>SCPO01000436.1_pt1 | contig 19948 bp, 31 predicted proteins | sample 6106821 | NCBI WGS metagenome assembly SCPO01 (sample SAMN10720448, study PRJNA508395) | human gut metagenome | isolation source: Participant 2 stool, 0 month | host: Homo sapiens | collected 2017 | reverse complement strand
TTCTGCTTATCGCCAAAGTGTCAATTTGATACTTTAGAATGAACTTTGAACCTTTAGAATTACTTTTAATACACAATCCTAAAATAATCCAGATACGCTTTATATTTATCCTGTGCGGTCAGGCAGGTATCTGTCAGATAACCTTTCTCATTGTTCCATTCTTTCAATCCACGATAATAGAACATTTTCAGATTATCTTCGATAATGAACGGAACGATATTATATTTCAGGCATTCCTTAAACATAATCAATCTGCCCACAATCGGCCATTGCCATCCTGGAACGAATGGATTCGTTCAAACTTCACATGAAAATCCAGAATATCCTCAAAAGTCTTTTCTTCTTTTCCGTTGTACTCAGTCAACAGAGCTTTCATTTTATCGGCAACTTCTTCCGGAAGTGCTGTTTCCATTCCGCCAACTTCGTTCGGCATCTTTTTATAATCACCTACAGCAAACCAATCTTTTCTGGAATCACTTGTGCCTGTTTTAAGTGTGTTGTGCAATTTTTAATAAACTTTTCGGTAAGTGCACCTTTTGCATTATCAATAATCATATCAATGCAACGGAAGTGATTTGCTGTTTCAATCACATCATCCACATTCAGCACTTCTTTTTCTACACCGATGGTGTTGGTTTCAAAGATATATCTGGTCTGGTCATGGGTCAGACTGCTGCCTTCGATATGATTGGAATTATATGTTAAATCAATCTGTGTTTTATGGTAAATGCCTCCGGAATACTTGCTTACCTTCTGCTCCTTCAGAATATCCAGTAAGGTAATCGGCTGCTCTTTCTTTTTATTGGAACGCTCCGGCTTTTCTGCATTTTCAGGAATATTCCAGGTCTTGCCGGTAAGAAACGCACCGTCTACTCGCCCATGAGCGCAGTAATTTCGAACGCTTCGTTCCGACACATTCCATTTTTTCGCTATTTCATTAACTGAACGATATTGCATCCATATTCCTCCACTTTTCTAACGCTTAATCAAGTTAATCCTTTATGTCCGTCAAATTTTCCATCTTAAACACATAATACCCTTCATAGTAATAACTGTGATCGATGCCCTTCATATAAATTTCTCGATCATTTACATTATTCGTAAGTGCATTTTTCAGAAGAAACTTTATTTCAATATCTTTGATAGGACTTCGCTCCATGGCAAGCAGATAATCCTCTTTATCTACCTTGCTCCAGTCAACCACATAGCCGATTTCTTTTTTCAACATCAGGTCAAGCCATATTCTCGTACTTCTCCCATTTCCCTCTCGGAACGGATGAGCCACGTTCATTTCAACATATTTTTCGACAATTTCATCAAAAGTTGACTGTGGCATTTTGTCTATACTCTGTAACGCTGCTTCCAAATACATCAGAGGAGCAAATCTAAAATTTCCTTTTGAAATATTAACCTTTCGTAATTTACCGGCAAAATCATAAATCTCATCAAAAAGATATTGATGGATCATCGCGAGACTTTTATAAGTACCTAGTTCTAATGTCTCAAAAAAGCCACTTTCAAACATTTCAAGCGCTTTTTGCTTACTGATTTTTTCTTCCATTCTTGCTAATTCTGTAGAATCTGTAATACCTAATTTATTTTCAAGCATAGTTTACCTCACATTCTTCATGCGATCACTTTTCCAGTCACGAATCTATCTTTATAAGTATACCATAATATCGGCAACAAATCTATTTTATTATGAAATATCTTACTTTTATTTTGCCGCATTTAATAGTTCTTTTTCCTCTTAACGCAAAAATGGCAAAGTTCTTATCGACAACACTTCACCATCAGATGTTGGTAAATAAAATATCCTATAAATAAGAAAGACCCACCGGGTTGCGCATGAAAATCAGAGGCGTGGTGGGTTCTGTTAAGTTTAACATACAGTTTTTGAAGTTACTGTCAATATTTCTTTTCAAAAAAAACGATAACTCTCCATCCGCACCGAATATCTACAAAAAGCCCAACAGAAATTCCTTTCCGTCAGGCTGTCTTTTCCTATACACATCTATTTGATCATACTGCTGTCAACCTCTTTTTCTCCTACTCCTCCATATTCAAAAGCGTAATAATGATCTGGTCGGCTCCCACCTCTGTTTTCCGTTTCACAATATCCTCAATCTGAGCCCTCTGCGGATCTGTGATCGAGGGGCATTGATCACTACATCTACTTTTTCATCTGCAATGCTTACTACCGGATCGGAGAAGCCTTTTGCCATGAGAAGGGTCTCCGCAGCATTTTCCTTTTCTGAAATCTCTGTCAGGCGGATCATATCCTGAATGGCCTGCTGCTTGGCTGCTTCATCAATGGAGGTACTGTTGATCAGGCTCATCAGGGTTTCCTTATTTCTGGCTCGAACCTGCTCCCTGCTTAACTGAACTCCTGCTATGTAATCCGCCACGCTCATGCCGCTGGTAAGCACTGCCTCCGGGATTTTCAATCCCTGCGGGGGATCCTGTGCATCTCCGGCTTCTGAAACAGCATCCTGTCCGCCTTCTCTGCCAGAGCCAGCTGCTCTGTCTCCGTTTCCATGTTCTCCGGCCTCGGCCAGCTGCTCTGCTGCTTCTGCCCCGACTTCTTCTTTCTGAGCCAGGCCTTCACTGGGGAGTGCTTCCTCCACCTGATCCGAATCCTGATCCAGACTTCCGATCTCCAAAGGTCATCACCGGCGGCCTTATTTTCCGCCAGCAGATCTTCATCGGAAATATCCATCATCCCGGCTTCATAGATATTGCCTGCTGCGGCAAGATCGCGTTTTCCTGCATAATTGAGATATCCTGCCGCAGCAATCATTACAGCCAGTGTGGTGATAATAATCTGGTTTCTGCGAAACAGCCGTTTCATTTTTACATCCTTCATATGTGCTGTGACCTGTTTTACCTGTTTCATGTTCCTGATCTTCATGTCCTGCACTCCTTTTTTATTCCACCCTCTTTAATACTTTAATCTTATGTGCCGGAAGCCCCAATAATGCTTCCATTGCCTGGGAAATTTCAGAACAGACCTCCGGACTCCTCCTCCGTCGGCGCTGACGACGATTCCTGAAATTTCAGGACATAATTCCTTTTCCACCACTGGTCCGTTTGACCCGCCTCCGGACTGAGGCAGGACTGTGCTTTCCTCCGACTGGCTCTCTGTAATCTCACGGCTTCCGCCTGCAGAGTCCGTTTCCTTTGTCACCGTGCTGCTGCCGGAACGATCCACCCTGAGTACCTTCTGGCCTGTGGATTTTAACACTACCATTACATCCACCTGTCCAACCCTCTACAGACCGTAACAGTTCCCGTATCCGCTTTTCCAAACGTTCTTCATAAGAGCGCGAAGAAAAAGAGCTGCTGATATCCCATGAAACCAAACTGTGTTCTTCCGTCCCCGCTGCCTGTTCTCCGCTCTTCGGACGATCTTCTTTTACAGTCTTTTCTCTCCTCCCGGAACGGATAAAAGCATGAGAAATACACCTGCAAGCAGAAACAGCAGCCATTTTTCCCTAGTCATTTTTCCATTTAATTTTAACAGCTTCTCCTTCCAGCCCATAATACGTTTCTACCTTTCCTTTTAGCGTCTCTGCCGCCTGCTTCTCCCTTTCTGAAAGCTCCTGCTTCACACCCTCCTTATCCTCTCTTTTCTCCCCCGCCCCGATTTCAATGCGGCCGATACTCACCGGACGTTCTTCTGATATAGGGGATAAAAGCATCTGCCCGGCTGCCCGGATATTTTCCCGTCCAGAACCTTCCTGTCCGGCCCCCTCTTGTGCGAAACCTTCCTGTTCAAAAAAATCTTCCCCCGATACTTCAATCTCAATTGCCAAAATCTTCCCGTAGGAGGAACTTTCCTTATTTTCCTCCATCTGTACGCTTACCTGAGAGCAGACAATTCCCTGTGCCTTCACCAATGCTGTTATCTCCTTTTCCACATTTTCCCTGTACTGCCCCGTTATGCCCGCCAGACGCTTTTCTTCCATTCCAAAAATTTCTTTTTTAAGCTCCCGTGACTCCTGTCTGAACGTAAACTGATCAAACAGACTGCTTACCTGTTTTTCCCAATCCCCCAATGAGCCAAAAGGCCCCAATACAACAAGCACAAGAACCAGCCCTCCAAATAAACGCAGATATCGTCCATAGGAGCTTCCGGCCAAAAGATGCTCTGCCAGTGAAAGAAAGACCATATAGTAAATAATATTTCTGGCCCAGCCTAAAAGAGCCTCCGCCATAACCCCTCCCTTTTATCTCTGCTTCCCCTCCTTCTATGCCGTCCTGTCAGGCAGACAGATAGGCCACATCCGCTGCCTTGCAGGTAACAGCAATGGCGATCACAAACAGAAGCAGAGAATATAAAACAATCTTCAGCAACAGCCTGTGTCCCCTGGAAACACCGATCACACAGGAAACCATTCTCTTATCACACACCGGCTGCATGATGGCTCCTGCCGCCTGATAGAACAGTGCAAGTGTAAGAAGCTTTGCCGCCGGAAGAAAAGCAATGAGTGCCAAAACTGTCACACCTGCGGCTCCCATGGTATTTTTGATCAATACACCTGAACCTAATACCATCCGGGCCGCCGCTCCTGCACCGGCTCCCAGCCCCGGAACGGCCTCTGCCAGCTTTAAAAGGCCGGAACGTCCTACACTGTCTGCATAGGGCAGAACCATGGCTTCCAGCACATGGAGGCCCAAGATCAGACCAAACATGGTTTTTATGCCCCATTCCACTGCCTGTTCTGTCAAAGAGGTCATTTTCGACAGCAGCGGCTCCTTCATCACATGGCTTCCCAAAACCAGAAGCACATAAACTCTGACTCCGGTAAGAAATACGCTCTTTGACAGCCACTGAACACAAAAGACAGCCGCCATCATAGCCTCATACATACAGATTCCCGTTATGCTCCCCGAAAATGACACTGCCATAAAGTAAGCCGGTATCAGCACACCCATAAACTCCAAAATCCGATCCAAAACCTCTGCCGCAATGGAAAGACTTGTCAGAAAACTGCCTGCCAGACAGGCAAACAGCAAAAGGTATGCCACATAAAATCCGGTATCTGAGATCTGCCCGTTTTAAAAACAGAAGCCGCCCCGGAAAACATGGCTCCAAGAAGACCAATAGCCGCTGCCTGAGTCAAAAGCCCGGCTCCTTCCCTTACCTGTGAAAATAAAAGCTGTCCGAATCCCTCTTTTATGGCTGTTCCCAGCGCTCCCAGATTCCCTGACGCAAAAGCCTTCATCAGATCCGTAAATAAAAGATCCACTGTTCCGTTTTTTCCTCCCAACGATCGATCAAGATACTTCTGCAGCTGCTCCAGCTCCTCTGAAATCCCCATATCATGAGCAGCCTGTCCAATCTCCATTTCTTCACTTGTCTCTTTATTATTTTCAAAATTTTCCTTTTCATAAAAGCGCCCGCCGTTATCGTGCTCCCTCTGCCGCTTATCCACAGAGCCATCAAAAAAACTATCAGTTTTATACCGATTCGTCCATATTTTACTGCCTTTCTTCCCTGTGCCATAGCAGCTCTCCCTCCCCGATCCAGCAAAATCACAGTATTCTGCCATACTATCCCATAAACTGATCCAGTATTTCAAAGAGAGCCAAAAAAACAGGCATACTTACCCCAAGAATAGACAGCTTCCGAAAATCTCGATCTGATTTCCCAAAGCGCTGTAGCCCGCGTCCTTACAGATTCCGGAGGCAAACTCAGCCACATATGTGATCCCAACCATTTTCAGAAGAGCACCCAGATAGGCCGGATCAATTTTGATATATCCTTCCAGACGTCTCATGGCATCTAAAATCACCTCCAGACGTCCGGTACCGCAGATCATAAAGAGTATCTGTGCTCCCAGCACCATATAAGGGCATACTCTGCCCGGACTCCTTCAGCCATACGGCAAGAAGGACTGCCGGTATACCGGCGGCCCCTATGGTAAGAATACTCATGGCTCCTCCTACAGCAAAAACAAACGTTTCATGGTTTCAAACAGATCATATATGTAGGGAACCATCCAGAACAGTACCAGAACCAGACCTGCCAGACTGGTGAGAAATGCCTGCTCATCCCGGCCGCTGTGCTTTAGTACCTGGCAGATTACAGACACCAGGATTCCCACAGCCGCAATGCGGAAAATCAGATTTACATCCATCGTTTCTCCCCTTTCCTCCGTCGCAGCTAATACATCAGAATCACTAAAAGCAGGCTTCCCATCATTCCCAGAGCTGTGCTCAGACGGCATCTTTCCCTCATCTCCCCCCGCAGACGGCTGATAGAAAGCTCCAGCTGCTCCAGATAAAGAAGCAGCGTCCGTTCCTGCATGTCCACATCCAGGTATCCCAAACGTCCACCCAGACCGGCAAGCTGCTTTATATCTTTTTCGTCCAGAATTTCCCCTTGAGGCCCCTTTTTATAAGCTCCACCTGTTTCTCCCATATTTTAGAAAATGTTTCCTCCCGGCAATCTCCTCCTGGCCGCTCCTGTAAATAAACGGCCCAAGAATCCATTTTCCCGCCGTCCTACCGCTCCAGAGCCTCCTCCAGCGGAGCTCTGCTGTATGTGATCTCACCCTTTAAGCCAAAAATCATCTGTCTAAGCGTTTCCAGAGCCTCCAGTCTGGCCCTCCATCTCCAGGCCATCCACATTCCCCAGCCAGTACCGGAAAACAGTACCAGCCCAATTCCGGCCCATTTTATAACCATGCTCCCTCCTTTACAGGAGCCTTCCTGCCCCATCGTACACAGCACAGATATGACCTGCTCCCCCGGCCTGATCCAGAAAATCAGGCGTTTAAAGGTTCCTTCCTTAAACAGTTCCCCTACCCCCGGCCGTTTTTCTACTTCTTTCAGGGATACACCGTGAACCGCAGCTGCTAACCCGCAGCCGCAGCTTCGGATATATTCCACAGCCCGTATATCCTCTTTTCCGCCAATCTCATCCACTGCTATTACTGCCGGAGCCATGGAGCGGATCAGCATCATCATCCCCTGGCTCTTGGGACAGCCATCCAGAATGTCCGTTCTCATTCCAAGATCATTTTGGGGACTCCTGAAAGCAGGCCCCCAGTTCCGAGCGCTCATCCACCACGCCGACTGTGATTCCAAAGAGACGCCTTCCCGTGCTTTTCTCCCGACAGCCGTTGGACAGCTGACGGATGATGTCCCGAAGAAGGGTCGTTTTTCCGCATCCCGGCGGCGATACGATTACCGTATTTAAAAGCCCATTTTCACATAAAGAGGCATGATCTGATCCGCGCATCCCTTTACCTCATGAGCGACGCGGACATTTAAAGAGGAGATAGATTTTAAGACTCCCACCTCTCTCTGGTTCAGCACCGTTCTTCCTGCCACACCGATCCGGTGTCCGCCGCGGACGGTAAAAAATCCCTGGCGCAGCTCCTCCTGAGCCGCATACAGGGAAAAACCTCCCATGATCTCTGCAGTCTCCGGATCTGTCGCTCTGTAAGCGTAAAAAGGCCCTTCTGATTGTCCGGCTCCAGTTCCACCGGCTCTTCCTTTTTTTCTGTAAATCCATATTCCCTGTTTCCATACATCAAAGCACCGGACGGCCCGCCCGCAGCCGTATCTCCCTCATGGATTCAAAATCCAGAGAACAGCTCTCAATAAACTCCCGCAAGGTTCCCGGAAATAAAACCGCGATTTCTTCTCTCTTTCCCATACCATCTCTCCCTTTATCTCAAATATATGAAACAGGCCTGTTTTTATGACAGAATCACTCTGCCGTAAAAACAGGCCTGCAGACAAATCTTTATTTGTGATAAGGCTCCCCGCGTTGATCCGAAAGCTTCTGTAAATCTGCTCCAACAAGATCACCCGCATCAGCTGGTGAGGAAATGTCAAGGGAGAAAAGCTCAAATGATAGTCTGAGCGTTTCATCACAGCCTCTGAAAGCCCCAGAGAACCGCCGATGATAAACACCAGCTGTCCTTTTCCCTCCACTGCCAGCCTGGCAATCTTTGCAGCCAGCTCCTCACTGGAAAGCTCCTTTCCCCGGATGGCAAGAGCTATAACGTATGCCCCATCCCGGATATGAGAAAGGATCCTCTCTCCTTCCTTTTCCCGGATCTGCCGCTCTAAAGCTTCACTGGCGCCGTCCGGCGTCTTTTCATCTGCCACCTGGATGATTTCCAGCTTGCAGTAACGGCTTAAGCGCTTGCTGTATTCCTCAATAGAAGAATCAAAAAAGCGTTCCTTTATCTTTCCTACCGTAATCAGTGTTATCTTCATCGGCTAAACTCCAATATCATATCGTACCACACGGCTCCGCCATGGACCGATTTCGACACGCCCATGCTGCAGTATCCAAACTGTTCATAAAACCGATCAAATGCTCCTTACAGGTAAGGATCAGGCCTTTTCTGCCCTCACTCTCCGCCTTTTCGATCAAAGCCTTCATCAAACGGCCTGCCAGTCCCTGATGGCGGAAATCTTCATCCACATCCAGACCAAAGATACTCTGGTATGCTCCCCTGGGATCATGAAGAGATACATCCTCAAACATTTCATCCGCAATGGTTCTTCATTTGTTGCCGCCCCATTAATAAACCCTGCGATCCTTCCTCACACTCTGCCACTAAAACTGCCGGGAAATGCTTCAGCCTCTCCTTCAGACTTTTTTCATCCGCTGCCTCTGCTGCCGGAAAACAGCGCGCCTCTACTGCTGCCACCTGCTCTAAATCCTCTATCACTGCCTGTCTGATCTGTATCTCTTTCATCCCTCTTATCCTTCCTTTTCCTGTAACTGTTTCCATTCCTCTATGGTCTTTGGATGCCCCGGCAGCTGATATAAAACAGGCTGCCTGAGAGAAGCCCTTTTAAGCAGCTCCTCATCCCCAAATATATGCTCCGGACGATCATCTGCCAAAAGTTCTCCCTCTGAAAACACCAGAACACGGTCTGCCCATTCCCACACAAAATCCATGTCATGGGTGGAAATGACCTGTGTGATCTGCTCCTGCTCCAGTTTCTTAAGCTGTTCCTTAAAAGCTGCGTATTTTCCAGTCAAGACTGGCAGTAGGTTCATCAAACAGCAGGATTTCTGGCTTCATTACCACAACACCGGAAATACTGACCTGTTTCTTTTCCCTCCGCTTAAAAATGAGGCGGACGATGGACAAGGTGAGTAAGCCCCATCCGCTGGATGATCTGTTCAGTCAGATAGCGGATTTTATCCTCTGAATAGCCCAGATTAAAGAGTCCAAAGGAAATTTCCCCCTCTACGGTCGAAGCGATGATCTGCCGGTCCGGATCCTGAAATACGATTCCCACACACTTTCTCAGCTCCAAAATATCCTTCCTGCTGCCTGTACAGAGCCTTCCGTGACAGTAAAGCTCTCCCTCATCCAGAGGTACAAGCCGGTTAAGAGTCTGGAAAAACGTAGATTTTCCTGCTCCGTTATTCCCGATCACAGCCGTTTTTTCTCCCGGATAGAAGGCCGCACTGACCTGTTTTAATGCCTGCTTTCCCCCGGGATAATACACACTGCCCCCGCGAAGCTCCAAAATCGGATCCAGCATCCGGGCTGTGCCGCTTATCGATGTCTGCCTCATATGCTCCACATCCTCTCTGCCAAAAGCCCTGCTGCCAGAAGCACTCCATACAGAACAATACCCAGCCTCTGCCTTCCTGTCACCAGCTTTTTCTCTTCCAGAAAACGCAGTTCTCCGTCATAGCCTCTTGCCTCCATGGCATTAAAGCTGTCCGATGCCCGCCGAAAGGCCAGAACCAGAAGATTGGCACATATTCCAAAAAATGAACGGTATCCCTGTCTTATCCCGATATCCCCCAGCCTGGCCTGAGCACTCTGCTTCATCTGTTCATAAAGCTCTAAAAGGCCAAACAAAAAGCGGTACATTAAGATCATCAGTTCCAGCATCACTTCCGGCAGATGCCATCTTCTCAAAGTTCCAACCACTTCATATACAGGCGTTGTCAGACTTATCATATACAAACAGGCCGTTCCCGTCAATACTTTCACCGTCACAAAACAGCTTCCATCACGGCTTCCTTTGTAAAATCCAGTGCAATTACAGCTCCGCTGAGGATAACGAAGAAAAGAGGAATGGTCAGCATTCTCCCGTAAACCGGCCACTCCACTCCTCCCCATTTATGGGTAAGCACTGCCATGCACAGCCCCACTGCCACTGAAATCAGGCCCGTTTTGGATCCAATACACCCCAACAGCGAAATAAGTCCCAGCATGATCTTCCAGTCCGGGTTCCATGACGCCATTTGGGGAGCACACGGCATATTGATCCATCAAAAGAATCTGATTTCCATGACAATGATTTCTGTGATGCAGCGCCATAATTAGTTCTCCTGTCTTTCCTCTGTATCGTTTGTACTGTATTTCTTTCTTGCCACCAGATATCCAAATCCATAGCAGATCACGCCAGATCCCAAAGCTGCCTGAAGACAGAACAGCAGGCTTTCCGTTTCTCCCGGAAGTTCTCCTCCTAAAATCCGTTCCAGAACAGGCTCTGCCCATGGCTCATATTCGGGATCGATCTCACCTACCAGTTCGCCGGCTGCATCATCGGCTCCTCCAAATCCCGCATCCTTGGGAGCAGCTATAAACGGGACAATTGTCAATATTACGCAAGCCACCAAAAGACCTGCGATCCACATTGGTTTCTTCATTATCGATTCTCCTCCCCAAATCCAAGCTCTCGAAGTTCCGGACCTGCATAAGTCTGCAGACCGATCAATATCACAACCGTCAGAAGTCCTTCAATCACTGCCAGCGGAATCTGTGTCAATGCAAAAATTCCCAAAAACCGTACAACAGCACTCCATACGCCGTCTGCCGCAGGATGGGCCAGTCCCAGCTGCACACTGGTCACACAATATGTAAACAGATTTCCAAGGGCTGCTGCCAGAAAAACAGCCACCTTCTGATTCAGCTTTATTTTTCTGCCCAGCTTATAAACGCCCCAGCTGACAACAGGACCTGCAATCGCCATACTGAAGGTATTGGCTCCCAGCGTTGTCAAACCTCCATGTGCAAGCAAAAGCGCCTGAAAAATCAGCACCAGAAAGCCGATCACTGCCATGGGAGTCGGGCCAAAGAGAATGGCTCCCAGACCGGTTCCCGTTGGGTGGCTGGAGGATCCGGTCACACTTGGAAATTTCAGGGCAGACAGCACAAAGGCATAGGCGCCTGCCATTGCAAAGATCAAAAGCAGCTTTCTGTGCTCTTTTATCAGACGGTTGATCCGCTTCACTCCCAATACCACAAAGGGAATGCAGACTACCCCCCAGGCAATACAGTACCCCATCGGAAGATATCCCTCCATAATGTGCATGGCATATGCCGGTGACGCCGCTGCAAAACTGAAGAGGATTCCCCAGGCCAGCATGGCAGTTCCTTTTTTTCTTACATTCATTGATGTATGCTCCCTTCTTAAAAGTAAAAAAGCCTGTTTGCCACATAGTTTCTACGTGATCCAAACAGACATGATAAGAAAGCGGATGCTCCGCCTTCCTCCCTTTTCAGGGTATCTATTATAAAAAGCTGTGCTCCGCAGCCTTTATAATCACGCCGAAAAAGGCAGGTCTTCTGGCTCAGGCATCCTCATCACCGGCTCCTTCCCACATAGATTCATGCAGTGGCGTTTCGCAAAAGCCTGTTTCTATTTTAACAGCTTTCTGCATCCGGTAACTCTTCCTTTACAGCGGGACCGCATGGGCTTTCCACCCATTTCCTATTATCCCGGACTTCCCATGGAATCCGGGCACCTTCTGTTCTGTTTTCCATTTTCCCTCAGCAGGCAGGGATCGAGGCTTTACCCCCTGTTTGATACTCCGAAATAATATCCCACGCCCCATTTTGTATGTACATATCTGGGGTCACTTGGACTTGGCTCGATCTTTTCTCTCAGACGGCGCACATGAACGTCTACCGTACGCACATCCCCGCTGTCCATGGCTCTGTTTCCCCATACATAATTCAAAAGCGCCTCACGGCTGTATACCTTGTTGGGATTGCGTACCAGAAGCTCTAAGAGATCAAACTCCTTTGCAGTAAGGTTGATCTCCTTTTCACCGATAAATACTCTGCGCCCCTCTGTGTCCATCTTTAAATCTCCAGAACCGATCATAGAAGAGGGTTCCTCCCGCTTCTGGCGCTTTGCCTTCAGGCTTCGCCGGATAATGGCCTTGATCCTGGCCTTTACCTCCAGAATGTTAAAGGGCTTGCTGATGTAGTCGTCCGCCCCGTACTCCAATCCCAGGATCTTATCCATATCGCCGCCCTTGGCCGTCAGCATGATCACGGGCATGTCGGAAAATTCCCGAATCGCCTGACATACTTCAAAACCGTCATGCTTTGGGAGCATCACATCTAACAGCACAATATCATACTCTGTCTTTTTTGCCAGTTCTATGGCTTCCTCTCCGTCATAGGCACAGTCCACCTCAAAACCGTCCTGCTCCAGACTGAACCGGATTCCCTTTACGATCAGTTTTTCATCATCTACTACCAATACCCGAGCCATGTTTCATTTCCCTTCCTGTCTGTCTATTTAAAAATGCCCTGACGGGCGCAGTTTTCTTTTAAACGGTTATATCATCCCGTATCTTTTCAAATGCACTTTCCTTGATCCCGGATACATTCATAATATCCTCGATCGAGCGAAAAGCCCCCACTTCCTGACGGTACTGGATAATCGCCTCCGCCCTGGATTTTCCAATGCCTGTCAGCGTCATCAGCTCCTCTGCACCGGCCTTATTCAGATTCACTTTTCTGCCCGTTGAAGCGCTTTTCCCAGGGCTTCCGCTAAAACCGTCACCGGGATCCGTCACAAAGGCCTGATCTGAAAGAATCCCCTGAGTCTTCAGGCGCTCTGCCTCTGTCCGGTCCGGAACTTCGATCCGCATCCCGTCCTCTAAGACCATGGCCAGATTGAGAATACTACCATCTCCCTGCTCAAGGACTCCTCCAGCTGCTTCCAAAGCCTGAAATACACGGCTTCCTGCATTCAGGGAATACACTCCCGGAGCCGCCACCTGACCGCAGACATGGATCCAGATCTGCTCTTCTTCCGGATTTTCTGCCTCCGAAGCAACTTTTGCCTCTGAAAAAGCAATTTCTTTCCCCGGACAATCAGCAGTCTCATCCGAAAAAGAGGCTTCTGGCTCCGAAAAAACCTTCTCCCTGCGTTCCCCGTCTTCTGAGTATTCGAGGCTTACCTCTGTCCCCGGCGATGGCTGGGAGCAGCTGTATAAAATCCCTGCCAAAAACATTCCCAATAAAAGTAAAATAATCCTTCCCTGCTTGTGCTTTTTTAATTCCTTCAACGATATCTCCTCCTTTTAGAGATACCGTCCCGGCCTGCTGTATCTATTCTATCGGAAAGCCGGTTTAAATACAAGCGTTATTTCTTATCCTATCGCTGAAAAATGATAATCCCCCCTACAGCGATCGCGGCCCCCAAAAGCTTATTCCATGCAAATGGAGCCTTTTCCACTCCAAACAGGCCAAACAGCTCGATCAGATAAGCCACGATGATCTGAGCCACCACGATAAGAAGAGAAGTTCGGGCCGGCCCCAGAGCCGCCATGCTGCGGATCACCGTGTAGGTGATCAAGGCCCCGATCACGCCGCCTGCCAGAACATACTTTGGCGTCACCCCCATGAGACCGGATACCGGCTGGCGTCCGGTAAACAGCCAGATCACCACACAGGTCAGCAGAGCCGTAGCCTGTACCCATCCTGCTGCCACCCATACACCGGTCTGCTTTGTTACTTCTGTGTTAAATACACCCTGCACACTCATAAGAGCTCCCGATAAAAGAGCAATGATCCATCCTGTCATCCGTTTTTCCTCCTGATTGTTTTATACACCACTGTTTCCAACGGTTCTAACAGTCATTTTTCCCATCCTCTCTTTCCCTATACACAGATTATTTGTATACGGACTTTATTTTTTGTATACAAATCCGATTGTTTTCTCTGTATCTCTGGGTTATAATCCATAGGAATCCCCTGTTTCCGACAGAATCTGTCCGGAGTTTTCCGGACCCGACATAAAAAAGGGGAAGAAACGGAGAACATGATCATGACAGCAAACAATGAACCAGCCGCGGATCTCACAGAAAAGGACCGGGCCTTCAGAGCCTTTGTACGGGAAGAAAATATGTGGAAGGTGGTCTTCTATGTATGTACGCCCCTGGCCCTTTACCAGAGCTTAAATCAGATTTTAAAATCTTTGATTCCATGATGGCGTCCCACATCGGCGCTTCCTCTGTGTCTGCCGTAGCCTATCTATCCCAGCTTAACCTCATGCTTTCCGCTCTGGGCGGCGGACTGGCTGTAGGCGCCAGCATCAAGGTTAGCGAAGCCTACGGAGCCGGAGATTTCAAACTGGTAAAACGGAGAGTCAGCACTCTTTTTGCCCTCTGCGGAATCCTGGGAGCCGGCATTTTGCTGATCCTTGTCCCCTTTGCGCCCCAATTTCTGCGCCTTGCAAGAACGCCGGAGGAATTTATCACAGAAGGCACCACCTATTTTATCCTGGATCTTTTTGGAATTGTATTGAATTTTTTTAACAGTGTCTACATTGCAATCGAACGGGCCAGAGGAAACTCCCAGCGGATCCTTCATCTGAATATGGGCGTTATTGTGGTAAAGCTGGCCCTTACCGCTCTCTTTGTATATGTATTCCACAGCGGGATCAATATGATCGCCGTTGCCACCATCATTTCCCAACTTCTGATGTTTTCTGCCGCCATCTACCACTTAAGCCGTAAAGGAAACGCATTTTCCTTCTCTTTAAGGAGCATTTCCTTAAAACGGCGTGTGGTTCGGCCCATGGTGCTCTTATCCGTACCTGTAATCATCGAAAAATGGCATTTTCCTTTGGAAAAGTAGTGGTAAATTCCATGTGCACCATCTACAGCCCTCTTACCGTAGGAGCACTGGGTATTTCCAATAATCTGGGCGGCATTACCACCAATCCCCAGAACGGCTTTCAGGAGGGCGGCTCTGCCATTATCAGCCAAAGCCTGGGAGCAGGACTTCCCAAACGTGCCTTAGAGGCCTTCCGGTGCATCCTCATCATCAATATGGCAATCGGGGCCGTTCTTATGAGCCTGACCCTGATCTTTTTAGGGTCCATCAGCCGTCTCTTTTCCGGCGGTGATCCTCAGTTCCAGCAGATGATCTGTTCCATCTACCAGATGGAAGCTTTAGGCTCCATTCCCCTTGGTATCAATGCGGCTGTTATGGCTCTGCTTTACGGATTTGGCAAGACAAGGATTTCCCTTATCATCAATTTCAGCCGTGTATTTATCTTCCGTGTACCTGTACTGTGGGGTCTGCAGCAGTTCACGGACCTTGGAGATATCAGCGCCGGAATCGTCATGGCCGTGAGCAATATTGCCACCGGCGTTCTGGCCGTCATCGTAGGCTGGATCACCATCCGGCAGATTAAAAGCAGTACGGGATTTAATAATCCCCTGCTTTAAAAGTTCCCTCAGATACCGGAAGGTTTCCTTTTCTCCCCGGTCCTTCAGCATAATCAAAAGCCTTTCAAGCAGCGCCCTGGTTTCCGGATGAATGGTTATGTATTTTTTCGTAAATTCATAGTATTCCAGAGGCGCTGCGCTGGTATAAGCCTTTCCCTTATACACCTCACAGGCCGCAATCCGGTCACAGATCATCTCTGCCACATACCGCAACGGCATCTTATTTCCCACTAATCCCTCTTCCTTACGGACAGAAATATCGATCCAGTATTCATAATGATGCTTATTGCGGCCCTTGTGGTGAAGCCAGGCCTTTGAATAGCCCAGATCTTCTCTTTCCGCCGCATTGGGACTGCGCGTTCCCTGATAATAGCGTACACCGGTAAAAAACTCCTCAGGGCTGTATTTTGACAGATCATGGGTCAGCCCTTGGCGGTAAAGCCCGATCTGAAAGCAGTGCCTGCATACCAGCATCCGATGTTTTGTAATGGTTTTAAAATGATTCCATATATTGATCAGTTTCATTACGCTCTCCTTTAAAAGTTACTTAAAAACAGCCCTGTATAGACCCCGGTTTATGCACAAAATGTTTGACACCCGGTAAGATCTGTGATATTCTAATGGAAGCTGTGAAATTACTTGCAGCTTAACATTTTTTTTATTTTTTTGGAGGTATCACAATGAAAGGTACAGTTAAGTGGTTCAACAACCAGAAGGGTTACGGCTTCATCTCCGACGAGCAGGGCAACGATGTATTCGTTCACTACTCTGGTCTGAACATGGAAGGCTTCAAGTCCTTAGACGAGGGCGCAGAGGTTGAGTTCGACGTAGTAAACGGAGCTAAGGGTCCTCAGGCTACCAACGTAACCAAATTATAATCAATGAACAAACAGTGTACCTTTTTCAAACATATATCGGTTCGATAGAAAGTTGAAGTAAGTTATATCTGAATTTCAAATGATTACCGACAAGAGCCAGTCGAAAGACCGGCTCTTGTTGTTTTTAATTCACAGGACTATGATCTGGCCAGCTCCAGGAGCTCCTTTAATTCTTCCACATCAAACACATAGTTCTTATTGCAGAAGTGGCAGTTCACCTCAATGGGCTTGCCGTCGTCGATCATTTCCTGAATATCCTTCTTTCCCACGCTGATCAGTGCCTTTGCCACCCGGTCTTTGGTACAGTTGCAGTAGAAACGGGCCGGAAGCTTATCATTGATCTCCAGGCCAAATTCTCCTAAAATGTACTCCAAGATCATCTCCGGCGTATTTCCCACATCCAAAAGCGTGGTAATAGAGTGAATCTCCTTAATCTTATTCTCTAAGGCGTCAATTACCATCAGACGCCCCCGGCATGAGCTGGATGATAAAACCGCCGGCCTGACGGACCGTATTGTTCTTATTCATCAAAACGCCTAATGCCACAGAAGAGGGCGTCTGCTCAGAGGTTGCGTAATAATAGGTAAGATCCTCCGCAATCTCTCCTGTCACAAGGATAGTCTGGCCCACATAGGGATCCTTTAAGCCGATATCCTTGATCACGCTTAACACGCCCAGTCCCAGCGCTCCGCCTACATCCAGCTTTCCCTTGTCATTGGGAGGAAGCATTACCTCCGGATGGAACGCATAGCCCTTTACTCCGCCGTGGGCGTCTGCCGTCACCACAAGACCGCCGATGGGGCCGTCTCCCTGGATCTTCAGTGTGAGAAGGTCTGCGTCTCCCTTCATGTCATATCCCATCATAACAGCCGCTGTCATCAGCCGTCCCAGAGCAGCCGTAGCCACAGGACTTGTATTGTGAGCCTGTCTGGCTGCCTCGGTCAGATCTCTGGTCGTAGCCGCAAAGGCCCGGATCTGTCCCTCAGCCGCCGTGGCCCGGATTACATAATCTGCCATTTTTATCTTCCTTTCTCTGTCTTTCCCTTTTCTCTCAGGATCACATAGATCCGTTCGCTGTCCTCTTTTACCGGATCCTTTGTAAATGCGTCGTAGGCTGTGACAAATTCCATTCCGGCTGCCTCAGCCGCCGCCTTCACCTCATCCAAAGAATAGCATCTCTGAAAATGAGTTTCCTCAAACTTCCGGTACAGCTCCCCCTCCCGGATAAAAAGAGTCAGATCGTACTCATTGATCCGCTCCTTCTCATCATAATAATTCTGCCAGATAAAGCTGCTCTCTGTGCGGTCCTCCGCAAAGGTATTTTCCCCCATAAGCTCTTTATATTTGTATTCTGTATTCAGATCAAAGATAAATACGCCACCGGGATCCAGATAATTATTCGCCAGGCGGAACACCTGCGTCAGCTCCTCCGGCTCCATAATGTAATTCATGGAATCGCAGATACTCACCACCGCCCGGACGGTGCCGTAAAGCTCAAATTCCCGCATATCCTGCAAAAGATAAAGGATATCCAGGCCGGCCGCAGCCCGCTTTTCCATGGCGATCTCCAGCATCTCCTCCGAATTGTCAGCGCCGATCATATCGTATCCTGCCTCTGCCAGAAGCTGCGTCATGCTTCCGGTGCCGCATCCTAAATCCAGCACCAGGCCATCCTCTGCGCCGTACTCCTTTAACAGCTCCTTCAGATAAGCGGCCCATTCCTCATAGGGAACATTGTCCTGAAACAGGTCATAGACCTGTGCAAAGCTCGTATATGCTTCCATCTGCCTGCCTCCATCTTTCTGTCGCCAACTGCCTGTCCGGAAATACCGGGCAGGCAGTCTGTGCAGCTTATTTACGCGTTCTTACCGCAGCACTTCTTATACTTCTTGCCGCTTCCGCAGGGACAGGGATCATTTGGGAAGATCTTCTTTTCCTTGCGGATGGTGCCTGAAGCCTTCTGTGCCTTATACAGCTCCTTGCGCTTCTCCTCAGACAAAATGCTGTCCCACTGTGGAAGCTCATAGAGCCAGTTTGCCTTTGCCTCTACCATGTTGTAGTACAGCTTCTCAGGATCGATCTCGATCTTTACCTCTGTATCCTCCTCCATGGTATCGATCGGGTTCTCATAACCCTTTAAGCTCTCATTGATGCCGTCTAAAAAGCCGGTCATGATCAGAAGCTCTGTGTTGTACTTCTCAGCCAGCTCCTTTACAGTACCTGTGATCACCTCTGTAGGTGCGGAAAGGATCTGCTCGTAGATACCCTTCTCAATCTGGAAATATCCTGCCCACAGTTCTTCTTTCTTTTTATCATCCAGGCCGTCACCATATGCCAGATTTCTCCATGTTTCTAATAATGCCATAGTTAAACCATCCTTTTTGTATATTTATAGAAGCCTATAGTATTCTATAGTATATAACAAAACATGAGATTTTTCAAATGGTTTTGTTGGAGTTTGTAATGAAATTCCCCATAAAACGGGGGAAGGCCCGGGGTACTCTGCTTTCGCAGGCACTGCCGGGCCGCGTCATCTCTGACTGTCCTCACTATACCATGGACTGGACGAAAAATCAATGGCTGTCAGGGAAACTTAAAACGTAATATTTTCGTAACAGATGACGCCATTTTACTGCATCTTATTTACAAAAGATTCGCAGTCCGTACATTCCTTCTTGGTAGGATTCATCTCGTGGGTACCGATCTTAATCGTATCAAGAGTACAGTAATCGGTGGTATCTGCATGATACGCACAATTCTTGATGGTACACTGGATACACATTCGTTCGTTCCGTTTACTTTCATGGTAGTTCCTCCTTTATGAATGGGTGTCTGTAAGCTGCCTTATAAAGTATCCTCAGGATTCTGTGAAATATACAGTTCCAAAAAATACAATATTTTCTGCCTTTTTGCTGGACATACCATCCTGCGCCTGTATAATAAGGTAGGGCAGGGAGCATTTTCCTGCCTATCAATATGAAAAGGGGAACTGATTATGGAAAAAATGTATCCCATGCTGTTTACAACATGGAAAACCTACAGCAAAGAACAATTTTAAAAGACCTCATCGCAGGCATCGTAGTTGCCATCATTGCCCTTCCGCTGTCCATCGCCCTGGCGCTCGCCTCCGGCGTAGGCCCGGAACAGGGTATCTACACTGCCATTGTAGCCGGCTTTATCATCTCATTCCTGGGCGGAAGCCAGGTTCAGATCGCCGGCCCCACAGCAGCCTTCGCCACCATCGTAGCGGGCATTGTAGCCCGAAACGGCATGGACGGACTGGCAGCCGCTACCATCCTTGCGGGCATCATTTTAATCATCATGGGACTCTGCCGGTTCGGCGGGCTGATTAAGTACATCCCATTTACCATCACAACCGGCTTTACCTCCGGTATTGCCGTAACCATCGTCATCGGACAGCTCAAGGACTTTTTCGGCGTAACCTATCCGGAAGGAATGCCCACCATTGAAACCATGGAAAAGCTGAAAGCCTTCTTAGCAGGCATCCATACATTCAATACAGACTCGTCTGATCGTGGGCCTCGTATGCCTGGCTATTCTTATCATCGCCCCCCGGTTTACGGAAAAATCC
>SCPO01000872.1_pt1 | contig 19977 bp, 36 predicted proteins | sample 6106821 | NCBI WGS metagenome assembly SCPO01 (sample SAMN10720448, study PRJNA508395) | human gut metagenome | isolation source: Participant 2 stool, 0 month | host: Homo sapiens | collected 2017 | reverse complement strand
GCTGATTTTGTAGTACGCGCCGCGCACCTTGAAGCTGCCGGTGACTTGCAGGTTCTCAGTTTTAGGTAGAGGTCAGTGCCCGGGCAGAGGCGCGGGGCGGCAATTAAATCTGTTTTGCGGGCGACCTGCTTTAAAATGAACTTGGCGTGGTAGATTTTATCCAGTGTAAGCATGGCGTGCTCCTTCTTGACAAGAATTCAGCCCGACCCGGACTTGCCGGATCGGGCCGGGCCGCACCCTTGCGGCCGGGACACTGACATGAGTATAGTTGAAATTTGCTAATTTGTAAAGTGAAATATTTTCATGATTAAACTGCACAATTAGTCTGCTTAATTATTGTGCAATTCTACCACTATGTTCTAACCCGAGGATGTTGTATAATAGGACTAACGATGGCAAAATATGTTTGCTTTTTAACAATCATCTGTTACGTCAAGGAGGCAGTTTCCGTATGGATATCCGTTATTCCTGCAACCAGCGCGATTTCAAGCGCTACACCACCGAGGAAACCCGAAACGAAATGCTCATCACCGGCCTGTACAAGGCGGACGAGGTCGTGGCCGTGTACAGCCACGTGGACCGCATGGTGACGCTGGGCTGCATGCCTGTACATGAGGAAGTCCCCATCGACAAGGGCATCGACGTCTGGGGCCAACTTCGGCACCCATTACTCCTGGAGCGCCGCGAGATCGGTATTTTTAACATCGGCGATGGGGCCGGCACCATCACGGCGGATGGCCAGGAATACCACCTGAACTACAAGGACTGCCTGTACATCACGAAGGGCAACGAAAAGTTACTTTTAAGAGTGACGATCCCGAGCACCCGGCCAAATTTACATGGTTTCTGCCCCGGCCCATTGCAGCTACGAGAACAAGCTCATCACCATTGAGCAGGCCGCCAAGCGCCCCTGGGCAGCGTTGAGACCTGCAACAAGCGTACCATTAACCAGTTTTATCCACCCAGCGTCCTCAAGACCTGCCAGCTGTCCATGGGTATGACCGCTGGAGCCGGGCAGCAACTGGAACACCATGCCCAGCCACACCCACGAGCGCCGCATGGAGATCTACACCTACTTTGAAGTTCCCGAGGGCCAGGTCGTTTTCCATATGTGCGGTGAACCTACTGAGACCCGCCATATCGTCATGCACAACTACGATGCCGTCATCAGCCCCTCCTGGAGCATCCACAGCGCGCGTAGGCATCGTCGAATTACACCTTTATCTGGGCCATGGGCGGCGAGAACATGGAGTTTGACGACATGGACAATATCGCTACCACCGACCTACGCTGAACGCAAAAACTCACATATCTTGCGTTGGCTTGCGCAAAAATGCGCAACAAATTTTGCGCACCACGCATCCCGTTTACTTAAATTCATGCGCCCGAGATACGGACGCTTGAATATAATGACTGTTACAAACTTTAGGAGGTTTTGCATCATGTCTGTTTGCACCCCCGAAATCCTTTGACCTGACCGGCAAGGTCGCGCTCATCACCGGCGCTTCCTACGGCATCGGCTTTGCCATTGCTACCGCTATGGCAAAACTGCGGCGCCAAGATCGTCTTTAACGACATCAGCAGGAGCTGGTTGACTAAAGGCCTGGCCGCCTACAAAGAGGCTGGCATTGAGGCCCACGGCTATGTCTGCGACGTCACTCAATGAGGACGCCGTCAACGCCATGGTCAAGCAGATCACCGAGGAAGTCGGCCACATCAATGTGCTGGTCAACAACGCCGGTATCATCAAGCGCATCCCGATGATCGAGATGACCGCTGCCCAGTTCCGCCAGGTCATCGACGTTGACCTGAACGCTCCCTTCATCGTTGCCAAGGCCGTTATCCCCGATATGATCGAGCAGGGCGGCGGCAAGATCATCAACATCTGCTCCATGATGAACTGGGCCGTGAGACTGTCTCCGCCTACGCTGCTGCTAAGGGCGGCCTGAAGATGCTGACCAAGAACATCGCTTCTGAGTACGGCCAGTACAACATTCAGTGCAACGGCATTGGCCCCGGCTACATCGCCACCCCGCAGACTGCCCCCCTGGCGAGATCCAGCCCGATGGCTCGTCATCCCTTCGACCAGTTCATCGTTGCCAAGACCCCCGCTGCGCGCTGGGGTGAAGCCGAGGATCTGGGCGGCCCCGCCGTCTTCCTGGCCTCTGAGGCTTCCGACTTTGTCAACGGTCTGATCCTCTACGTCGATGGCGGCATCCTGGACTACATCGGCAAGCAGTTATTGATTTACTTTCTTCGGGAAGAAAGTAAACAAAGAAGCTAAACAAAGGACATCCGCTCGTAATTGGCGGATGTCCTTTTGTTGTGATGGTAATGCCCGGCCCGCAACTGTACGGCAAAAGCGCTTTTTACGGTAAGGCTGCGGGCCGCACTGTGCGGCCCCTACCTCGCAACGCTTGTAGGGGCGGCGTCCTTGATGCCCCGCCGAAGGGCTGAATCTACCCCTACTGCCGTAACTTTACTGATGGTCACGCTCCACTTGAACTCTTTCGTCTCGCCGGGGCCAGCCGATGTGGCGGCCTTCCTCATTGACGGAGGTTTGCCCAGCCGTTCACGGCTCCATGCAGACGAAGCTCTCGGCGTCCTGCTGCCAGAGTACGCCGTTGGAGAAAAAACGCTCTGGGCGCATTCCCGTGCCTGCCGGAATCAGCCAGGCGCATCGGACTCTTGACGCCGGTCAGCAGACGGATGGAGTCGGCGCTGCCTTCCTTTGCGGGTCAGCGTGATCGTTTCGGCGCGGCGGGCTGCTTCGCCCTTGGCGCTCTCGCTGCAGGTGGCGGCGTCAATGGCAAAGGAGACATTGTCGAGACTGGTCACGCCGAAGTAAGGGTGGAAACCAACGCTGAACGGCAGCGCCTTATCACCGGTGTTGGCGACGGTCAGAGCCAGCGTGGCGGTATTGCCAACCAGCGTGTAGCGCATGGTCAGGGCAAAATCAAACGGATAGACAAATTTTGTTAAACCGTTGGGGGTCAGGGTCAATTCAATGGCGCTGTCGTCGGCGCTCTTGACCTGCCAGGGCACCAGGTCGGCCAGACCGTGGACCTCGATGGGATAGGCTGTGCCGCCGAAGTGGTGCACGCCGCCGTCCGGCTTGCCGCAGTTTGGAAACAGGATGGGCACGCCGCAGCGGGGCGGTCCGAGGATTCATAGTTCTTATCGCGCAGCCAGAGGTATTCCTCACCGCTTTTGGTGAAGGAGGTAGCCATGCCGCCCTTCTCGGGCGTGACGGTGAACGCGCACTCGCCGTCGGTCAGGGTCAGGGTCTTGTAGGAAGCACCGTATTTTTCATAGGTGCCGGTAGTCAGAGTAGACATGATAAGGCTCTCCTTTGTATGCACGTAGGGGCCGCAATGTGCGGCCCGCAACTTTGTGGAAAGCACCCGATTGCGGAAGTTGCGGGCCGGGCATGCCCGGCCCCTACAGCGTAGTGTTTTTCGTGTTTAATTATACCACAAACAGGCTTACAATACAACGCCATCCTTGAAGATCGAGATCTCGCGGAAGCCCTTCTTCTCGGCGCAGGTCTGCTTTGCCGGAAGCAACGTCCAGCACCAGCTGGTACAGGTCGGCACCGGCCTCGTCCAGCGTGCGCTCACCGTCGGCGACAACGCCCGCATTGAAATCGATCCAGGTCTTTTTCTTGGTGGCCAGCTGGCTGTTGGTGGCAATCTTCAGCGTCGGGGCGGGGGCACCAAAGGGCGTGCCGCGGCCCGTGCTGAACAGCACCATATGTGCACCGGCGGCAGTCAGCGCGGTGGCGGAAACCAGGTCGTTGCCGGGGCCGTACAGCATATTCAGGCCCTTGGTCACGACCGGTTCACCGTAGCCGATGACGTCCATGATGGGGCGGAGCCGCCCTTCTGCACGCAGCCGCAGGACTTGTCCTCCAGCGTCGTGATGCCGCCCTGCTTGTTGCCCGGGCTGGGGTTATCATAGACGACCTCGTTGTGGCTGATGAAATATTCCTTGAAGCCGTTGATCATCTTGACGGCCTTCAAACACCTGCTCATTCTGGCAGCGATCCATCAGGAAACCCTCGGCACCAAACATTTCAGGCACCTCGGTCAGCACGGTGGAGCGCGCCGCGGGCGCACAGCATATCGCTGAAACGGCCAATCGTCGGGTTGGCGGTGATGCCGGACAGGCCGTCCGAACCGCCGCACTTCATGCCGACCACCAGCTCGCTGGAGGGAATCGGCTCGCGCTGGAACTGTCCGGCGTAGGCGGCAAGCTCTTTAAGGATCTCTCGGCCTGTGATCAGCTCGTCCTCCACGTCCTGGCAGGTCAGGAATTTGACGCGGTCGTGGTCGTAGTCGCCCAGCTCTGCCAGGAACTGCTCGTGGGTCAGGTTCTCGCAGCCCAGGGAGAGTACGAGCACTGCGCCCGCGTTGGGGTGGCGCACCAGAGGCCAGCAGCTTGCGGGTCTGGGCATGGTCATGGCCGGTCTGGGAACAGCCGAACGGATGGGTAAAGGTGTACAGGCCGTCGATGCTGCCGGTGACGAGATCCTGGTTATCGCGCACGAGCGTCTTGGCGCAATCATTGACACAGCCGACGGTGGGGATGATCCAGATTTCGTTGCGGATAGCGGCACGGCCATCCTTGCGGCGGTAACCCATAAAGGTCTCGGGCACAACCGGGGTCAGCGGATGCACGTTGGGGTGATAGCTGTACTCGACCTCGCCGGAGAGGTTCGTGTGGATGTTGTGGGTGTGCATCCAGGTACCAGGCACGTCGTCCGCCGTGGCATGGCCGATGGGAAAGCCGTACTTGATGACGTGTTTCGCCCTCTTTGATGGGGCGATGGCCATCTTTGGCCCTGGGGATATCCTCGACGGCGGTGATGGTGGTGTTATCGACCGGGACGGCCGTGCCTTGGCGATGGGATGCAGGGCGAGGGCGACGTTATCTTTGGGGTTGATCTTAATGGCGATGGGCATAAGATGTCTCCTTACTCATAATAGAAACTGGGGCCGGAGGGCATTCTCCGGCCCAGTGGGTACGTTTTAAGCCTTCCCCCTGGGGAAGGTGGCCAAGAGCCGGATGAGGGGCAGGTGTGCAGGGGCAGACCGTAAACGGTCAATATCGGCAGACGCGCCCCTCATCAGTCACCTTCGGTGACAGCTTCTCCCAAGGGAGAAGCCTTTATGGGCTTACAGGCAGCTCTTGTAAGCGGCCAGTGCGCCATTCTCACGAATAGCGGTCAAGTTCTTGACGGTGGCTTCCTCGAAGCCGGGAACCTTGGTCAGATCCTGGCCCCACATCTTCTCGTTGGTCATGACGGCATGGACAAGCGTCGGGATGTCGTCGTTCTTGTGCTCGTTGTAGAACTCAAGGACCCAGCGGTCGTCGGAGACCGTGTACTCGTTGCCCTTGGCACGCTTGCAGACCAGGCCCTTGTCGGTCAGCTCCTGCACATCGTTGGTGTAGAAGGCGATGTAAGCGGCAAAGCTCATGGTCAGGCAGGTGGGCAGCTTGCCGTTCTTCTCGACATACTCGAGGAAGGACGGCATATTGCGGCACGCCACTTGGAGGTGGAGTTCAGGGAAATGCTCATCAGCTCATGGTTGACGAACGGGTTGTTGAAGCGGTCCTCAACAGCGGCGGCGAACTTCTTGCAGTCCTCCTGATCCAGCGGCAGAATGGGGACAACTTCCTCGGACAGCATCTTGTTCATATAGCCCAGAACGGTGGCGTCGTGCATACAGTCGCGCACGATGTCAAAACCGGCCAGGTAAGCGCCCAGGACAAAGCCGGTGTGGGCACCGTTCAGGATGCGGACCTTGCGCTTCTTGTAGGGACTCATGTCGGGGTCACGAAAACGTGATCCTCAAGACCGGCTTTACGGAAAGGCAGGATGTCGTTCAGCTTGGTGTCGCCCTCAATGACCCAGACGCCAAAGACCTCGCCGACGTCCAGCAGGGGGTCAGCGTAGCCGTGCTTTCTTCAAGCTCGGCAACTTCCTTCGGGTCACGGATGCGGCCCGGAACGATGCGGTCAACCAGAGAACCGCAGAAGGTGCAGTCCTCGTTGACGTACTTCTTGAAGCCGTCCTCCAGGCCCCACTGCTCAATGTACTGGTTGACGCACTTGAGCAGCTCCTTGCCGTTGTTGTCAATCAGCTCACAGGCCAGCATGATGATACCCTTCTTGCCGGCCTTATAGCGGTGGTACAGCACCTGGGTCAGCTTGCCGGGGAAGCTGGATGCGGGCTCGTCCTCCAGCTTGCAGGCGGGGTCGTAGGCGATGCCGGCCTCCGTGGTGTTGGAAACGATGATTTCCAGGTCGTCGCTGGCGGCGACTTCCATCATCTGGTCGAAGCCTTCCTTCTCATACGGGTTCAGGCAACGGGAGACACTGGAGATAACGCGTTTGTCATCGACCTTCTGGCCGTTTCACTGCCGCGCTAGGTACAGGGTGTACAGGCCCTCCTGCTCGTTGATCATCTTGAAAGGCCCGGGGCGATGGGCTGGACCAGAACGCACGCCGTTCCAATCGGCCTTCTCGTTGGCCAGATCGAACCAATAATCGACAAATGCGCGCAAGAAGTTACCTTCGCCGAACTGCAGTACTTTCTCGGGTGCATTCTTCAGAATGTAGCCGTTGTAGCCGGATTTTGCAAGAACTTCATAATTCAAGGTTTCCATAAACGCTTCTCCTTACTTAATAACAATTCTGGTGCGCGGCAGTGGGGCCGCAGCACGCCTATGTTACCTACATTGTATTTTTTTTGGCCTGGTTCGTCAAGTTTCATTCTGTAATCAGCGCACATATTTTGCGCAATTTTCTGGCCTTTTTTGGGATTCCGCATCTTGCACAACAAACCACCGCGTTTTTTGGCTATAATTTCGATTAACGAGCAATTTTCGCAACTTGCTAAAGCATTTTTTATTATGTATAATAGTAGCAGAAGTAGCAGAGTATGTGGTTTTGGGCCGAAAAGATGCGCAAAGTATGTGCTATCGGGCCCGGTGCCCACCCCGCTATCACCCTTATAATGAATATAATGAAGGAGTGTCTGTACATGAAAGCGTTTATGGATAAGGACTTTTTGCTGGAGACCCCCACCGCGCAGCACCTGTACCACGATTATTCGGCCAAGCTGCCCATCATCGACTATCACTGCCATATTCCCGCAGGAAATTTATGAGAACCGCCGTTTTGAGAATATTGCGCAGGTCTGGCTGGGCGGCCATCAGGTCCTAGCCGACGGCAGCGACTACTACTTCGGTGACCACTACAAGTGGCGCGTGATGCGCTCAACGGCGCCCGAGGAGTATATCACCGGCGACAAGCCCGACCGCGAGCGCTTCCAGAAGTTTGCCGAGAGCTTGGAAATGGCCATCGGCAACCCGATGTATACCTGGTGCCACCTCGAGCTGAAGAAGTACTTCGGCTATGAGGGCGTGCTGAACGGCGAGACTGCCGAGGAAGTCTGGAACCTCTGCAACGAAGCTGCAGAACGACCCGAAATTGACCGTCCGCGGCCTGATCGAGCAGAGCAACGTTGCCATGGTCGGCACCACCGACGACCCCATTGACTCCCTCGAGTGGCACAAGAAGATCAGGAGGACCCTCCATCAAGGTCGTCGTCGCTCCTTCCTTCCGCCCCGACAAGGCCCTGAACATCCGCAAGGAGGGCTTCGCCGACTACATCCACAAGCTGGAAGGGTCGTGGGCCGCAAGTTTGCCTGCGCAAATTGCGTTGTCAGTGCGCTGGAAGAGCGCCTGCAGTTCTTCGTCGAGATGGGCTGCCGCGCTTCTGACCACGGCCTGGACTATGTCCCCTACGTTGATACCGATGCCGAGAAGGCGACCGCCGCGTTCAAGAAGGCTATGGCCGGCGAGACGCTGACCCAGGAGGAGGGCGACGCCTACACCACCTACCTGCTGCTGAAGCTGGGCGCTGCCTACAAGAAACACAACGTTGCTATGCAGATTCATTACAGCTGCCTGCGCAACGTCAACCACAAGATGTACCGCAAGCTCGGCCCCGACACCGGCTTTGACATGATTGCCGTGACCGATTGCAGCGCCACCGTCAGCAGCCTGCTGAGCGCACTGACCAAGGCCGATGCCTGCCCGAAGGTCATCCTGTACAGCCTGAACCCCGCCGACTTTGATATGCTGGGCACCATCCTGGGCGCGTTCCAGGACGACGAGATTCCCGGCAAGATCCAGTTGGGCTCCGCCTGGTGGTTCTGCGACACTGACGACGGCATGTACCAGCAGATGAAGACCCTGGCCCGCCTGGGCCTGCTGGGCAACTTCATCGGCATGCTGACCGACAGCCGCAGCTTCCTGAGCTACACCCGCCATGAGTTGTTCCGCCGCCTGATGTGCAACCTGATCGGCAACTGGGTCGAGAACGGCCAGTACCCCAACGACGAGAAGGCTTTGAAGAAGATCGTTGAGGGTATCAGCTATTATAATGCCAAGCGGTATTTTAATCTGTGATATTCCTTGACTGAGATAGTGCAATCATAAACAGCACCGCCCCATCTGCTGATACGGCAGATGGGGCGGTGTTTTCTTTTAAAAGCAAGGCAGAGTTGTAGGGGCGGCACATGTGCCGCCCGCGGCTTCCCGCAAACAGTCAGAGCCTTACAAACGCGGGCCGGGTATGCCCGACCCTTACATGGCAGCACTTAGAGGTCGGTCTCGCTATTTTCGGAAGTCTCCGGGGAAATCTCCGGCACTTCCGGCATGGCGCAGCTGCTCCAGCGTAATGCCGTCCACATATTTGTTGATTAAATCATTCAGCCCGGACCAGAAATCCAGCGTGTGGCATTGGCCGCGGTGGGGCAATCCACCGAGGAAGCCAGACACGGAATGGCCGTCAGCTCCCCTTCTACGGCGCGCAGAATCTCGCCGGAGGTGATTTCCGCCGCCGAACGGGCCAGGCGGTAGCCGCCCTGGGCACCGCGCACGCTGGATACCAGCCCGCCTTTGCCAGCGGGGTGACGATCTGCTCAAATATTTTAAGCTGATGCGCTGCTTGTCGCTGATTTCCTTTAACGGGATCAGATCATTGGGGCGGTTGGCAAGCTCCACCATCAGGCGCAAAGCGTAACGGTCACGGGTCGAGAATTTCATGTTCAGTCTCCCTTTTCCTGAGATTGTACTACTAATCATAGCATAATTATAGGAATTTTGCAAGCATTCAACCTATCTGACTGGTAGGATATATGCAAAATGCCAAATGTGCAATTTTATGCAAAAGGGTGTTGACAGAATGTGCTCACCGGCGTATACTGTGAGCCATGGAAAGCAAATCACCGCTGACCAAACAACGAGAGAAAGGGGTACAAGACTATGAACGCAGCCTATTCCGGCATGATGATGTGCATGTGCATGATGCGTAAGCGTCCTGTGCCAGCTTGCGCGCAAATTTCAGCGCATAAAGAAACTTGCAGCGGGATGCCGGAGAAAACCGACATCCTGCTTTTGTTTGGAAAGGAAGTTTGTGACTATGGAAAGATGTTCCATCTACAAGCCGCCCGGTGTGCGAATGTGACGTTTGAGGGAACAACACATTCACAAAACAACACACCTGACAATAAAAAGGAGATTACTACCATGAAAAAACTGATTTCTGCAACACTCGCCGCTACCCTGGCCCTGAGCCTGGCCGCCTGCGGCTCCACCGCTTCCACCACCGAGACCGCTTCTTCTGAGGCTGCCTCCACCGAGAGCACCGCAGCTTCTTCTGAGGCTGCCGAGTCCACCAGCGACCTGGCTGGCACGACCCTGAAGGTCGCCGCCTCCCCACGCCCCATGCCGAGATCCTGAATGTGGCCAAGGAGGTTCTGGCGGAGCAGGGCATCGACCTTGAGGTCGTCGAGTTCAGCGATTACGTCCAGCCCAACCTTGTGACCGAGAACGGCGAGGTTGACGCTAACTACTTCCAGCACACCCCCTACCTCGACAGCTTCAACGAGGAGAACGGCACCCACCTCGTCAGCGTCGGCGCTGTCCACTATGAGCCGTTCGGCATCTACCCGGGCAAGAGCAGCGACCTCGCCAACATCGCTGACGGCGCAACGATTGCCGTGCCCAACGACACCAATTAACGAGGCCCGCGCCCTGCAGCTGCTGGCCGCTCAGGGTTTGATCACCGTGCGTGACGGTGCCGGTCTGACCGCCACCGTCAACGACATCACCGAGAACCCCATAACGTGAAGATCGAGGAAATCGAGGCTGCCCAGCTGCCCGCACCGTGCAGGACGTTGACTTTGCCGTCATCAACGGCAACTACGCAATCGAGGCTGGCTTCTCCGTCGGCAAGGACGCTCTTGCCACCGAGGACGCATCCTCTGAAGCTGCCCAGACCTACGCCAATGTGCTGGTCGTGAAGGAGGGCAACGAGAATGACCCCGCCATTCAGGCTCTGTACGCCGCCCTGACCAGCGACAAGGTCAAGGATTACATCAACAGCACCTATGACGGCGCGGTCGTGCCCACTTTCTAAGGAAAAACATATCCGCGGTAAGGTCGTAGGGGCGAACATTGCTCCCCACAGTGCAAGGCACCAAACAGCAAGAAAACCTTGCAACCTGTCGTGAAATAGAGTAAAATTAACAGCGAATGGGTTTTACACTCATTCGCTATCTTTGTAAGTGAGGGAGAATACCCATGATCGAACTGCAACACCTGACCAAGCGCTTTGCCACGCAGGGCGGCACGGTCGTCGCGCTGAACGACATCAACCTGACCATCCGGGATGGCGATGTCTACGGCATCATCGGTATGTCGGGCCGGAAAATCTACGCTGGTGCGCTGCATCAATATGTTGGAACGCCCCGACGAGGGGAGCGTCATCGTCAACGGGAAACAGATGCAGGACCTGAATGCAGCTGACCTGCGCGCTGCCCGCCGTGAAATCACGATGATCTTCCAGCAGTTCAACCTGCTCATGCAGCGCACCTGCCTGGGCAACATTATGTTCCCGATGGAGCTTGCCAAGGTCCCTGGGAAAGGCCGAGGCCCGCGCCCGCGAACTGCTGGAACTGGTCGGCCTGCCTGACAAGGCCGACGCCTACCCTGCCCAGTTGTCCGGAGGCCAGAAACAGCGCATTGCCATTGCCCGCGCCCTGGCGACCGACCCGAAGGTGCTGCTCTGCGACGAAGCGACGAGTGCCCTTGACCCCAACACGACCCACGCCATCCTGCAGCTGATCCAGAAGATCAACCGCGAACTGGGCATCACGGTCGTCATCATCACCCACCAGATGAGTGTGGTTGAGGAAGTCTGCAACCGCGTGGCGATTTTGGACAACGGTACCGTTGTCGAGGAGGGCGGCGTGCAGGCCATCTTCAGCCATCCTACTTCCAAGGCGGCACGCCGCTTGGTCTACCGCCGGTGCGCCCAAAGCCGAGGCCCTGCCCGGCCAGCGCCTGGTGCGTGTGCTTCGGCGGCACCCAGACCACCGACAAGCCGCTGGTGGCAAGTCTTGCCATCGAGTGTGGTGCGCTGGTATCCATCATGGCGGCCGACACCCGCATTGTCAACGGCCAGACGCTGGGCAGTATGCTGATGGCTCTGCCCGACGACGACAAGGCCGAAGCGGCCATCGAGTACATTAAAAATTATCCCGGCATTACCTATGAGGAGGTGAACGGCTGATGGCAGAGTTTTTGCAGGCAAGGACTGGCAGACGTTCTTGCAGATTTTGCCCACCATTCCGTTTGAAACGTGGGAAACGATTTGGTCCACGGTCGTGGCCACCCTGCTGGCGCTGGTCATTGGCCTGCCGCTGGGTGTCTGCCTTGTCACCGGCGAGCAGGGGGGGCGTCCCCTGCCCCGTTGGGTCATGGCGCTGCTGAACGGCCTGGTCAACCTGCTGCGCAGTGTGCCGTTCCTGATTCTGATGATCATTGTCATCCCGCTGTCCCGCGCCATCGTGGGCACATCCATCGGCACGGTGGCATCCATTGTGCCGCTGGTCATCGCGTCCTTCGTCTTCGCGCCTGGTTGAAACGAGCATGCGCGAGGTCGATGCGGGCGTCATCGAGGCCGCCCAGAGCATGGGTGCGACGCCGCTGCAAATTATCACCAAAGTCATGGTGCCCGAGAGCATGCCCAGCCTGGTTGCCAACGTGACGATTGCGGCTACGACCATCATGGGGTACGGTGCCATGGCCGGTATCATCGGCGGCGGCGGCCTGGGCAAATTGCCATCAACTACGGCTACTACCGCTTTAATGTGGTGCTGGAGTTCTTCGCCACCGCCCTGCTGGTCGTGCTGGTGCAGATCTTGCAGACCGTCGGCACGAAGCTGGCCATCAAGTGCGATAAGCGCATCCAGAAATAAATTATATGAATTGCACAGTAGGGCGGGGCTCTGCCCGCCCGGGAACGTGGCCTCGGCCGCAAAGTCCCCGGGCGGACTGGAAGCCCGCCCCTACTGCGTTATAGGGAAAAGCAAAGAATTAACATATTTTTCAAATTGGCGTGACAGGCCGGACATAAATGTGGTGTAGTATATAGACAGAGTCAAGGGGATGCCCCGAGACAACAACTACCACTGACGCCCCGGCCATGCCAGAAGCAATCGCTTCGGCTGCGGCGCAGACAACCAATAAGGCCGCGAGGCCATTTGAATAGATGAAAAATCCCGCATCGTGTGATGCGGGATTTTGGTGTACCGAATTACAGCGCGTTTACGTCCTCAATCAGCTGCTCCACGGTTTCATCCTTTGTGCGGCCCAGCTGGTGCAGATAGCGCACGGCGGTGGTGCTTGTCAGGCTTGCCCATGTGGGTCATGGCGTAGCGCTCGGTCAGCTTGGCGTACCACTCGTCGGGCAGGGCAAAGAACTGCTGGTTCGTTGGGGAGTCGTGCAAAACACAGCCCTTTGCTTCAAACGCGGCGCGGATGTGCAGGGCCTGTTCGTTGGCATGGCGTGCCATCGTGAAATACAGGCTCGTCTCGCCGCCGTCCTCGCCGTCCAGCAGGGCCAGGAACTGCCACCCAGCAGGCGGCCCTTGGCCAGCATGGCGCCGTGCTGCTGATGCAGTAGCGGAAATCCGGCTTCAGATCGTCGTTGGTGATGACGACTGCCTCGCCAAACAGCGCACCGCACTTGGTGCCGCCCAGGTAGAACACGTCGCACAGGGCGGCGTAATCCTGCAGGCTCAAATCGTTGGCGGGGCTGGTCAGGCCGTAGGCCATGCGGGCACCATCCACAAACAGGTACAGCCCCAGCTCATAGCAAGCGGCGGAAAGCTCGGTCAGCTCTTCCTTATTATAAAGGGTGCCGACCTCGGTGGGGTTCGAGATATACACCATACCGGGCTGCACCTCGTGCTCGTGGCTGGCGTTGGCGCGGTGTTCCTCGACGGCCTTGCGCACCTGGCGGGCCGTGATCTTGCCGTTTATTGCCGGGCAGAGCCAGGCATTTGTGGCCGGTGGCCTCGACTGCGCCGGTCTCATGCACATGGATGTGCCCGGAATCCGCGCAGAGCACGCCCTGCCAGGGCTTGAGCGCCGCCGCAATCACGGTCAGGTTCGCCTGCGTTGCGCCGACAAAGAAATGCACATCGGCGTCGGGGCATCGCACAGGCTGCGTATCTGTGCAGCAGCCCTGGCGCAGTATTCATCCTCGCCATAGCCGGGGGTCTGGTCAAAATTGGTTTGCTGCAAAAGGTCCAGCACGGCCGGGGCCGCGCCTTCGCCGTAGTCACATTCAAAACGAAGCATATTCTTAACTCCTTACACGTTAGTATGTACGCTGCTAGTAGGGGCAAACATTGTTCGCCCGCGCAGTGCGGTGGCTGCTGCAGCGCCCGGGCCGATGCAAGCAGCGGCCCCTAGCCGCACGGCGGGTGTTGCACTAATTATAACACTGTGATTCCGCGCTTGCAAGTTTTGCTGTACTACGCTATAATAATAGTACTTTGTGAGAAAAGAGGAATATTATGGAACCCGAAAACAGCGGGAAGGCTTCGGCTCACGCCTTGGCTTCATCCTTGTCAGCGCGGGCTGTGCCATCGGCATCGGCAACGTCTGGCGCTTCCCACCGTCACAGGCCAGTACGGCGGCGGTATCTTTGTCTTGTTCTACCTGATTTTCCTGGTGCTGATGGGCCTGCCGGTTCTGACCATGGAGCTGGCCGTCGGCCGCGCCGGGCACGGTGCCGCCCGCAGCGCCTACAAGGCGCTGGAACCACAGGGCAGCAAGTGGCACATCCACGGCTGGTTCTGCATGGTGGGCTGTATACTGCTGATGATGTACTACACCACCGTCTCCGGCTGGATGCTCGATTACTTCTTCCGCTTCCTGACCGGCAATTTTGACGGCCTTACGTCGGAACAAGCGTCCGGCATCTTTGGCGAGATGCCTCGAGCCCCGTGGAAATGGTGTTCTGGATGGTCATTATCACGGTGGCAGGCTTCATCGTCCGTCCGCGGCCGCAAGGCGGCCTGGAAAAGGTCGGCAAATGGATGATGAGCGCACTGCTCGTTCTCATCCTCGTCTTGGTCGTCCACAGCTTTGCCCTGTCCGGTGCGGGCGACGGCCTGGCCTTCTACCTGCTGCCAGACTGGTCCCGCGCCAGTGAGCAGGGCCTGGGCAACGTCATCACGGCAGCGATGAATCAGTCGTTCTTCACCTTGAGCCTGGGCATCGGTGCGATTGAAATTTTCGGCAGTTACATGGACCGCCGCTTTACCCTGCCGGGCGAGGCCGCGCGTATCTGCGTGCTGGACACCTTTGTGGCGGTCTGCGCAGGGCTTATCATCTTCCCGGCCTGTTTCTCCTTCGGCATTTCACCCGACGCAGGCCCGAGCTTGATTTTATTACCTTGCCCAACGTCTTTACGAACATGGCAGGCGGCCGCCTGTGGGGTACACTGTTCTTCCTGTTCATGACCTTCGCCAGCTTCTCCACGGTCATTGCAGTGTTTGAGAACATCATCGCCTGCGCCTGCGAGGACTTTGGCTGGGACCGCCACAAAGCCTGCATCGTGGGCGGCGGCGCTGGTGCTGCTGGGTCTGCCCTGTGCGCTGGGCTACAATGTGTGAGCTTTATCCAGCCCATGGGCGCAGGCAGCACGGTGTTGGATTTCGAGGATTTCCTCGTCAGCAACCTGCTGCTGCCGGGCGGCAGTCTGGTGTATCTTTTGTTCTGTGTCACCAAATGGGGCTGGGGCTTTGACAAGTATGCTGCCGAGTGCAACACCGGCGACGGCCCCAAGATGCCCCGGTGGGTCAAGCCGTATTTCAAGTATGCTGCCGGTGCTGATCGCGGTGATTTTGGTGCAAGGGCTCGTCTAAAGGATTGGCGGCAGCCTGCCGAAGGCAGCTTTCTTTGGCAGCAAAAGAAAGCTGGCAAAGAAAACTGCCGCTGTTGCGACGCAGCGGACCCGCGCCTCGGGCGTTGACGCCCCGAGACCCCTTAATAGTGGAAGTTGAAAGCCCGCTGGCTACGCGAACGCAGTATTACTGTTCGCGCTTAACGCCGGCGGGGCTTTCGCCACTTTGAGTCGGGTGTTCCCCCGAACCCCCGCAGGGGGAAGGGGTGGCCCCCTTGTTAAAGGGGGCTGTCCGCGTTAGCGGACTGGGGGATTCCGACGGGCTTTGCCGCAGCTGCTGTGGACGGGGAGGACTGCCGCCCTCCCTTGTCCCTCTCGTTTTGCCCGTTTGCCGTTTATTACATATGCTCGCCTATCCACCGCTTCATCTCATCCGCAATCACCCCAAACGCCTTGGCGGTATCAGGATTCTCCGTCTTAAAATCCAGCAGCTGCCAGCCAGCCTGCTCATCCACGATGCGCAGGCTCTGGATAGCACAGCTCAAATACCAGCGACGCATGGCCCACCGCATTGTCGGCGGGCCATTTTTTCAGGCTGTGCAAAATGCAGTGGTGCTCGTAAAATGCGTCCAGCACAGCGGGCGTTACTGGGCTTTGGCGCAGGGCCTCAGCGCTGACGTTGTAGATTTCCTCCATCGGCGTTTCAACATTGACGCGCAGAATATCGATTTTATCGGCATACCGCAAAATCTGGCAGAACATCCGCGTGCGGACGTCCAATTTTCCGGCCGGCGGAAGGCACTGTGCCACGCCACCGCCGTGCGCAGCAAGGCGTCCTCGGCGGCATCGTCTATATAGTCGCGGATGTGCCCCTCGTCAAACAGCACGCTTGCACTCAATGCAGCGTGGTTGATGGACTGGGTGTCGATGAAGGTGTTGTACCGCCGCAGCTGCTCAAAGCGGCCGACATCGTGCAGCATACCGGAAAGCCAGGCCAGATCCGCATCCTCCGGCGGCAGGGTCAGGCTTTTGGCAATGAAGTCACACAGCGCGGCCACGCGGTAGGTGTGGTCGATTTTCAGCTTGACCTTCGGGTCGTCGGCGTTGTAGTGCGCGGCGTAGTCGGCAAAGGCTTTCTGTGCGCGGGCATGGTCGATTTTCATAATGATCACTTCCTTGCCCTATTGTAGCATATTTGCACCGGGGCGCAAACTGCATTGTTTATAAAATTTCATCAACGGCAGACTACATTTTTGTACAAAATCCTTGACAATGTCCGCGAAAACGGCTATTCTTAAAGTAGAAATTTGCGAGGAAGGCGGTGCATACGATGAACGCCAAAGGAGACGCCCACCGCAGTGTGCGCATGACCAAACAGCGGCTCTACCAGGCGCTTATTACGCTGTTGCAGCAGAAAAGTCTGCGGGAGATCACGGTCCGGGAACTTACTGAGCTGGCCGGGATCAGCCGCGGGACGTTCTATTTCCACTATGCCGATATCTATGCCCTGATGGATCAGATGGAGGCTGCCCAGCTGGCGCGGCTCAATGACCTGATGGACAGTCTGCTGCCCGGCATCTCGCAGGAGGAGGTTCCCCTGCCCTGGTGGCGCTGTTCACCTACATGACCGAGAATCCCGACCTCTGCACAGCGCTTTACGGCAAAGCTGGGAGTCGGAGTTTACCCGCAACGCCAAAAGCTGATTGCCGAGCGCTGCTTGGGCGAGTTCGCGCCGGGCGGCGGCACCGAGGAACAGAAATATACGCTGGTCTTTGCAGTGAACGGCTGCTTTGGTACCATCGTTGCCTGGCAGGAGGCTGGGTTTGACCTGCCGCCAGAGATCGCCCGCATACCTGGCAGGCCATACGCGCTGTAAAGAGCGGATTTGACCTGGGCAATTTCTGCTTGCAAGCCTTGCCTTTTGGGCGCGGCGGGATATAATAAACTTACAACACACCCCTTGTGGTGCTTTAAGAAGGAGAGATTACCATGGGATTTTTGATTTTCTGAAAAGTCTTCTGCACCGGCTACCCTGCGGAGCCGACGTTCCCCTGACCCTGGCGGCTGACGCCAAGGGGCACCGTTGTAGCGATGGAGAACATCCCCGACGAAGTGTTTGCACAGGGCATCCTGGGCAAGTGCTGCGGCATCGAACCCACCGAGGGCAAGGTCTTTGCCCCGGTCGACGGCGAAATCACCCAAGCCCCGGACAGCGGCCATGCGCTGGGCATTATGGGTGTAGGCGGCGTCGAGGTGCTGATCCATGTCGGCGTTGACACCGTCGAGATGAAGGGCGACGGCTTCAGTCCGAAAGTCAAGGAAGGCGACAAGGTCAAGAAGGGCGACCTGCTGCTGGAAATGGACCTGGACAAGATCGCAGCCGCCGGCCACCCCGCCGTGGTCATCACGGTCGTGACCAACACCGACGACTTCAAGGATGTTGAGGTCGTTGCCTCCGGCGATGTCGAGCCGGGCGCTGATCTCATCAAAGTCAGCAAGTAATTGCACTACAAAACCGGGCACCTGCTGTGGTGCCCGGTTTTCGTTGCAGGGGAGCGATGCCTGCATCCGCCCCTGCAATAAGGAAAATCTTACGCCTTCCACCTCATACTCGCTGAACGTCACGCTGACGCTGGTGTTGGCAGCGTCCACAGTCGTAGAATAATCCTCCACGGTCACAGTATACTCGCTGGTGCCCTGCACCAGAACATTGCCGTTGTTGTCCTTGATTGTCACGGCGCGGCCCTGGTCGTCCACGACGGTGCCCTCGCAGGCCAAGGCGGACAGGGTGCTGTCCCCGGTCACGATCCACTTGAGTCAGCGCTGATATACAGGCTCGCGTAGCCGTCGCCGCGTCATAGCTCTCGGGTTTGCTGCTGCCGCCCGGCGCACCGCCGGGGCCGCCCTGGGCCTGCCAGCGAAACGGTCATGGCGGCGGCCAGGGCACCGCAGAGGATGCGTGTATTTTGCTTCATAATAAAAATCACTCCTGCTGAAATGGGTGGTGTGTTTTTGAGTACAGCCTTAGTATAGCCGCTGCAAATGGCAGAACCTTGTTGAACAGGTGTGAAATTGTGGGAGAAACTGTGTGTGAATTCTTAAACCGCCGCGCTTGACAAACGCCCGCCGTCGTGTATAATGGAAACTGGACATAAAACAGGGGCGCTGAGGGGCATCCTCGGCTGAGATCGAAACAAACCGCAGTTTCGGGTCGCCTTGAACCTGATCCGGGTAATGCCGGCGTAGGAAGTTTGACCCACCAGTCATAACGCTTTGCGCCTGCAATGTATGTTGTGGCGCTTTGTTTTATGTTACATTTTTTGAGGAGTGGAATCCATGTCCAAAACCTATTCCAAGACCCGCACTCTCGTTGAGTGCGCCCTGATGATCGCCCTGGGCACTGTGTTGGCGAACATCAAAATTTTCGAGATGCCCAACGGCGGCTCCATTACGCTGCTGAGTATGCTGCCCTTATCCTGATTTCCTTCCGCCACGGCGTGAAATGGGGCCTGTTCACCGGCTTCGTCAACAGCCTGCTGCAGATGCTGCTGGGCTTTTACGCACCCCTGGCACCCGGCATCCTGCCGCTGGTGGGCATGATTTTGCTGGACTACGTGCTGGCCTTCACCTGCTGGGGCTGGCCTGTCATCGCAAAGCCGTTCCAGAATCGCCTCGTCGGCGTGGCCGTCGGCACGGCGGTCGTCTGCTTCATCCGCTTTATGTGCAGCTTCCTGTCCGGCGTGCTGATCTGGGGCAACCTGAGCGACGGTCTGCCCGCTTGGACGTACAGCCTGACCTACAACGGCAGCTACATGCTGCCGGAGACCATCCTGACGACGATTGCGGCCTGATCTACAAGGCAGCCCCAGCTGTTCGCAGAGCAGGAAAAGTAAGATACGATAAAAATTCCCGGCACGCAAAATCCTGCGTACGGGATTTTTATACCTGTTTACGTATCAATAACTCATGATGTCCTTCACGACGCCGGACATGGAGAAGAGCTTGGCGGAAATGTGGTCAAGGTAGACAATGCCGAGCTTGTGGCCGGTCTCCTCGTTGTAGAGGTCGGCCAGCTGGGGCATGGTCTGGAAGGCCGCGGCCTGCGCCTCGGGGCTGTTGTCAAAGTTTGCGGTGCCCTGAATGCGCATCCACTCGCCGCGGTCATTGGCGGCGCAGATTTCCAGGTTCGTGTTGTCCAGCAGCTGCTTGTAGGCGGCCTTGTGCTTGCCCAGGCCGATGCACAGGTGGTCGTTGTACCACATGGCAAAGCCGATGGGCCGTACACGGGGCAGATACCCCCTCGACGGTGGCAAGGTAGAATGTAGGATTCTCTTTCAGAAATTCCATGATCTCTTCATTCGGTTTCATGCTGATCCCTCCCGCAGTTTTACAGTGCAGCCAGTGCGTTTGATGATGCGCGCGCAGCGCTTCTTAGTGCGCTCGGCATCGCCGAACGCCGTTAAACGGAAATAGCTCCCCTTGCCGCAGGGCCGAAGCCCTCGCCGGGGTGCCCACCACGTGCGTTTTCCAGCAGCCAGTCAAAGAACTCCCAGCTGCCCATGTTGTTGGGGGGCAGCCAGATGTAGGGGCTGTTCTTGCCGCCGCAGTACCAGATGCCTGCCTCGTCCAGCGCAGCCGCAATGACGGCGGCGTTGGCGCGGTAGTAGTCGAGGTTCTGCTGGATCTCCTTCATGCCTTCC
>SCPO01000244.1_pt1 | contig 20034 bp, 33 predicted proteins | sample 6106821 | NCBI WGS metagenome assembly SCPO01 (sample SAMN10720448, study PRJNA508395) | human gut metagenome | isolation source: Participant 2 stool, 0 month | host: Homo sapiens | collected 2017 | reverse complement strand
AGCCGCTGCACCATACACTTCTGCGGAAGGCTCATTGTCCGCATACAATAAATAAAGAGCGACTGCTGCTGCTAATTCAGCTCTTACCTACTTCTCTTACATATCTCCAAAATGCAGTGCGGAACTGCCTGTTCCCATCAGGTTTTACAATCCCAATATATCTCTTATCATTGCTCCTGCCACGGTAATAGCCAGAATGGTGTTCCTGCCCATTTACCTTTGGTGTGACAAAGATTCTCAATAAAGGTCACTGCCCTGTCTGCTTTCTTCTTATCATAATGTGAAGTCGGAAGCATGAACTGGGAAGGTTTATAATTCTTAAGCTTCGGATATCCCTTTGGTCTTGGTTCCTTTGCCATTAGGAATCACCCCCAAGCAATGCCTCCATCTCATCTTCCAACTCCTTACCCTTTGCACTAACCAGCCACAATACGTGCCTGGATGAAGGCGTAAGTCAAACTCTGATGCGCCTGCAGCATCAGCTTCTGATTGGTATTTGCAATACCAACCCAAGGTGTCTGCTGCTGATATCCTTTTATCCGTTTCAAAGGTCGACCCCTCAGAATCTATATGCTCCTGCGCTTCCTTCCATCTGGCATAAGACTGGCAGTATGCAGCAAATGCCGCCATATCCACCTCGGTCAGAATTCCCATCTGGTTCATCAGATCCGCAAGTCGTTCCCACTCTTTCTTCGCCTCTGGAAGCAGCCACTCCGGACAGTCAGGCATTCCCTTTGCCGGAACTGGCTCTTTCGTATTCAGTTTTCTTTTACCTGGATTACCCTCCAGTTTCTTAACCGCTGTAGGCTTTGGCTTTCTTCCTGCCACTGGAATCCCCTCCTTCCTTAATTTTCTGCACACCCAAGAAATCAATTTCTTGGGTTATCGCGGTGCTCGTCAAATGCTCATGCAAGCATGGCATTTTCCTTACTACTCGTGTAAATAAAAGGACCATGTATTTCTACACGATCCTCATGATGAATATCTATATGTATTTTAAATTTCCAGTTATTAACTCATCTATTTTCCCATCAAATATCTCTTCAAATACTTGCTCACATGGTATCCTGCACATTCGCCTCTCTTTTGAAGTATCTTGAACCCTGAATGCTGTTTGATCTTTTCCTAAACAAGTATTCATATAAGAATCGATGTATGGCATAGCATCCTCTTTCGTAAAGCTAATTTCTTTTTTCAGCCTTACAAACGATGACAATACACTAATACATCTAGCTCCGCCTATACTGATTACACCATTTCTGGCATTTTTATCATCAGAACAAAAGACATAGATTTGTTCACCGAACTTCAAATTCAGCACTTGCAATAAGACATATGACTTCAGTTCTCCGAGATTTTGTCCCTCGCCGATAGTGTCACAATCATCTTGCAGTTGCTTCAAAAAATCTTCTCTACTTATACTGCGGCAGTCCATTTGAGACACAAGAACAAACTTCTCTTCAAAATATCCATCTTTATATGCATCGCACGCAGTTTTAAGCATTCCTGCATATGCGCTGATAGCCCATTCACCATAGACTCCTGATAATTCATCCAGTATCATTTCATCGTCATACATACATATTGATTTTGATTCAATTTTCGACTGAAACCATTCTGGTGCCCCAGCTATATTGTGACGCATGATTTCTACTTGAATCTGTTTATGACAATAAAAGCAATAACCTGGCATTGCCATAATTTTGTCTATTAATTTATTATGATCATCCTTGCGTATCAAATGCATCTTGGATATAAAGTCAGTATCCAGCAAGGCATATTTTTCATTTGCCATATACTCACCTTATTTTCGATTCCGAAATTCCTTTCCGATTTTTTCCAAGTATGCCCTATCAGATTCCTCTCTACTATCCACAAGTAATTCGTGTTCAGAGTTAAAAGCCAGATTATCCAACAAACTTCCATAGCGGAGTAAACTTCCACTATTCTGCTGCCACTGTTCTGCTTTTCCAGTCAATTCAATTCTGATTGCAATGCTTTCACTTTTTTCTTGATAAAGATTTCTGGCCTTCTCTTCTGTAATCACACCGCTCTCTACTAAGCGCAATACAACTGCTTTGTAAGGAAGCGCAAACAAATCCATAAGAATCAGCACATCATCAATCCCCATATTCTCTTTTGAGATTCCAAACATCTTAAACTGTTCTATCACACTGGCATCCGGCATCAAAGCAACCCTGCAAAAGCATTTGCTTCAAGATCTTCCTGCGTAGCTGCTACTTCATCAACCGTTTTTGAATCCAATAAAGAACCTGATGTAATAGTGCTGGTATTAATATCCTCTGCATAGCAATGAATATGATATAACTCATGTGCCGTTGCAAAAATCTGCTTACACATTGGCAGTTCTGTATTCACACACAAGAAAATCGTACCCTTCTTCACAAAGGTAAACGCCCATAATTCATCATCCCTAAATGGATAACGAAGCACTTCAAGAGCCAGTTCCCTCTTACGTGCATAATTTGAAACTATGCCAAAAATAGATTCTCTAATAATGGTATTTCCACAGTAATTTACAGCAAAAGCCTTTGATAAATCATTTATTTTTTCAAATTGCTCTCTTGCTTATAAAACAAGTTTTCAAAAAAAGTATCTCTCATTATGCCTCCCAAGGTTTCATCATAGCCATACCATTATCTCTAACTCGACTATGGAAAAGAATCATGTTTGAAAGCTTATCAGCAATATTAAGTGCTTCTTTAGCTTCCTCTGATTCAACTTTTCCCATGAACGCATGAACAATATCTGTATCAACAGAATCTCCCTGAAGCTTGGTAAGTTCTTCCATCTTAACACCCAAGAACTCTGCGATACGCTTCAGTTCTATCGCATTAATCATTCTTGAACCATTAAGCATCTTACTTATTGTCTGTTTATTTGTCTGCAATGCCCCTGCCAAATCTATTTGTTTTCTATTCTGTTTTTTAAGAATTGCTACAATATTTGCAGCTATCATGGAATTCACATCAAACATATTAACTTCCTCCAATCAACAAAAGTCATTCTACCTCATGCTTATTATATGTCACACACGAATTAAAGTCAATATTATAGTTACCATTTTATATCATTTTATTCATTTAGTTTCCATTTCAGTTACTGCAATTCTACGATACCCCCCTCTTCCATTTCGCGATTTTGCACAGAAAAGGGGGCGCCGGTCTTGTAGCCTAAGGCCTGCGAAGATTCAAGTACCCCCTACCCTTGCTCCATCAGAACCGATATTCCTTGAATCTATCCTCGGTCATTGTCTTTACATTATGATGATGCTCACATAAAGGCTGCCAGTTCGACCTATCCCAAAAGAGTTTCTGGTCTCCACGGTGTGGTTTGATATGATCCACAACTGTAGCCATAGTGATGTGCCCTTCTTCATAACACTTCACACAGAATGGATTGCTCTCTAAGAACTTCCTTCTCTCACGCTGCCACTTGGCACCATAGCCACGCTCTGCTGCATGAGCTCTGTCCTTTGTATGTAAAGGCTTATGTTCCTCACAATACATCTGACCGTGCGGAATGAGTGCCGCACAGCCAGGATGTTTACATGGTATGTTACTCCTATAAGGCATGCTCACTTCCTTTCACGAAAAAAGCCCTGGGCGATTTCTCTCGCTCAAGGCTCTGCTTTCGTCGTACACTTTCGACACTATCATAATAACACATATGCTTATGCCATGTTGGGACAAAGTGTGCCAACCTTATTCCGGTACAACAAAATTATTTAATGCCGATGCATGAATACGGTGTACGGTACGATAAGATACATTCAGGTCATAGGAAATATCTTCCCAGCTTTCATTTTTCAGATAGCGGTATTTCAAAAGAAGTCTTTCCTCTGGGTTCTCCATACTTTCAATCGCCGCATTGATTTCTGAACGTAGGTCTACCAATCTGTTTATCTGTGCATCAATCTTCTGCTCATAATCCCATATCTTCTCAATGGTCTTAATGAATGGTGCTTCCAGATTTCTATTGGGATTTGTCCCAATCTTTTCTCCATAAGTGCATCCCTGGATCGTGCCACGCATCTCACGAAGCTGTTCCAGTTCCTTTACCTCAACCTGTATCTGCTTATCCAAAAGATATGCCTGCTTCAAATATTCCTTAGCTGTCATAAGCCACCTCCGAAAAAAATAATTTCCCTCGGATTTACTCTGATTGTCTTATTTTGTCCTGAAGCTTACGGATTAGAAACTCTCCATCTACCGAAGTCAGCTGTTGATACCACGAGCTTCTGAAAACTTCTCAATCTGTAACGCTTCATCTATTGCCGCCTTGCTTTTTGGATTGCGCTTTACCTTTTTGAGTGCGGCTCTGTAATCAGCAACCGCACTAAGGATAATCGCATTCGCAAGTCTTTCATATGGGTCTTCAAATTGGTTCTTACCTGCCATGTGTTACCCTCGCTTTTACTGCAGCAATCAATCTATTCTGTGTCATATCCTTATTAGCTAACGCCTTCATGACATCTTCATCTATCGTACCTGCAGTAATAATATGCTGAACTACCACCGTCTCCGCAGTCTGTCCCTGTCTCCAAAGTCTCGCCACCGTCTGTTGATATAGCTCCAGGCTCCAGGTAAGTCCAAACCAAATCAGGGTATTTCCACCTGATTGCAAATTCAAACCATGCCCGGCAGAAGCTGGATGTATTAATGCCACAGGCAGTTCCCCACGATTCCATTTTCTGATGCTCTCCTCAGAATCCAATTTTTCAAAAGGAATCTTTTTCTCAGTAAGCCTTCGCATAATCCTTGATAAATCATGTTTGAACCAGTACGCTACCATAACAGGTCTGCCATTTGCCGCTTCAATCATATCCTCAAGGGCATCCAGCTTCTGATCATGAATAACGATTTCGTCTCCCTCATCTGAATACACAGCACCATTTGCCATCTGAAGGAGCTTCCCTGAAAGAGTTGCTGCATTTGCCGCTGTAATCTCTCCCTTCTTCAAAGGAATAAATAAATCCTCTTCCATGTCCGCATATATCTTTGCCTCATCGGCATCCATATAAACCGGATATTCATTACTGATAAGTTCCGGCATCTGAAGATGATCCAAGGCTTTCATGGAAATCGTGATATCGGAAATTTTCTCATAAATCTGTTCCTCTGCACCACGCCTCAGCTTGTACGAATAAACAATCGGACCATTCATCCTGTCTGGCACAAAATAATTCACACGATACTGGCTGATAAATCTGCCAAGTCTTTCTCCCATATCCAGACATTTAAATTCTGCAAACAGATCCATCAGTCCATTGCTGGAAGGTGTACCAGTAAGCCCAATTACCCTTTTCACATTTGGCCGAACCTTCATAAATGCCTTAAAGCGCTTACTGTTCCAATTCTTAAAGCTGGATAGCTCATCCAGAACTACCATATCCCAGAAAAAATTCACGCCACTCTGTTCAATCAACCACTGCAGATTTTCACGGTTGATAATGTAAATATCTGCATCCGCCTCCAAGCCTTTTTCCGCTCTGCTGCTGAACCAAGAACAATGGAATATCTCAGGTGTTTCAGATGATTCCACTTATGGATTTCATCATTCCAGGTATTTCTCGCAACTCTAAGTGGTGCTACCACCAAGACCTTACTTACCTCAAAGCTGTCATACATAAGCTGCTCGATGGCTGTCAACGTAATACTGGTCTTACCAAGTCCCATCCCAAGTAGCACGGCTGCTATCGGGTGTTCTAATATATAATTGATTGCAAACTGCTGATAATCATGTGGTTTGTATTCCATCAAGAATCCCCCAATCTGTCCTGCATCATCCAGGACGAATACTTTATATCCAAGAGACCTTAACTGGTCATGCCTGTGCTCCTGTAAAACTCTTGGCTTCTTTCCCGGCGCCTTCACTTCCACCAACCCAAATTTCCCATCAGGTAATAAAACAAGTCGGTCGGGCCAGCCTGAAGTACCGGAATTCCATTTCTCACACAAGCCACCACGCTTTAACTTCTCTCACTAATTTCTGTTCAATATATTTTTCACGCATCGGACGCCTCCATCATTCTTAACAGGTGTGCAGGTCGAGTACCTCGTTCCGTAAAACTCTTAAGCAGATATTTATTCAAATTCTTCCTAAAGGGACTTTTATGTACTGAGGTTAACGACCTACACAAAATGGCTTTTTCTTACTCCAAAAAATCCTGTCCTTCCTTAAGCTTCAATCTCACCACGACCTGCACTCCGGTATTCTTACGAATACGGTTATAGCCAGCCTTGTCCATCGAAGAATAGAAATCCGTCGTACTGCGGATATATTCACCGTTCTGCATGCAATGTGCTCTGTAAGCCTGATACAATTCACCCGATTTCTCATTATAGGAAGGATCCATCTCACAGCATTCCTCCAGAAACTGCCCCAGCCAGTCATTTTCCTCGCGGTATGCCTGGACAGCAGCCTCTACGACATCCGGAAGTGTTGTATGGAAATTCTTATCAATCGCTCTCTTCGCTCCTTCAATAATCCAGCTCATAATTGCAGGACCTGCATGCTCAAACAGATAATCCGCATAATTTTTGATGTCACTTTTACCTGTAATCTTTGCATTGAAGGGAATGACCACCAGCCTTCTCCAGATACCGTCATCATTGGCTCCTACCTTTGGAAGATGGTTTGTATAGAGAACCAATGTATGTGACGGTACAAAGGAAAACGGATCCTTATATTTCTTCTCTGCCTGTATCTCATCTGTAGAGCAAAGCTGTTTCACCACAGCGGTATTCAGTCTCATACCTTCCTCCATTTCCGAAGAAATGATGAGACGTTTTCCCTTAAGCTCCGCCATCTCCGGCTTCACATTTCTCTTGCAATTCATAGTCAGTGCCTCAGCTGAAAGCTTTCCTGCATAATTGCCAAGTACTCTGAAAATAGTATTCCAGAAGGTACTCTTACCATTGGCACCACCGCCGTAAGCAATAATCATATGCTCCTGATACACCTTGCCGATTGCAGCCATACCAACAGTTTCCTGCACATAATCAATCAGTTTCTGATCCTTGCAGAAGAAAAGATTCAAGGCATCTAGCCATATCTGTTTTCCCTCTTCTCCAGGTGAACAGGCCGTAATCTTTGTAATCAGATCCTCAGGATTATGCGGCAGTTCCCCTGCAAGCCCTTTTCGAAGGTCATAGGTTGCATAAGGTGTGTTAATCAGATTCTCGTTTTTATCCAAATCAGACACGGAAATAGCAATCATCGGCTTCGCCGTATTTGCCGCAGACACAATATATTTGTAATCACGTCTCTTCTGCACAAATTTCAAATAAGTCTGGGCTCCCATCAGCATATAAACCAAAGGAATAAGCTTTCCATCAACCTCTTTAAGAAGCTCCTTCGGACCAGCCTGGATAGATTCCTTCGGTACACCTGCATTCTCCAAAGCCTTCTCAACTCTTGCCACTTCATCCATAGCATCCTGAAGCTGCAGATCCAAGAATTCCTCAACAGCTCCAATCGCCATCTGCTTATCTTCTCGCCAACATTCGCCATCGAATCTTAAAAAGTCTGTAGCACTGGTATATTTCAGTTAATTTCCATACTCTCGAACCAACACCTTTGCCTGTCCGATATCCGAATAATCTTCAGGTTTTAATGAAGCACTTTCAAAATCTGTATTATATTCATCAGGTGGTACGTACCCCTCCTGATTCACGATACTTTTCTTGAAGAACTTCACTGCACTGTTCCAGATAGTCTTAAGCTCTGACTCCGGTAGCGGCGGATCACACTTCTTTGCATGTTCTAAAATGCCTCATATGCCTTTTCAGTAATTCCATAGCGTTTCAGCACACGCCCGGCAAAACGACTCATAGTATTGTTTCTGCTACCTTCCAGAATCTGCCCACCAATGCGCTCTCCGAATCCTCGGAATCAAAATCTTCTTCCTCAGCTAACTGACTGACATCAATTTCTTCATCAATAGTCATCCAGCCATCATGTACCAGTACTTCTTCACAATCAGCACCGAAGATAAATCTTGCTGCATCTAATGCATTTCCATCAAAGAAGGGATACTCCTTCTGCAACGCCTTCTTCAGATTCCGTACACTTTGGCATCTGCAATCTCTGAAATAGGAAAATAGATGTGATATCTCGGTCTAGCTGACTTGCCCTCCTTCGGAAGTAGATGATGTCTACTGGAAGCAAGCATATATTCCATATCAGGGAATATTTCCTCCAACTTCTCGGCTGTAATCCACTCTGCCGGTTCCTCTGAATGGTCATTATCAATATCCATGACAATCACATCCGAACGAATGAAATTACCAATACCTCGATAATTTCCTTTGTACTCTGCGCAAACATGATCTGCCTTCACCGCCTCCCGAAGCTGCTCCGGCGTGACTACTGTCACCTTATTGGGATAGCTACAGTTAGCGGCCTGACCAATGCAGTTTGCTGTAAAAATCGTTACCTGCATATCTCAAACCTCGTTTCTATAAAGTAAGGAATAAAATCCTCCTAACTTCCTAAGCGGGTTTGACCTACACTTTTCCGGTCGAATTAAAAAAATATTTACAAGCAACAGCCAGAGCAGCATCGCTTCCTTATATAAGCGAAAAATGCCCTGGCTCTTTTCAAAACTTTTTAAAAAATATGCTCCCGACCGGAAAAACAATTTCCAGATGCGCTTAGGAAGATAGAAAGGCACGAAAGTCATTCGGAAAGTGAGGTGCTGCAGATGCAGACAGAAACGATTGATAAAAGCCAGCAGGCTACACCGTCCATTGATGAAGAGCTTATTGACACTCTCATCGCAATCAGTGTTGTAGCCAAACGACTGGCAGCCAATCTAAGACAACAGAATACAGAAAATGGAGGAAAACAAGATGAGCAAAATGAGTGAATTATCGCAGGCGCTTGATGAAATGATTGCCTGCGGCGAAGGAATGATCAAAGCTGCTAACGCAATCAAAGACATCTTCTCTTCTACCGAAGAAGCACCCGAAAAAAAAGAATCCAAGTCAACCAAGAAAGCTACAAAGTTTCTGAACCGGCTAAAGCAGAGGGAACACCGGAACCTACCTATACCAAGGAAGATGTTCGTGCAGTACTCGCTTCCAAATCAGCCGCCGGATATAAGAAGGAAGTCAAAGAGCTTCTTGAGAAATATGGTGCTCAGCAGTTAAAGCAGGTAAATCCTGATGACTATGCAGCCATTCTTAAGGAAGCAGAGGTGATTGGAAATGCCTAAACATGCATACCTTTCCGCTTCTGCCAGCCACAGATGGTTAGCCTGCCCACCAAGCGCAAAGCTCTGTGCCAATATTACGGATCAAACATCCGAATATGCACAGCAGGGAACCGATTGTCATGAGCTGTGCGCCTATCTTGTGGAAAAAGCTCTTGGCAGAGCTGTCACTGATCCGACAGAAAACCTGACATTCTACGATGCTGAAATGCAAAACTGCGCAGAGGAATACAGGAATTATGTTTTGGAACAAATCGAAGCAGCCAAGGAATTCTGTAAGGATCCACAGGTCATGATTGAGCAGAGACTGGACTTCTCCCGCTGGGTTGAAAACGGCTTTGGAACCGGTGACTGTGTCATCGTTGCAGATGAGGTTCTACAGATTATCGATTACAAACACGGTCTTGGTGTCCTGGTAAGTGCCGGTGATGAGGAACACGGTGGAAACAGCCAGATGATGTGCTACGCCTTAGGTGCATTGGAAGTTTTCGGTGATATCTATGACATTAATCAGATTAAAATGACCATCTTCCAGCCAAGACGTGACAACATCAGCACTTACACCATTTCCAGAGAGGATCTTCTGAAATGGGCTGACGAAGTTCTGGCACCTACCGCATTGCTTGCTTATGTAGGCGAAGGAGAATTCAAGGCTGGCGATCACTGTCAGTTCTGTAAGGTAAAAGCCACCTGCAGAAAGCGTGCAGAATACAATCTTGAGCTTGCAAAATATGACTTTGAAATGCCAGCTACCCTGGATGACATAGAAATCGCCGCTATCTTAGCAAAGGTGGATGAAATGATTTCCTGGGGAAATGACATCAAAGAATATGCCTTACAGCAGGCTCAGTCCGGTGTTCACTTCGATGGTTGGAAAATCGTAGAAGGAAGATCCAACAGAAAATTTACTGATGAAGCCGCTGTGGCATTCAAAGTAAAAGATGCGGGCTACGACCCGTATGAGAAGAAGCTTCTTGGCATCACTGCCATGAGCACATTGATCGGAAAGAAGAAATTTGAAGAGCTATTAGGTGAGCTTGTATATAAGCCACCAGGTAAACCAGCATTGGTACCGGAATCCGATAAGAGACCGGCAATGAATACAGCAATAGATGATTTTAGCGTATAAGTCCAGTCTCAATGCTTAAAACAGATTGGCTGCTCGCAGACATATCTGTTTAAGCATTAGAACAACGAAATGAGCAAGTAGCCTGATAAGGCGGATTGCGAATTTCCGTAGGAATCATGAAAGTGCAAAGCACGAAATGATTCCGTGGACTTATATCACAAGACAAATAAAGGAGGGCCAATATTATGGCAAAGATTCAGAACCCTACAAAGGTAATCACAGGAGTAAATACACGTTGGAGCTATGCGATGTATGGGATGCAAGAGCATCAACGGAGGCGCACCGAAGTACAGTGTTTCCCTCATCATTCCAAAGTCCGACACCGTAACTGTTAACAAGATTAAGGCAGCTATCGAAGCCGCTTATGAGGAAGGTCAGAGCAAACTTAAAGGAAATGGCAAAACCGTTCCTGCGCTCTCTATCCTTAAAACACCTCTTCGTGATGGTGACTTAGAGACCTGACGATTCGGCTTATGCAAATGCATATTTCATCAATGCGAACAGCGCTCTGCGCCTGGCATCGTCGATGCAGACCATCAGCCTATCCTTGAGAGATCCGAAGTGTATTCCGGTGTCTACGGCAGAGCTTCCATCAATCTCTACGCTTTCAACAGCAACGGAAATAAAGGAATCGCATGCGGTCTCAATAATCTCCAGAAGATTCGAGACGGTGAACCTCTTGGAGGCAAATCCAGAGCTGAGGATGATTTCGCTTCTGATGAAGAAGACGATTTCCTCGAATAAATCCAATGTAACAACGGCAACCAAGCAGGCGGTAGTAATACTGCTGCCGCCTGTGACAATCTAAGAAAGTAGGTGAATGCAATGGCAAATCTTATCGCAACAGTACTTGGCTGCATATGGATTGCAGCAATAACAGGTGGCTTCGGATATATGATTTATACATTTATCCGTGATGATCGCCGCAGTGAAAAGAAGCGTAAGGAAGAGCTCCTGAAGAATAAGGAGCAGTAATAAACAGGCGGCGGTGCTAATCAGTTCCGCTGCCATTTTTATAAAGGAGCAAATCTATGAATGAAATGTCAATTGATTTAGAGACCTATAGCGATGTAGATATCTCCAAATGCGGAGCTTACAAGTACGCTGAGTCTGATGATTTTGAAATACTACTGTTTGGTGTATCCATAGATGGTGGTGAAGTACAGGTATTTGACCTTGCCTGTGGCGATACCATTCCCGATGATATCCTTACAGCATTATCTTATGATACAGTTACAAAATGGGCTTTCAATGCCAATTTTGAAAGAATCTGTTTATCCAATTGGTTAAAAAGGCATAACCCTGAGCATTTCAAAGGCTACGGTATTCCCGAAGATCCTGCTTCCAAATATCTGGATCCATCCTCATGGAAGTGTGCCATGATATGGTCAGCCTATATGGGCTTACCACTCTCTCTTGAAGGTGTCGGTGCTGTCCTTAAGCTGCAGGATCAAAAAATGAAGGAAGGCAAAGATCTCATCAAATACTTCTGCTGCCCTTGCAAGCCGACTAAGGTAAATGGCGGCAGAACCAGAAATCTTCCAGAGCATGCCCCTGATAAATGGGAAACCTTCAAAACCTATAACAAACGTGATGTTGACGTAGAAATGGCGATTAAACAGAGATTATCTAAATTCCCGGTCCCTGACTTCGTATGGGAAGAATACCATCTCGACCAGAAATCAATGACCGCGGAATCATGCTGGATATGGATGTGGTAGAAAATGCCATTGCATTTGATGAAAAGTCCAAAGCAGAGCTTATGATTGCTATGCAGAATATTACTAACCTTGATAATCCAAACTCAGTAGTTCAGATGAAGCAGTGGCTCTCTGATAACGGCATTGAGGCTGAATCCCTTGGTAAAAAAGATGTGGCAGCTATGATAAAAGATACCGACGGTGATGTTGCCGATGCTCTTAAACTCAGACTCCAGCTTGCAAAGTCATCTGTGAAGAAATACCAGGCAATGCAGAATGCAGTCTGTAGGATGGGATGCCGGGCTCACGGAATGTTCCAGTTCTATGGTGCCAATCGTTCAGGAAGATGGGCCGGTCGCTTAATTCAGTTACAGAACCTACCGCAAAATCATATGAATGACCTTGCTGATGCTCGTGAACTTGTCCGTACCGGTGATTATGATTCTTTGGAACTGCTTTACGATGATATCCCAGATACTTTTAAGCCAGCTGATTCGTACCGCCTTTATTGCAAGACCAGGATACAAATTCGTGGTATCTGACTACTCTGCAATCGAAGCCAGAGTTCTGGCATACCTTGCAGGTGAAACCTGGCGTTCCAAGGTATGCGCTGAAGGTAAGGACATCTACTGTGCTTCTGCCAGTCAGATGTTTGGAGTACCGGTCGAAAAGCACGGTATCAATTCTCACCTCAGACAGAAGGGCAAAATCGCAGAGCTTGCTTTAGGATATGGTGGTTCCGTCGGTGCTCTTATATCTATGGGAGCTTTGGATATGGGATTAACAGAGGATGAACTTCAACCACTTGTGGATTCCTGGCGTGCCTCCAATCCAAATATTACTGCCTTCTGGTGGAATGTGGATAATGCCGTAAAGACTGCTATCAAAATGAAGATTCCTACAGAGGTAAATGGAATCAAATTTCTCTGCCGAAGCGGAATGTCTTCATCAAACTTCCTTCCGGTAGAACTCTTAGCTACGTCAAGCCTCGTATCGGAGAAAATCGATTCGGCGGTGAATCCGTAACCTATGAAGGTATCGGCTCCACTAAGAAATGGGAACGAATCGAAAGCTACGGTCCGAAATTCGTTGAGAACATTTGCAGGCAGTGGGAGTATCCCAAAGTTTGTGTAAACCTTCAAACTGATGTAAGATAGACTTACCAGTTTGGAGGTTTATTTTATGGCAAGAAAAAAGGATACCCCACAAAAAGCAGCTCTTCGGGAAATGATGGGCAACTACCTGAAAGAGAACAATGTAACGGTCAAGGATGGAACGGATGTCAACTCCATTATGCGGGATATGATGTCCATCATCCTGGAAGGTGCCCTGGATCAGGAAATGGATGAGGAACTGGGATATTCCAAGTATGATTATCGGAACAAGGAAACAGATAATTCCAGAAATGGCCATTCCCAGAAGACCATGCATACCAGCTACGGCGATATGGAGATTGATATCCCAAGAGACCGGAAAGGAGAGTTTGAACCACAGATCGTCAAAAAGTATCAGAATACGGTCACTCAGGACATGGAAGAAAAGATCATCTCCATGTATGCCAAAGGAATGACTACGAATGATATCGAAAGCCATATGCGGGAACTCTATGACATCGAGATTTCTGACAGCACCATCAGCAGGATCACGGATAAAATCCTGCCCATCGTAAAAGAATGGCAGGAACGGCCTTTGGAGGAAATCTATGCGGTCGTTTTCATGGACGCTATCCATTACCATGTCCGTAATGAAGGCAGGATTGTAAAACGTGCGGTTTATGTCGCTATCGGAATCGACATGGAAGGGCATAAAGACGTGCTCGGCATGTATGTAGGGCAAAATGAGAGTGCAAAGTTCTGGCTTTCCATTTTGAACGGACTGAAAACCGTGGCGTAGAAGATATCCTGATCGCATGCGTAGACGGCCTGACAGGCTTTCCACAGGCGATTGAAGCCGTTTTCCCGGATACTGAGATCCAACAGTGTATCATTCATCAGATCCGGAATACGACAAAGTTCGTTTCTTATAAGGAACTCAAGCCGTTGATGGCTGATCTGAAACATGTATATGCAGCTCCAACGGAAGAAATCGCACGAGCTGAACTGGATAGTTTTGATGAGAAATGGAGCGGGAAATATCCCAAAATCGCAAAATCATGGAAGGATAACTGGGCGAATCTTTCAACGTATTTCAAGTATCCGGAAGCGGTCCGCCGCTTAATCTATACCACGAATACCATCGAGGGATTTAACCGGCAGCTGCGGAAGGTCACGAAATCCAAGACGGTATTCCCTTCGGATGAGAGTCTCCTGAAAATGCTGTATCTGGCCATGGTGGATATCACGAAAAAATGGACTGGACACCGACAGGATTGGGGACAGATCCATTCGCAGCTGGAAATATTTTTTGAAGAACGATTATCCGGATTATAAGCTGTTTCTGGCCTTTCAGGGCTGGCTGGCCCAGCCAGCCCTGCTTGACATGTCTGGAAACTGCATTATAATACAAGCAAGGGCAGAACCTCAAAAAATCGGCTCTGCCCAGAATAACTAATGACATATCTTATATCAGTTTTTTCGTTTACACAAAACTTGAAACGCTCTCCCGCAGATCTTCTATGATTCAGTATTTCGTTTATCAAGCATTTCAATTTGGCCTCAGTTCTGCCTGCTCAATTTTCATAATCATCAGCCAAATCAGAAAACGGCTTCCACAGATTTTCCGTTGACCATATCCTCATAAATACGCTTGAACAATCTGTCCAGTTCAGCCAGACGGTTTTCGGATTTCTGCAAAGTTCGTTTCTTGGCAGAAAGCTCTTTCTTTGCTTCCCCACTTCGCTTTGCACCCAATGCTCTGAACGCATCTTCATAATCGGCAACACATTGATTACCAACCTCATGTGTTGTAGCGTACCTCTTCCAGAACTACGGCTCGGATGAAGTGTGTATCGCAGATGATGGTGTATAAATAAAGTTGACAGCCTATTCTCAAGGATTTCATAGTATAATCAAGAGAATAAGGAGGTGCCCAACTATGGCACGAAGTCAACGTAAGTACGATCATGAACACAAAGTGCAGGCAGTTAAGCTTGCAAAAGAAATCGGTGGTGCGAAAGCCGCTAAAGAATTAGGAATTCCTGAAGGGACTATCCATATCTGGCTTAAAGCCGTAAGAACCGGACAACTGGATATTGGAGAAGGTGCCCATACTCCAGAATCTGCCATGAGCCTTGCGGAGGAATTAACCATGCTTCGAAAACGCGTGAAAGATCAGGATAAAGAAATTCGTCGTCTGAAAGAAGAAAACGAGTTTCTGGAAGAAGCCAGCGCTTTTTTCGCAGCGAGCCGTCGGAAGTCTCTAAGACCGAAAGAATGAAATTCATTGCGATTAAGACTGACGATGGCACCATCAAGGGAAAACTGGCTTTTTACTGTCGTATGCTACATGTGAGCCGCCAGGGATTTTATAAATATCTGTCCGTAAAAGACCGTCCGTGGAAATACCAGACGCTTGCAGATACCATGCTTGAAATCCATGCTGAGGATGTCTGCAACGACACCTATGGACGTGTACGTATGTTCCAGGCATTAACTCTTAAACGACCTGATGGCATTCCTATCCCCAGTGAGCGTACCGTTTATAGAGTCATGGAAAAAATCGGTCTCAGTCATCGTCCTAAGCGTAATCCGAAAGGAATTACGAAAGCAGACCGTGAGGCTCGTAAATCGGATGATCTTCTTAAGAGAAATTTCACATCAGAAAAGCCTCTTGAAAAATGCGTGACAGATATCACCGAAATCAAAGCAAAAGATGGAAAACTCTATGTTTCGGCAATCTTCGATTGTTTTGATTCAGCAGTACTGGGGCTGGCAATGGAAACCACGATGAAGGCAACGCTTTGCCAGCATACGGTAGAAAACGCTTTTATCGCATATCCTGACCACCAATGGTGCTTCCTCCCATGATCAAGCGACAGAGATACCATGATCTCTTGCGCAGCAGCATAGTCCATGATGTCCTTGAGAAAAATGTGTCAACCAATCTTGACAACATCAGCTGGTTTACCCTGGGAATCTTGGATTACATTGATATGTTTGAGGGTACTATGAATGCAGGCTTAAAAACATTTATGATAGATACCTATAAGGCTCAGGTGGAGAAGCTTAAGGAGCTTCAGGATCCCAAAACCGGACTGTGGCATACGGTTCCTCACAGACCCGACAGCTATGTGGAAACCCTCAGGTACTGCAGCGATTACAGCGGGGATTCTCAAGGGGATCCGCTGCGGCATACTGGATGATTCCTATCTTCCATGCGCTGTAAAGGCCATCGGGGAATTTTAGACTGTATTGATTCAGACGGAACGGTTCTTGAAGTGTCCGGAGGCACAGGAATGGGGATGGATGCAGAACATTACAAAAATATCCTGATTGCTCCTATGGCATATGGACAGTCTCTTACCATACTGGCCCTGGCAGAAGCATTGAACGTTTAAACCGGAGTTTACAGGCAGATGAATACAGGAACCCAAGGGCTTCCTGATTGCGAAAGCACAGGCAGTATGGAAATGAAGGCAGTTATTTCAAAATATCAGGAGGTTTCCTCATGCTTGCGTATACCTATGTGGAAAAGGGAAAATTTAAACTTCTTGACAAACCGGTTCCAAAACTAGATGCAAAGATGCGATTGTGCGTGTTACCATGTCCAGCATCTGCAGCAGTGATCTTCATATCAAGAACGGTTCTGTACCCCGGGCAGTTCCGGGAATTACAGTGGGCCATGAGATGGTGGGAATCGTGGAAGAAACAGGAAAAGATGTAACCGGGGTAAAGCCGGGAGACAGGGTAACGGTAAATGTGGAAACGTTTTGCGGAACCTGTTTTTCTGTCAAAATGGATATGTAAACAACTGTACCGATCCAAACGGCGGCTGGGCCCTGGGATGCCGGATCGACGGCGGGCAGGCAGAATATGTGCGTGTTCCTATGCGGATCAGGATTAAATAAAATTCCGGATGAGGTCAGTGATGAGCAGGCTCTTTTGTGGGGGTGCTGACGACCGGCTTCTGGGCAGCCAGAATATCAGAAATTACAGAAGAAGACACCGTGCTGATTGGCGGCGGCCCCACAGGCATCTGTACCCTGCTGTGCGTGATGTTGAAGCCGGAAAAGATTCTGCTCTGTGAACAGGATGAAGACAGACGCCGTTTTATAAAGGAGCATTATCCAGAGGTAATTATCCTTTCTCCAGAGCAGATCCGGGAAGCGGTAAAGAGAGAAAGCCGCCATGGAGGGGCCGATGTGGTTCTGGAGGTAGCAGGGACAGAGGATACCTTCCGCATGGCCTGGGAGTGTGCCCGCCCCAATGGAGTTGTAACAATAGTGGCTCTCTATGACAAGCCAGGTATTTGCCTCTTCCTGAAATGTATGGGAAAATCTGACCTTTAAAACCGGCGGCGTAGATGGCTGTGACTGTGAGGAAATTCTTTCGCTGATCCGGGAGGGGAAGATTGATACCACACCATTAATTACACACCGGTTTGCTCTGTCAGAGATTGACGCTGCCTATGATGTGTTTGAAAACCGCAAAGATCATGTGATCAAGGCAGCGGTAGTGCCGGACAGGCAGATGTAGGGGAAAAGCCGCGCTGTTCATTCAAATATATTTTGTGATATAATAAGAGCATCGACTGCAAAAAGACGCAGCCGGTGCTTTTGTTTACAGATCAGGCAGATATAAGAGAAAAGAGGTGCGGAATGAATGTTAGAGAGTCATTAGAGGCCCTGGAGGAACAGACCTTAAGTCCATATGCTTCATTTCTTCACGGACGAGGGGAAGGGATCATGCAGAACCGCTCTGTGATATACGGCCGGAGTATCAGAGAGACAGGGATCGGATCCTCCACTGTAAGGCATTCCGCAGGCTGAAGCATAAACCCAGGTGTTTTGGCGCCGGAGGGAGATCACTACCTCACCCGTCTGACGCATACTCTGGAGGTATCCCAGATTGCCAGAACCATTGCCAAGTCTCTGCGTCTGAATGAAAGCCTCACGGAGGCCATTGCCTTAGGACACGATCTGGGCCATACGCCCTTTGGACATTCGGGAGAAGCTGTTTTAGATCAGATCTGCGAGGATGGCTTTACCCATTACGAACAGAGCGTCCGCATCGTAGAGGTTCTGGAAAAAGATGGAAAGGGTCTTAATTTAACCTGGGAAGTCCGGGACGGGATTTTAAATCACGGACCGCAGGCCATCCATCCACGCTGGAGGGTGCCATTGTCCGGCTGTCGGATAAGATTGCCTATATCAATCACGATATTGATGATGCGATCCGTGCCCGTATGTTTGCAGAAGAGGAGCTCCCAAAGGAGTATACGGATGTTCTTGGAAACAGTGTGCGGGAACGGTTGAACCGTATGATACGGGATCTTATTTTAAACAGTATGGATCAGCCTCAGATTATCATGTCTTCAGATATGGAGGAGGCGATGAAGGGCCTGCGCCGGTGGATGTTTGAACATGTATATAGAAATGACATTCCAAAGGCAGAAGAAAGCAAGGCCCAGGAGATGATCGCCAGACTGTATGAATATTATATGAAGCATGCGGACCGTCTTCCCATGGAGTATATTCTTTTAATGGTAAATGGGGAGAAAAAGTCCCGGGTGGTCTGCGACTATATTGCGGGAATGAGTGACATTTATGCCATTGACCGGTTTGAGGCGCTGTTTGTGCCTAAACGGTGGAATGTATACTAAAACAAGTCGGAAGGGAGAAGATGCATGTACTATCCGGATGAAGTCATAGAAGAAGTGAGAATGAAAAATGACATCGTGGATGTGATCTCAGGATATGTAAAACTGCAGAAAAAGGAGCTAACTATTTTGGCCTGTGCCCGTTTCACAATGAAAAATCGCCTTCCTTTTCCGTTTCTCCGGGCAAGCAGATGTACTACTGCTTTGGCTGCGGGGCGGGCGGAAATGTGCTTACCTTTGTGATGGAATACGAAAACTATACCTTTCAGGAGGCGCTTACCGCTCTGGCAGACCGGGCCGGGGTCAGTCTCCCCAAGATGGAGTACAGCAAAGAGGCCAGAGAACAGGCAGAGTTTCGCTCCAGGCTCCTTGAGGTAAACAAGCTGGCTGCCAATTATTTTTATTATCAGTTGAAGCAGCCCCAGGGAAAGGCCGGATATGAGTATTTTAAGGAAAAGCGCGGGCTTACGGATGAGACCATCCTGCGCTTTGGTTTGGGCTATTCCAATAAGACCAGTGATGACCTGTACCGGTTTTTAAGGGAAAAGGGCTATGAGGACAGCTTTTTAAAGGAAACAGGCCTTGTGACCGTAGAAGAACGCGGCGGCAGGGACAAGTTCTGGAACCGTGTCATGTTTCCCATTATGGATGTAAATAACCGTGTGATCGGCTTTGGAGGCCGTGTGATGGGAGAAGGGGAGCCAAAGTATCTAAACTCTCCGGAAACCAGGCTCTTTGATAAAAGCCGCAGCCTTTACGGCTTAAATTATGCCAGAACCACCAGGGAGAAGTTTATGCTGATCTGCGAGGGTTATCTGGATGTGATCTCTTTGCATCAGGCCGGTTTTACCAATGCAGTGGCCTCTCTTGGGACTGCCTTTACCAGTCAGCATGCGGGGATTTTGAAGCGGTATACGGATCAGGTGATCTTAACCTATGACAGCGATGGAGCCGGTGTAAAAGCAGCCTTAAGAGCCATCCCTATTCTCAGGGAAGTAGGCTTTCAGCCAGAATTTTAAATATGAGCCCCTGTAAGGATCCAGATGAATTATCAAACAGATGGGGCCGGATGCGTTCAGAAAGCGGATTTTGGAGGCAAAGAACAGCTTTCTGTTTGAGATTGATGTGCTGAAACAGCAGTATGCGCTGGATGATCTCGGAGCAGAAAACGAAGTTTATCAGGAAACAGCCAGAAAGCTGCTCCAGTTCGG
>SCPO01000374.1_pt1 | contig 20077 bp, 22 predicted proteins | sample 6106821 | NCBI WGS metagenome assembly SCPO01 (sample SAMN10720448, study PRJNA508395) | human gut metagenome | isolation source: Participant 2 stool, 0 month | host: Homo sapiens | collected 2017 | reverse complement strand
TCTGCCAACAATATGCGCGACACCAAGCTGACAGCTCCTTTCGACGGTTCTATCGAAAAACGACTGGTGGAAAACTATCAGCGTGTCAACTCCGGTGATGGTATCGTGCAGCTTGTCAATACACACAATCTGCGTATCAAATTCACCATTCCGGATGCGTATCTTTATTTGTTACGCGCCAAAGACCCGCGTTTCCTCGTAGAGTTCGACACATTTAAAGGACACGTGTTTCAAGCGAAACTGGAAGAATATCTTGATATTTCTACGGATGGCACAGGAATTCCGGTCAGCATCACGATTGACGATCCGTCATTCGACCGCGATCTGTATGCTGTGAAACCCGGTTTCACGTGCAGCATCCGTTTCACGGCAGATGTAGGTCCGTTGGTGCAGGATAGCTGGACGATCGTACCGCTTAGTGCCGTATTCGGCGAAAGCGAAGGGAATAAAATGTATGTCTGGGTGGTAGAAGACAACAAAGTCCACAAACGGGAAGTGACCGTCAACGCCCCGACCGGAGAAGCACAGGCGCTCATCTCGGAAGGTTTGAAACCCGGTGAAAAAATCGTCATAGCAGGCGTATACCAACTAGTAGAAGGAGAATCTATCACAACTGTTGACAGGTGATAGTTGGTAAATGATTATGTAATCATTTATCCGCTGTCATTCATCAATTATCAACGATCATTTATTATGAGTTTAGCCAAATATTCATTAGATAATACGAAAATCATCTATTTCTTTCTTGCTGTATTGCTGATTGGGGGAATCACTTCCTTCGGCAAGCTGGGTAAGAAAGAGGATGCTCCTTTCGTCATAAAGTCGGCGGTTATTATGACCCGCTATCCGGGTGCCGAACCGGCAGAAGTGGAGCGGTTGATTACCGAGCCTATCTCTCGTGAAATTCAAAGTATGAGCGGTGTGTACAAGATAAAATCAGAATCGATGTACGGGCTCTCAAAAATCACATTCGAGTTGCAACCTTCCTTGTCGGCAAGCTCCATTCCGCAGAAGTGGGATGAGTTGCGACGGAAGGTGCTTAATATACAGCCACAGTTGCCGAGCGGTGCTTCCGCACCGACGGTTTCCGATGATTTCGGCGACGTGTTCGGTATCTATTACGGTCTGACGGCGGACGACGGTTACACATACGAAGAGATGCGCAACTGGGCGGAACGGATCAAGACGCAGGTAGTGACGGCGGACGGGGTGATGAAAGTCGCCCTGTTCGGGACGCAGACGGAGGTGGTCAATATTTTTATTTCCACCAATAAGCTCGTAGGTATGGGCATCGACCCGAAACAGCTTGCCAGTCTGTTGCAATCGCAGAACCAGATTATCAATACCGGAGAAATCCGTGCCGGCGAGCAACAGCTCCGGGTGACTGCCAACGGTATGTATACCACCGTAGACGATATCCGCAACCAGGTGATTACCACCAAAGCCGGACAAGTGAAACTGGGCGATATCGCCGTCATCGAAAAAGGGTACATGAACCCTCCATCCAACATCATGCACGTGAACGGCAAACGTGCCATCGGCATCGGCGTCTCCACCGACCCGCAACGGGACGTGGTGCAGACGGGCAAGAACGTGAAAGCCAAACTGGACGAATTGTTGCCACTGATGCCTGTGGGACTGGAACTGCAAAGCCTCTACCTCGAAAACGAGATCGCCAACGAAGCCAACAACGGATTTATCATCAACCTGATCGAATCCATCCTGATTGTAATTGTGATTATCATGTTGGTGATGGGTTTGCGCGCAGGTGTGCTGATCGGCTCGTCACTGATTTTCTCTATTGGCGGCACATTACTTATCATGTCTTTCTTCGGCGTCGGACTCAACAGAACGTCCCTGGCAGGATTTATCATCGCCATGGGGATGCTGGTGGATAACGCCATCGTGGTAACGGACAACGCACAGATTGCCATCGCCCGCGGAGTAGACCGGCGGAAAGCGCTGATAGACGGCGCAACCGGTCCGCAATGGGGATTGCTTGGGGCTACGTTCATCGCTATCTGTTCGTTCCTCCCACTCTACCTTGCTCCTTCTGCCGTGGCGGAAATCGTGAAACCGCTTTTTGTGGTGCTTGCCATCTCGCTGGGATTGAGCTGGGTGCTCGCGCTGACGCAGACCACTGTTTTCGGTAATTTCATCCTGAAAGCGAAAGCAAAGGACGGCACGAAAGACCCGTATGACAAACCGTTCTATCACAAATTCGCCTCCATCCTCCGCACGCTGATTCGCAGGAAAACATTGACACTGGGTTCGATGGTAGTGCTCTTTGTTGCTTCGCTGGTTATCATGGGAATGATGCCGCAAAACTTCTTCCCTTCTCTCGATAAGCCTTATTTCCGGGCGGACGTGTTTTATCCCGACGGGTATAGCATCAATGACGTAGTGAAAGAGATGAAATCCGTGGAAGAGCATCTGGCAAAGCAGCCGGAAGTGAAGAAAGTGTCGATCACCTTCGGTAGCACGCCGTTAAGGTATTACCTGGCTTCTACTTCGGTGGGGCCGAAACCGAATTTTGCCAATGTATTAGTTGAATTGACGGACAGTAAATATACGAAAGAGTATGAAGAAGATTTCGACGCGTACATGAAGGCGAATTATCCGAATGCGATTACCCGTACCAGTCTGTTCAAACTGTCGCCTGCGGTGGATGCCGCTATCGAAATCGGATTTATCGGTCCGAATGTGGACACGCTTGTGGCGCTCACCAACCAGGCTTTGGAGATTATGCACCGGAATCCGGATTTAATCAATGTGCGCAATTCGTGGGGAAATAAAGTTCCTGTATGGAAGCCTGTATATAGTCCCGAACGGGCGCAACCGTTAGGGGTATCGCGTCAGGGAATGGCACAAAGTATCCAGATCGGAACCACAGGTATGACGCTTGGAGAGTACCGGCAGGGCGATCAGGTGCTTCCTATCTTATTGAAGGATAACACGGTGGATTCGTTCCGCATCAACGACCTGCGCACGTTGCCCGTGTTCGGCACGGGGAATGAAACGACCAGTCTGGAACAGGTGGTATCGGAATTTGATTTCCAATATCGTTTCTCGAATGTGAAGGATTACAACCGGCAAATGGTGATGATGGCGCAATGCGATCCGCGTCGCGGAGTGAATGCGATTGCTGCTTTCAATGAGGTTTGGCCGCTGGTGCAGAAAGAGATAAAAGTGCCGGAGGGGTATACGATGAAGTATTTCGGGGAACAGGAAAGTCAGGTGGAGTCTAACGAGGCGTTGGCCAAGAATTTACCGTTGACATTCTTCCTGATGTTCGTCACGCTGTTGTTCCTGTTCAGGACGTATCGTAAGCCGACAGTGATCTTGTTGATGTTACCGCTTATTTTTATCGGTATCGTTTTGGGATTGGTGTTGCTAGGCAAGTCGTTCGACTTCTTCTCCATCCTTGGTTTGCTCGGATTGATTGGGATGAATATCAAAAATGCGATTGTACTGGTGGAACAGATTGATCTGGAAGCAAAGACGGGCAAAAAGCCGTTGGATGCTGTTGTCAGTGCTACAACGAGTCGTATTGTCCCCGTAGCAATGGCGTCCGGCACTACCATTCTGGGTATGTTGCCATTGTTGTTCGACGCGATGTTCGGCGGTATGGCGGCTACGATTATGGGAGGTTTGTTGGTGGCTTCGGCACTGACATTGTTTGTTCTTCCGGTAGCCTATTGTGCCATTCAAAGAATCAAAGGCTGATTGCCTTCTCTTATATGAAACTTGAATTTATTGTTTAGATTGAATAAAATGAAAACTCAACTTATAACTCTGTCTCTGCTGTTCCTCGGTCTCACTGCCAGGGCACAGCAGCCCTATCTTAGCCGGGAAGCTTACCGGGATAAAGTGGAAGCTTACAGTCAAATTCTGAAGCAACAGAAACTAAAGACAATGGCAAGTACGGAAGCACGGAAGATTGCTCACACGGGATTCTTGCCAAAAATAGATGTCAATGCGGACGGGACCCTCAACATGAGCGACCTTAATGCCTGGAACGAACCGGTAGGCGAATACCGCAACCACACCTATCAAGGTGTATTTATCGTCTCACAACCGTTGTACACGGGCGGGGCACTCAACGCCCAGCACAAGATTGCCAAAGCGGGCGAAAGGCTGAATCAACTAAATGAGGAGCTCACCATCGACCAGATTCATTATCAGAGCGATGCAGTTTACTGGAACGCTTCCGCTTCACAGGCTATGTTGCAGGCGGCGGACAAGTATCAAAGTATTGTGAAGCAACAGTATGACATCATTCAGGATCGTTTTAACGACGGTATGATTAGTCGCACGGACTTATTAATGATTTCCACCCGGTTGAAAGAAGCGGAATTGCAATATATCAAGGCGCGTCAGAACTATACGCTGGCGCTGCAAAAGCTGAATATCCTGATGGGAGAAGAGCCGAACAATCCCGTAGACAGTCTGTACACGATTGACACGGCTTCCGCTCCGGTGCAGATCCTTTCTCTGGAGAATGTACTGCAACGTCGCGCGGATTACGAAAGTACGGAGGTGAATATCATGAAAAGTCAGGCGCAACGCAAAGCGGCTCTTAGCCAGTTCAACCCGCAATTGAATATGTATTTCAGCGGTGGATGGGCTACAGCTACACCTAACCTCGGTTATGATGTTTCTTTCAATCCCATCGTCGGCATTAACCTGAATATACCGATCTTCCGTTGGGGAGCCCGGTTCAAAACAAACCGTCAGCAGAAAGCGTATATCAGCATACAGAAACTGCAACAAAGTTATGTGACGGATAATATCAACGAGGAACTTTCTGCCGCCCTAACCAAACTGACGGAAACGGAATATCAAGTGAAAACCGCCAAAGAGACTATGAATCTGGCTAATGAAAATCTTGATTTGGTTTCTTTCTCGTATAATGAAGGAAAGGCAAACATGGTGGATGTGCTCTCCGCGCAATTGTCATGGACGCAGGCGCACACCAATCTGATTAATGCGTATCTGTCGGAAAAGATGGCGGTAGCGGAATACAGAAAGGTTATCAGTGAATAAATTTAGAAACAAAAGAAACTTGTTCACAAAGTCTTAGTCTTATAAAAGAAAATCGTCCTGCCATCACGCAACCGTGAAACAGGACGATTTCTTTTTATATCATAAGGACTACAAAATACCGTTTTGCTTCAGGATATCTTCTATTTCCTTATCTGTGATATTTGCACGTTCTGACTTATCATAAATAGTGAGCAATTTTATCTCTGTATCTATTTCTGTCCAGATTATCGTATAGGTTATCACCCGTGCACCTCCACTTTTACCTTTATTTTTCGAAGTTATCGCTATACGTATTTTACGAAGATTATTGCCCAAACTGACTCCTTGTTCAGGATTTAATAACAAATCATTTCCAAAATTCCTAAGATCTTCTTTCAACGATTTATACCGTTTTGACAAATGCTTCATTTCCCTTAAAAATTCGAGGGTAACGCTTATTCTATATTTCATTAAGGGCATCATCTAATGACTTAAACTCCAACTTACCCTCCAGATTCAGTTTCAGTTCCTTACACGCCTGATCTAAGCTTGCCAGAATCTCCGCCTTTGTCTGGTAGGGAGCTGCTTCCTCTGCGACAACATTCGTTTGCTCTTCTTCACAACTCAACATCGATTTCACTCTCCGCAGAATAGCGACATCATCCACATCCAGAATCCGCCGAATCAGTTCGTTCTTTTCGGCTTCCAATGACATTGCACTCATACGCTTGCTATTTTTACTGTTATACATTCACACAAAGATAACGCTATCAAACGAATCTTCCAAGTGTGAATGTATAAAAAGTCTTTTTCAGGCAGGAATTACCTTACGCAAGGAAGGAGATCAACACACCCGCAGCTACGGCAGAACCGATTACTCCGGAGATGTTGCTTGCCATGCAATACTGCAATACGTGATTCTTCGGATCGTATTTCAAAGCAATCTCATTGGCTACACGGCTCGCCATCGGAACGGCACTCAAACCAGTGGCGCCGATAAGCGGATTGATTTTCTTCTTTGAGAAGAGATTTACCAGCTTCACAAAGAAAATACCACCGGTTATAGAAAGTGCAAATGCAAGGAATCCACCGATCACAATACCGATTGTTGTCCAGTTGAGGAATGCTTCGGCTGTCATCGTTGCTCCTACGGACAGTCCGAGGAAGATGGTGGCAGCATTCATGATACTATTAGAAGCGGCATCGAACAAGCGGAATGTGTTGGTTCCGATTTCTTTCACCAGATTACCAAACATCAACATACCGACCAAAGGCACTGCACTTGGGACGAAGAGAGCTACAATCGTAGTCACCACAATCGGGAAGATAATCTTCAACACACGCAGGTTCTTGATTTCAGTCTTCGAAGGGTACTTCTTTTCCTGTTCTTTCATGTTGATGCTCAGTTCTTTCTTAGTACAGAACAGCTTCACTACCAACGGAATGATCACAGGCACCAGTGCCATATATGAATAAGCGGCAAGGCAATCGCAGCAAATGCGGAGCCAGCTTGATCGTTGTAAAGATGGCTGTCGGTCCGTCCGCACCACCGATAATACCCAGTGAAGCGGCTTCCTGTGGAGTGAATCCCATCAGGATGGCTACCAGCAACACGGTAAAGATACCCAACTGTGCAGCTGCACCGAATATAGAAAGATGCAGATTACGCAACATCGGCCCGAAGTCCGTCAGCGCACCGACCCCCATAAAGATGATCGGAGGCAGGAAACCGGTCTTGATCAGCATATAATAGATGAAGTTCATAATTCCCAGTTCATGCGCAATGTCATGCAAAGGCATTTCCCAGATATTCTTCATCACACCGTTTATCATCACCATACCATTTTCGTCGGCCTGAATCACGCCCATATCTCCTCCGGGGAAGTTGGCTAGCAACACACCGAAAGCAATCGGAACAAGCAGCAGCGGTTCGTACTGTTTCTTAATACCCAAATAGAGCAGAACGAACGCGATGGCATACATTATCAGGGAAACTGCGGTTCGGCAATGATATTGCTGAACGCAGTCATGTCATATAAGTTCTCAAATATCTCGTTCATTATCCTATCTTCATTAATACGTCATCTTCTGAAACAGCATCTCCCGGGTTGACACAGATAGCAGTCACTGTACCGCCAAACTCTGCACGGATGGCATTGTAGGTCTTCATCGCTTCTACATAGCAGATTACATCACCTTCTTTCACAGTGTCACCTACTTGCAAAGGAGTTTCCTGCGCACCTTTCACTAAGAAGAACTTGCCTTCCAACGGAGAAAGTACTTCTTTACCCTCTCCTGCCGGAGCAGCGGCAGCACCCGCAGGAGCAGCAGGTAGTTCGGTATCACCGTATGCTACCGTCACACGATAGGCCTGTCCGTCCACTTGTACGGTCAGTGTCTTCGGTTTGGCATCTTCTTCCGGAGATTTATCTTTTTCGGCACGACGTTTGACTACGTCTTCCAGGAAGTCTTCTTTTGCTTTGCCACTCTTGTAAGCCTCATATTGAGCCGGGTGCATAGCATATTCGAAGAGTTCTTCGTCGTCCTGTCCTACTTCCCATTTGTTCTCTTTCATCAGTTTGCGATATTTGTCGAGGGCATCGGGATAGTTATTCTGCGGATCACCTTCAAAGAACTTACGGCCTTCACGTTCTGCCTTTTCAATGATTTCGGGAGCAAGTTTGCCCGGCAGACGTCCGGCTTTACCCAGAATCATATCCCAGATATCATCGGCAATCATTCCCCAACGTTCTTTTCCTTTTTCCATTGCCATCACATTCATCATGGCAAGGTTCTTCACGTATTGGCTGAACGGAGTCACCAATGGAGGATAACCGACACGAGGCCATACGTATGCCACTTCATCAAACAGCTTGATAAGAAGCTGGTCTTGCGTCATAAACGGCAGATTGTGTTTTGCCTTATATTTATTGATTGATTCCAGATTGGATTCGAGATCGGCCATCAAACTACCCATCATACCGCCGGGAAGTCCGGGAGCAATCAGCAAAGAGTTCATCAGACGGTTTTTCGGGCTGATATACAAGCCGAGGAAGTCATCCATAAATTCCTGAATCAGCGCACGCACTTTCATGTAGGCTTCCATATTGATTTCCGGTACCTGATATCCGGCATCTTTCAGCATCGCCTGCACACTAAGCAAGTCAGCATGGCCTGTTCCCCATGATAGTGGTTCCATGCCTACGTCGATGTAGTCGCAACCGGCTTCGCATACTTCGAGGATGCTTGCCATGTTGAATCCGGGACCTGCATGACTGTGATACTGAACGGGGATTTCGGGATGTGCCGCCTTGATATTTGCTACGATCTTACCTAACGATACAGGACGGCCGATACCTGCCATGTCCTTGATGCAGATTTCGTCTGCTCCCAGCTTGATAAGTTCTAACGCCATATTGGTGTAGTACTCTACCGTGTGGATCGGCGAATGAGTGATGCAAAGCGAGCATTGCGAAATCATGCCTGCCTCTTTGGCATACGTGATGGAAGGAGCAATGTTACGCACGTCGTTCAATCCGCAGAATGTACGGGTAATGTCTGTTCCTTGTGCTTTCTTTACTTTGTAGAATAATTTGCGGACGTCTGCCGGAACGGGGCTCATACGGAGTCCGTTCAATGCACGGTCGAGCATGTGGGTTTGAATACCGGCTTCATGGAACGGCTTCGTCCATTCGCGCACGGCTCTATTCGGGTTTTCACCAAACAATAAATTTACCTGTTCAAAACCTCCGCCGTTTGTTTCTACGCGGGCAAAACAGCCCATTTCAATGATGGCAGGAGCTACCTTTACGAGTTGGTCTACACGAGGTACGTATTTTCCGGCAGATTGCCACATATCTCGGAAAACCAAACTAAACTTTACTTCTCTTTTCATGTCTTTCAGTGATATTCTTTATAGATTTATAATTTTTCTACTTTAGTGATTTTTCCTTTACCTTGTGTCACCACATTTACAGCAGCTGTAATGGCGGCTAAGATGTTTCCCGGAACAGGGGCAGGACCTTGCGATGCTTCCCGCTTCACAGGAACCACTTCTTCAGGAGCATACTTGTTGACAAATGTAATCAGTAACTTACCTAAATAAATCACAATCAGCAGAATAACAAATACGGTAGCCATTCCGACCACCATCAGCAGGATCGCTGTTTCGATATTTTCCATATAATAAACTATTAGTATTTTAAGTTGTTCGTCTAAAAAGCGTCCGAAAATACCAAATTTTTATTATAAAATAAATTAAGAAAGGAATATAATGTATAAAAACGTCATTTCTCTGATTGGAAAACTGGGGAAGTTTAATGATTTATGATTTATGATTTATGATTTAGCGTGCCATCCACATCTAAACTAAATTCCCATTTATCTTATTTACTATCTGCTTCTATTGCATAACCCAAATAGTAAATGGTAAATAGTCCAATAGTAAATCGTCCTATCTATTGTTCCTACAAAAAATGTGAGAGAAAGCCCCTCAACTTTCTCTCACACTCTGATAAAACAATTATTAAATAAAAATACTCAATGATAGACCGGTTCAGCCCTTTTCTGGTTTCATACCCTCTTAACCTACTATTAAACTACCAGATAAAAAACCGGTCTTGTTAAACCTCTCATGGGCCATCACGGCTTTCATTCTTTTAATTAGCGTAGCAGTCTAGTTGAAAAACCCTTTTTTTTAAGCCAACTAAGTCTGTTTAATCGGAAAAAACAAGCCTCTAAAGCTCATATCACGTCCGATGAGGGAATCTTTCCGGCTTACGTTTGTGGCAGGAATAATTCATCTGCCGCTGTCTATTGTTTGCTTTGAGCCCTAGTTTGCATTTCTTTTAAAACATTGTTTGTTTTGGGTTAAATTTAAATTTTATAAAAAGCATCTATTGTTTGTTTTGAGTTTAGCTTGTAATTCTCTATAAAACATCTATTGTTTGTTCTGAATCCCGCTTATTTCTGCCGGATAATTTCTAATTTCTTCTACAACATTTAATCTTCTAATCAATTCTACCGTTTTCTTCAAATATCATTAAATAGCTCATCTATTAGAAAGAGAAGCATCCGTTGTTTTTTTACCAAGAAAAAATGAAGAAAATTTGAAGAAAAACAAAAAAGCCTCTTCTGGATAGTCAGAAGAGGCTTTTTTTTATTTTAAAATAATTTCTTTCCCTCGAATTTGATAACTGATTCCACACGATCCAAAGACTTTTTCCAGTGTGGCGTTCAGGTCTTTTGTTAAGACCGTCCCGTTGTAGGTCAGCCCCTCGCATTTCTCATGTCCGACGACTGTTACTTCAAATATATGCTCAATATCTGCCACTACATTTATTAGCGGATCGTCTTCATACCCCAACACCTCGGGGAACTCCGATTCTTCTGCCTTTTTCTCTACCGGCACAATCTTGTTCTCATCGCAATGAACGCTTTCCCCGGCAAGCAATGTACGCTTACCTACAGCAGTCTCGACTTGCACACTTCCTTCCTCACAGTTGACGGTCATCTTCTTTCCTTGCTGATCGATGAGGAATTTCGTTCCCAGTACGGTTACGTCGCCGGCTTCTGTACGGACCGTGAATGTCTTGCCTTTGGTTACGTTAAAAGAGGCTTTACCCAATAGTTGCAATTTGCGCTCCCAAAGCCATGTGATATGATTGTAAGTCAGGCGGGAATTTTCCATCACCTGCACAGTACTGCCATCCGGCAATTCATAGTTCATAGCAGTGTTATCAGTCACCACCTTTTCTTCTGCCAGGAAGTAACCGCCTATCCCCAAAAGAAGGACAACTGCCGCTGCCACTCCCCATGAGAAAGAGAAACTTCTCCCCGCACCTTGCTTTCTTCTCCGGCTTAAGGCGATCTTATGGCTCTCCTCACGTTGCAACTTCAGCTTATCACCTATTTCTTTTTTACGAGAAAAGATTTCGCCAACCAGAGGAAGTTTTCCTTCTTCTAAGTATTTATCTAAAGATTCTGTCCACTTTTCCATATCTCACACCTCAATTAAAAATCCACAAATTAGCTGCTACCAACAACAAGAAAGATTTGCTCATACGCTCCCGCAAACTGGAGATAGCCATATGAGTAGTATTGTAAACCGTACGTGAAGTGAGTCCCATCACCTGGGCTATTTCTTCCGGACTCATCTTCTTATAGTACTTAAGATACAATACCTCCCGCTGTTGCTTTGTCAAATTGTTCAGCTCTTTCTGTAAAACTTCCAGCTGTTCTTTTTCCAACTCTGAATGGATAATAGCAGTTTCAATATCGATCTCCAGATCAAACTGATATTCGTTTGTGCCTACTTCATCCAGTGATTTTAATGAGCCACTATTCTCCTTTTTCAGTTCGTTCACTATCATGTGTCTCAACGAAACACATAAGTAAGCGGGTATGGATTGAGGAGCCGTGCAAGTTTCTCTTTTCTCAAAGATGTAAACAAACAACGACTGTATCGCCTCGGTTACCAGAGTCTCATCACCGGCTATCTTCATGCCATATCCATACAGTAAATCTGCATATTGCTCATAAAGCTGCCGGAATGCCTCTTCATCCCCTTGCTGAATTTTATCCCAGGATAGTGTCTTCATTTCTATTCACTCATTTATATGAGATATTTTTTTCCTTTTTTTACCTGATTTTTTAGTTAAAATCAACGGAATATGTTTTAAAACTCACTTGTAAAGTGGAATTTGATGTGTTTAAAGTCCATCTGCGCCATCTGAAGTACATAACCGGAGTCTGCCAGGAACACATCGCGCCCTTCTCTATCCTTGGCCATATACTGATATTTACGTTTTTTGAAAGCTTCCAGTTCTTCCGGATCATCGCTTTCTACCCAACAGGCTTTATAAAGACTTACCGGTTCCCAGCGACAGGACGCATTGTATTCATTCAACAAACGGTACTGAATGACTTCAAACTGCAACTGCCCTACCGTACCGATAATCTTACGTCCATTAAACTGATTGATAAATAACTGTGCCACACCCTCATCCATCAACTGGTCAATACCTTTAGCCAATTGTTTCTGTTTCATCGGATCGGCATTTTCGATATACTTGAACATCTCCGGCGAGAAGCTGGGCAAGCCGCGGAAATGGAGCATTTCTCCTTCCGTCAGCGTATCGCCAATCTTAAAGGTACCATTATCCGGCAGACCGATAATATCTCCTGCATAAGCTTCATCAATCGTTGTTTTACGCTGTGCCATAAACTGAGTGGGCGATGAAAAACGCATGGTCTTTCCATGACGAACGTGCACATAGGGAGCATTGCGGACAAACTTGCCGGAGCAAATCTTGCAGAATGCTACACACGAACGATGATTAGGATCGATATTAGCTGTGATCTTAAAGACAAATCCGGTAAATTTCGGTTCATCGGGATTCACTTCACGCTCTTCTGCCTGTACGGGACGAGGACTGGGAGCTATCTCCACGAAACAGTTCAGCAGCTCTTGCACACCGAAGTTGTTCAACGCTGATCCGAAGAATACAGGTGCACAGTCTCCTGCGAGATAGGATTCCGAATCAAATTCGGGATAAACACCTTCGATCAGTTCCAGATCACCACGCAGCTTGTCTGCCAATGGCTTGCCAATCTGCTGATCCAGTTCTTCCGTATGAATATCGACTGCCACTTTTTCCGTTACCATCTGTTTGGATGGCTGGTACAAGTCCAGTTTCTGTTCGTAGATGTTGTATACTCCTTTGAAACGTGCTCCCTGCTCTATCGGCCAGGACAAGGGACGAACCTGAATCATCAGTTCTTCTTCGAGTTCATCGAGCAAGTCGAACGGTTCTTTTCCTTCACGGTCCATTTTGTTGACAAATATGATTACCGGAGTATTACGCATACGGCATACTTCCATCAGCTTACGTGTCTGCGTTTCCACCCCCTTCGCTCCGTCTACTACGATGATAACACTGTCTACTGCAGTCAGCGTACGGTATGTATCTTCGGCAAAGTCCTGATGGCCCGGAGTATCCAGAATATTGATTTTATAATCCCGATAGTCGAACTCCATCACGGAAGTGGTCACAGAAATACCACGCTGTTTCTCAATGTCCATCCAGTCGGATGTGGCGGTCTTCTTTTATCTTATTACTCTTTACGGCTCCGGCCACCTGTATCTGACCACCGAAAAGCAATAACTTCTCCGTCAATGATGTCTTACCGGCATCCGGATGCGCTATAATGGCGAACGTTCGCCGTCTCAAAATTTCTGTATTATCTGCCATAGTTATTAAATTGAGAATTGAAAATTGGAAATTAAAAAATGATACTCAAAGTGGTTTCTTTTTATTTCTCAACTCTCAATTTTTAATTTCCAATTTCTCCAGGCATCGTTGGAGACTTTCCTCCCAATGGGGGATTTCGATGCCAAATGTTGTTTTTATTTTTGTTTTATCAAGTACAGAGTATGCCGGACGGTTGGCCTTTGCAGGATATTCGGCTGTATGCAGAGGTTTCACTTTGCATGAGGTGATTCCTGCCAAGCGATGAATAGCCACTGTGAAATCATACCAGGAACAAACGCCTTCATTGCTGAAATGGTAGATGCCGCGGACTATACCTTTATTTATAATGGTATAGATGGCACGTGCCAGGTCATTAGCATAAGTCGGGGTTCCGATCTGGTCGAAAACAACTCCCAGACTGTCACGCTCTTTTCCAAGACGGATCATCGTTTTCACGAAGTTGTTGCCAAAAGTGGAATAAAGCCATGCAGTACGGATAACGACTGCTTTCTCGCAATAATTCATCACGTCATATTCTCCTTCCAGTTTGGTGGTGCCGTATACGGAGTCCGGACAAGGGTCGCAATCCTCCGTATACGGAGTGTGTGCAGTACCGTCAAAGACATAATCGGTAGATACCTGTATCATGGCGGCTCCGTTGAATTGTGCCGCACTTGCCAATTGTTTCGGTGCTTCGCAATTCAATTGATAGGCTAGTTCCGAATTATCTTCCGCTTTATCTACGGCCGTATATGCGGCACAGTTCACGACAAGCTCAATCCGCTTCTCTGCGATATAAGCCCAAACGGCTTGCTTGTCACAGATGTTAAGCTCCTCTACATCCGTGAAATAATACGTATGTTGCGGGTTCTCTTTTGCAAGCACCTGCATCTCATTGCCAAGCTGACCGTTGGCACCCGTTACCAAAATTCTCATTTATTCATCCAGTTTTAATTCACCTTTACGGTCTTTATCATAATAGTTTGCCAACATAGAAAGGAAACTAGTGATAGCTTCCACTGCCTTGGCAGTTCCTTCGCTGATAGGCTTCTTTTGAAGACGAAGCAGGAGTACTCCATACAACGCTTCAAAACAGGTTTCCAGTTCGGGTTCATCTTTCTTGCCGTTTTTATTCCGTAATTCTACGATAAACGGTAATGCCTTGAAATAAGCAGCACTGTAAAAAGGAAATTTAGGAGAAGAGGACAATGCGTTGTGCAACTCTGTCAGATTGATAATTACATTTTTATTAATCTGCAGATGACCTTTTTCCCGTACTCCTTCCTCACTCATCATCGTAATCAGGTTGGTATACCATTCTCTCATGGCAGGCTGCTGATCTGCCGGATAACGGGCAATTATATTTACCTCCATCTCTTCCGGTTCACAATGATTGGCGCGGATCAAGTCTTCCTCTTGCCACATATATATAAGGTACTCGGCAATATTCTTCTCTTTCAGTTGTTGTGCTATCTGATTCATAAGTTATCTCTTAATAAAGTGATTCTCCCAACAAAGTAAAAATCAGTCCGGCAAGGGATACCAGCATTACAATACTTCCTACAACACGATTCAGTATCCAGATACCACGCAAGTTGAATTTAGTGCGCACTTTGTTCACAAAGTAAGTAATCCCCAACCACCAGGTCAATGCCCCTATAGCAATAGCAACATATCCTGTAATTTCTTCGAACACCACGACACCCGGGCTGCACAAAGGCAAAACGGGCAAATAGTCCGATAAACAGAAAGATTATCAAGGGATTGGAGAGAGTGACGAAAAATGCGGTAATAAAGTTATGGAAATAAGAACCTTTGCTGGACGAAGCCGGACGAATGGATTGCACCGGATTGCTACGAAAGGTATATATACCAAAAAGGAGTAGCATGACACTCCCCAATAACTGCAAATAGAAAATATTCTTATTGATATAATCGAACACAAAACTCATCCCATAACCGGTGAGCAAAGCGTATGCTATATCGCTCAACGAAGCTCCCAGACCTGTTACAAATCCGTACCAACGCCCTTTATTCAGAGTCCTCTGGATGCATAATACGCCCACCGGACCGAGGGGTGCGGACACAACAACGCCATAATAAAGCCTTTCACTATTATATCGAATATTGTCTCTATCTGAATCATGTCGCAAATATCGCACTTTTTTGTGATATGGGGATAGTATATTAACGTTTTTTCCACACAAGAATCACTATATATAGCGATAATAAGTAAAACGTACATCAAAAATAAACATATTAAATAAGGTATAGGAATTTATTCTCTATTTTTTTCCTACCACCAACGAAATTGATTATCTTTGCGCCACAGAAAAAGAGAAGAGTTTCTCCTGCAGGAACTTCAATCGTAAAATCGTAAATCGTAAAATCGTAAATATACAACATGATTCTTTTTTTCAGAACCCCTTCCAAGAGCGTGATTGCCGTAGAGAGCAACCATCAGCTCACCCCTGACGAAAGTAATAAACTCTGCTGGCTTTTTGGCGAAGCCGTGATGGAAAGTGAAGAAAACCTGAAAGGCTGTTTCGTCGGCCCACGCCGCGAAATGATCACTCCCTGGAGTACAAACGCAGTAGAAATCACCCAAAACATGGGGCTCGAAGGCATCAGCCGCATCGAGGAGTACTTCCCTGTTAAGGACGAAAACGCAGACTACGACCCGATGCTCCAACGCATGTACAAAGGACTCGACCAAAACGTATTCACGACAAACCGTCAGCCGGAACCGATCATCTACATCGAAGATCTCGAAGTGTACAACGAACAAGAAGGTCTGGCTCTTTCTAAAGAAGAAATGGACTATCTGAAAAAAGGTAGAAAACGATCTGGGACGCAAGTTGACTGACTCCGAAGTATTCGGCTTCGCACAGATCAACTCCGAACACTGCCGCCACAAAATTTTCGGCGGAACATTCATCATCGACGGTGTAGAGCAGGAATCTTCTCTGTTCCAAATGATTAAAAAGACGACACAGGAAAATCCGAATAAAATCATCTCTGCTTATAAAGATAATGTAGCATTTGCCGAAGGTCCGGTTGTGGAACAGTTTGCTCCGGCAGATCATTCAAAACCTGATTTCTTCCAGGTAAAGGACATCAAGAGTGTTATCTCACTGAAAGCCGAAACACATAACTTCCCGACAACCGTAGAACCATTCAACGGTGCATCTACCGGTACCGGTGGTGAGATCCGTGACCGTATGGGCGGTGGTAAAGGTTCATGGCCGATTGCAGGTACTGCTGTTTACATGACTTCTTACCCGCGCACAGAAGAAGGACGCGAGTGGGAAGAGATATTCTTCCGGTACGTAAATGGTTATACCAGACTCCGGAACAGATCTTAATCAAGGCTTCCAACGGTGCTTCCGATTTCGGTAACAAATTCGGTCAACCGCTGATTTGTGGTTCTGTACTGACATTCGAACATACAGAAAACAAAGAAGTTTATGGCTACGACAAAGTCATCATGCTCGCCGGTGGTGTTGGTTACGGCACACAACGCGACTGCCTCAAAGGTACTCCGGAAGCAGGAAATAAAGTCGTTGTAATGGGTGGTGATAACTATCGCATCGGCTTGGGTGGAGGTTCGGTCTCTTCTGTTGACACCGGTCCGTTACAGCAGCGGTATTGAGTTGAACGCTGTGCAACGTGCCAACGCAGAAATGCAGAAACGTGCCAACAACGTAGTACGCGCTCTTTGCGAAGAAGAGGTGAATCCGGTGGTTTCTATTCATGACCATGGTTCTGCCGGACACGTAAACTGTCTGTCCGAGCTCGTGGAAGAATGTGGTGGTTTGATCGATATGAGCAAATTGCCTATCGGCGATAAGACTTTGTCGGCAAAAGAAATCATCGCCAACGAGAGCCAGGAACGTATGGGGCTATTGATTAAAGAAGAAGCCATCGAACATGTACGTAAGATTGCCGAACGCGAACGCGCTCCAGATGTATGTAGTCGGTGAAACAACCGGCGATCATCGTTTCGCCTTCCAACAGGCTGACGGGGTACGTCCGTTCGATCTGGCAGTAGATCAGATGTTCGGTTCTTCTCCGAAGACTTATATGGTAGACAAAACCGTGGAACGTCATTACGAAATGCCGAAATACGAATTGTCTAAATTACATGAATATCTGACGAATGTATTGCAGCTGGAAGCTGTTGCTTGCAAAGATTGGTTAACCAATAAAGTAGACCGTTCCGTAACCGGTAAAGTGGCACGTCAGCAATGTCAGGGCGAACTTCAGTTGCCATTGAGTGACTGTGGTGTCGTTGCACTTGACTACCGTGGCGAAAAAGGAATCGCGACTTCTATCGGCCACGCTCCGCAAGCCGCACTTGGCTGATCCGGCTGCCGGCTCTATCCTTTCGGTATCCGAAGCACTGACTAATATCGTATGGGCCCCGATGGCGGAAGGATTGGACAGCATTTCCTTGTCTGCCAACTGGATGTGGCCATGCCGCGCACAGGAAGGTGAAGACGCCCGCCTGTACACTGCCGTAAAAGCATTGAGCGACTTCTGCTGCTCATTGCAAATCAATGTACCGACCGGAAAAGATTCTTTGTCTATGACTCAGAAATATCCTAACGGTGAAAAGATCATCAGTCCGGGAACTGTCATCGTTTCTGCCGGCGGTGAAGTTTCGGATGTGAAGAAAGTGGTTTCTCCTGTATTGGTAAATAATGAAAAGACTACGCTTTATCATATTGACTTCAGCTTCGACGAACTGAAATTAGGTGGTTCGGCTTTCGCACAATCTCTGGGTAAAGTGGGCGACGACGTACCTTGCGTACAGGATGCCGAATATTTCCGTGACGCTTTCCTTGCCGTACAAGAACTTGTAAACAAAGGATTGATCCTTGCAGGACACGATATATCTGCCGGTGGTTTAATCACTACACTGCTTGAAATGTGCTTCTCGAATATGGAAGGTGGTATGGAAATCAGCCTGAACAAGATTAAGGAAGATGACATTATCAAGATATTGTTCGCCGAAAATCCGGGTATTGTTATCAGATCAGCGACAAGCATAAAGAAGAAGTGAAAAAGATTCTGGAAGATGCAGGCGTAGGCTATATAAAGCTGGGTAAACCGACTGACGAACGCCACATTTTGGTATCTAAAGATGGTGCTACTTACCAGTTTGGTATCGATTATATGCGTGACGTATGGTATTCTTCTTCTTACCTGCTCGACCGCAAACAATCTATGAACGGTTGCGCAAAAGCAACGTTTCGAAAACTATAAGATGCAACCTGTTGAATTCGCTTTCATGCCCGGATTCAAAGGTAAGCTTTCTCAATATGGTATCACTCCGGATCGTCGTACCCCAAGCGGTATCCGTGCGGCTATCATCCGTGAGAAGGGTACAAACGGTGAGCGCGAAATGGCTTACTCACTCTATTTGGCAGGTTTCGACGTAAAAGACGTTACAATGACCGACCTCATCAGCGGACGCGAAACACTGGAAGACGTAAACATGATTGTTTACTGCGGTGGTTTCTCTAACTCCGATGTACTGGGTTCTGCTAAAGGATGGGCAGGCGCATTCTTGTTCAACCCGAAAGCTAAGGAAGCATTGGATAAATATTATGCACGCGAAGATACATTGTCATTAGGTGTCTGCAACGGTTGCCAGTTGATGATGGAACTCGACCTTATCAACCCGGAACTGAAGAAGAAAGGCAAGATGTTGCATAACAATTCGCACAAGTTCGAATCACGCTTCCTCGGCCTTACTATCCCGACCAACCGCAGTGTGATGTTCGGCTCTTTGAGCGGAAGCAAACTGGGTATCTGGGTAGCTCACGGAGAAGGAAAATTCTCTTTGCCGTATGACGAAGACAAATACAATGTAGTAGCGAAGTATAGCTATGATGAATATCCGGGCAACCCGAACGGTTCCGATTATTCTATCGCAGCATTGGCTAGTGCAGACGGACGCCATCTGGCTATCATGCCTCACTTGGAACGTTCTATCTTCCCATGGCAAAACGGTTGTTATCCGGCAGACCGCAAGAACAGCGATCAGGTTACTCCATGGATAGAAGCGTTTGTCAACGCTCGCAAATGGGTGGAAGCAAAAATGAAATAAATCATTTCTATATTTACAGAGGCTGGTACATTTTAAAGTGCCAGCCTCTTGTTTCACACAACTTTTCGCTCTACTGAAAGCCCCTTTACAGATACCAAAATTCCGAAAACAAACAATATGTATAAATACCTATAAAATAGTCTGTTTTCTTTCATTTTAAGAACGCTGTTATCTTTCTTCAAAATTTTGTAATATCGGAAAATCTTCTTAATTTTGTCAAACTTTCCCCCTCATTAAAGATTCAATAACCCTTAAAAGTCCTATTTGTATGAAAAAATGGCTTTTTCTAATCTTATTGTTTCCTCTAACTTGTGTCGCACAGACGTATCGATATATTGGAGTGGAGGATGGGTTAAGTAACCGGCGGGTTTACTGCATTCAAAAAGATAAAACCGGCTACATGTGGTTCCTTACACACGAAGGTATTGATCGATACAACGGAAAAGACTTTAAACGATATAAGTTAATGGATGGTGACGTAGAAGTGAACTCTCTGTTAAATCTGAATTGGCTTTATATCGACCAAGAAGGAGTTTTATGGGAAATCGGAAAGAAAGGTAAAGTATTCCGGTATGACCAGATTCACGACTGTTTCAATCTTGTATATAAGTTACCGATGGAAAGCTTCAGTGAACAACCGGATCCGATCACCTATGCCTGGCTTGACGAAAACAAACATATCTGG
>SCPO01000788.1_pt1 | contig 20138 bp, 20 predicted proteins | sample 6106821 | NCBI WGS metagenome assembly SCPO01 (sample SAMN10720448, study PRJNA508395) | human gut metagenome | isolation source: Participant 2 stool, 0 month | host: Homo sapiens | collected 2017 | reverse complement strand
TGGTTCGGTAGCGGTACGCCCACCTATTTGATCGAGATGCTGAACAAGTATCATGTGAAACCCCAGCAAATAGGCGCACGCAAGGTTTTGGCAGAGTCGTTTGACGCACCCACGGAACGGATGGTCGATATTACGCCATTGCTCTATCAGAGCGGTTACATCACGATAAAGGATTATTCCTCGCTCACGAATTTGTACACGCTCGACATCCCAAACGAGGTACGTATGGGATTGATGAAGAGTTTATTGCCAAATTATTTGCATCAATACACAGCGGATGGACTTACTACAGTAGCCCTTCTTTTCGAGGCGATCGCTGGAGAGCGGATGGATGATGCCCTGCGTCTGTTGCAGACCTTCCTATCCACCATCCCCAATGTGACAATACGGATTACGAGGGCCATTACCAGTCCTTGCTTTACACGATCTTCAGCCTGCTAGGAATGTATGTGGACGTGGAAGTCCGTACCCCGAAAGGCCGTGTGGATATGGTGATGCGCATACCGACAACGCTCTATGTCGTGGAATTGAAGTTAAACAAGACTGCGGATATAGCCCTTGAGCAAATCAATTTGCGCAATTACCCGGAGCGCTTCGCTCTTTGTGGGTTGCCGATCGTAAAGGTTGGGATTAATTTTGATAGTGAGCGGCATACGTTGGGGGATTGGGTTATCGAATAAAGAACCTAAACGTAATTTTTTACCAAACTCAGTTAGGACACTTCAAAAGTGTCCTAATTAAGAAGTATATCCTAATTTGAACACTTACTTCCTGTCCCTCCCGATATAAAACAAATGACTTAACTGTGAATCCTGTTGTATCTTCCCCGAAAAAAGTCTTCCAGTCTAGTACAAATGCTAAGCTTTGGGATAAACAGACCGGAGTTTGGGAGGAGTAGGTTGATAAATACTTCATCTTTTTTGAAAATCAGAAAGATGAGAAATGTTTGGTGCTAACGAAAAAACAATCAAATGAATAAAGAAATCAAGATAGCCGTAGCCGGAACCGGTTATGTAGGACTAAGTATTGCCACTTTGTTGGCACAACATCATCAGGTAATAGCAGTGGATGTCATTCCAGAAAAGGTAGAGATGCTTAACCGTAAGCAATCTCCCATACAGGATGAATACATAGAAAAATACTTGGCAGAGAAGGAGCTGAATCTTACGGCAACGTTAGATGGAGCCTCCGCATACCGGAAGGCAAACTTCATTGTCATCGCAGCTCCCACGAACTACGATCCGGTGAAGAATTACTTTGATACGCATCATATAGAGGATGTGATAGACTTAGTGCTAAGTGTTAATCCGGAGGCCATAATGGTTATTAAATCGACTATTCCCGTAGGCTATTGCCGGAGTCTTTACCTGAAATACGCCAATAGGGGAGTTTCGAAATTGAATCTACTATTCTCGCCCGAATTCTTACGTGAAAGCAAGGCGTTATACGACAACTTATATCCAAGCCGAATTATCGTGGGAACGCCGAAGCTTATAGCTGATAATCAATTCAACGATGAGAACGAGGCGATAAGCAAAATTGCTGATATTCCGGCATTGGAAGAGGCGGCTCGAACATTTGCGGCCTTGTTGCAAGAAGGAGCCATCAAGCAGGATATACCTACCCTGTTCATGGGCATGAAAGAGGCGGAGGCGGTGAAATTATTCGCCAATACCTATCTTGCTTTGCGAGTAAGCTATTTCAACGAGTTGGATACCTATGCGGAGGTGAAGGGATTGGATTCGCAAGCGATCATTCAAGGTGTAGGTTTGGATCCACGAATCGGTACGCACTATAACAACCCCAGTTTTGGATATGGAGGTTATTGCCTGCCTAAAGATACCAAGCAGCTATTGGCTAATTATCAAGATGTACCTCAGAACATGATGAGTGCCATCGTGGAGAGTAACCGAACTCGTAAGGACTTCATTGCAGATCAGGTATTGCGCAAGGCCGGCTATTACGGTTACAGTGACCGGAACAGTTTCCGGCAGGTAGAGGAGAAGGAGTGTGTGATCGGAGTCTATCGCTTGACGATGAAATCGAATAGTGATAATTTCCGTCAATCCTCTATCCAAGGTGTGATGAAGCGTATCAAGGCGAAAGGGGCGGCAATTATCATCTATGAGCCAACTTTGGAAGATGGAATTTCCTTCTTTGGCAGTATGGTCGTGAATGACTTAGCCCGATTTAAGGAGATGAGCCATGCTATCATAGCTAATCGTTATAACAATTGTTTGGATGATGTAGCGGGGAAGGTTTATACAAGGGATATTTTTTTCAGGGATTAGCCCGTATTTAATAAGATGGTATTTTTTCAAGACAAACTAAGTAGGAATAAAACCGTATTAGCGAATTTTTCGTACCTAAGTATATTGCAGGTATTTACGATCCTATTCCCCTTGTTGACCTATCCTTATTTGTTGCGTGTTATAGGGTTGGAATTGTATGGTGTGATCGTATTTGCTCAAGCTATTATAAACTATGTCTCGTTGGTGATAAACTTCGGATTCAATATGTCTGGGGCGAGGAAAGTGGCGGTTTATAAGGAGGATAAAGTGCTTTTATCTAGAATTGTATCATCTACTTACTTATGTAAATTGATATTATGGCTTATTTGCCTTGTCGTATATTTATTGATAATAAGTTTAGTTCCGTTTTTCAAGGATTATTATTGGGTCTATGTTCTCTCTTTCTTATTGACATTTAATGAGCTTCTTCTACCCATCTGGTTTTTCCAAGGGATCGAGAAGATGAAGTATATCACTATCGTGAACCTGTCTGCCCGCTTGTTGTTCGTGGTGGCTATATTCTTGTTTGTTCGTGAGCGGGAGGATTATTTGATAGTTCCGTTATTGAATGGTTTTGGAGCTATATTGGCCGGCTGTTTGTCTTTATATATTGTGTTGGGAAAGGAGAGAATAAAATTGTCCGTGATACCTATGCGGGAATTGAGATCGGCTTATCAGGAGAGTTTCCCGTTGTTCGTGTCGAGTTTGTCCACACAGATTTACGTGAATGTAAACAAGTTGGTGATCGGGGCCTTCTTGGGGATGTCTGAGGTCTCCATCTATGATATGGCGGATAAGGTATTGCATTTGATGAAGCTCCCCATCTCCATGATGGCGCAAGCTGTTTTCCCGAAGATTTCCCGAGAACGTAATATCCGTTTCGTGAATCAGGTGATGTTCCTGGTGGCGAAAACTGTGTTGCTGGCTTACATTTGTATGTTTTTCGGTAGCGACTGGATCGTATATCTTTTCACCGGGGAATATAGGGAGGAAGCCTCTACCGTCATGCGGTTGCTGGGTGTATCTGCGATCTTTGTTTCTTTCAATGGCTTTTTGGGAGGCAACCGGCTGGTCCCGATGGGGTATTCGTCTGTCTATATGAAGGTGATGGTAGGTAACTGCTTGTTTTTCTTGGCAGGGACAGGTTTGCTTTTACTTACGAGAAATATAAATATGTACACGGTTACGGTGATGGCTGTGATGGTGGAGGGATTTTGTTTCGTGTCGCTGGTTTATAGGAATTGGCGGTTGGGGTTGTTGAGATTGAAAAGATAAGAAAATGGGAGCGGTAGATTTTGCTTGGAGAAAAGGGAAATAAATAGATTATTGTCAGAGATGAGCTTGGTGCTTCTGTGTGTCATCATGTTTTACTCCATGCATATTTTTGTGTTTTGGGGTAAGACTTATGTACATCTATGATATCTATTTTTGTTTCAATCCGGATGAGATTTGTTACACATAAGATAAGCAAGTCTGATCTTGTTTCCTGTTTTTTCTGTTTAGTGATGTATTCAGTATTGGATCTCTTTCATTTAGAGAATATTACAAGTTTGTTTTCGTATGCTTTGCGACATGTATTTTTAGTTTGTTTTGTACTTTTGTTGAAAGATACGGAAAAGAAACGGTTGGTTTTGCTTTTTACAAGGATTTTTGTGATAATAGTAGGAATTTCTTTAATATCATTTATTTTATATTTGTTAGGTGTAGAGCTTCCTTATGAAACAATAAGATATGATGGCAATACAAATTATTCTGATTTTAAATGTTATCCTTTCTTGTTAATAGAAAATGAACCTGGAACTATAGTACGTTTTCAGTCTGTATTTTTAGAACCAGGACACTTAGGTATGATATCTGCTTTGTTGCTTTATATAAATGGATATAGCTTGAAACAACCAAGAGTATTTGTTTTACTTTTGTCCATTTTTGCGTCTCTGTCATTAGCAGCTTATGTATTGTTGGTTATTGGGGCTATATTATACTACATAATGAATAGCAAAAGAGTTTTGAAACGTGTTGTTTTATCGTTTGCCTATTTATTATTAATAGTTGTTGTCGGAGTTTCTTACTATATTTATGATCCAAATTCAATATTTTCTCGATTAATAGTAGAACGTTTAGATTATAATGAGGATAAAGGGCTCAGGGTAATAATCGAACGAGTGCCTCATTTGATTCCTATTATGAACAACAGTTTTATAAAGGAGGGGATTGTTTGTTGGGAGTTGGACCAAAGATATTTAGCCAAAGTTCTTGGGGGGATAATCGAGGACAAGGAGGAAATGCCTCTTATAAAGTTTTTATTGTTAAATATGGACTATTCGGTATCTTTGTTTTGCTGCTATTCTTTTCAGTGTATACATATTATCACAAATCGAAATTGTTATTTGGATTACTTTTGCTTTATATCATATCTTTTTGGCAGCGTCCTTATGCGCTTTGGGAAGTAGAACTGTTTTTGTTTATAGGAGCTGCGATTTTTTTAGATGAAAGTGTGTATAAAAATAAAGGATTTGTATGTGTTGATAGGTATTGATAAAGATTATTATTTGTGTAAGACCTATGTTTAGATTGATATAGTATTTGATGAAAATGTTTTTATATATTTCTATAGTGTGCTTTTATTAAGTTAATATTGTTGTTATGAAATTGTTATTTATTTTACATAGTACTATTATGGGAGGAGCTACGATCTCTTGTTTAAAGTTGGTGCATGGGCTAATTGATAATAATATAGTTCCAATTATAGTGTATCCTAATAGAAATGTTGATAAATGTTTCTTGGATATAGTGAATAAATATGGGATAAAAACATATTCTGTTCCAATATATTCTTCAGTTTATATGCAAACTAAAACATTGAAAGGCTTGTTTGTAAATCTGTTTAAATGCGTATTTTTATTGATTGCAAAAAAATACAGTATTTCAAAAATTGAGAAAATAGTTATGTGTGAAAATCCTGATATTATACATACTAATACGGGAGTTATTCATGAGGGATTGAAAGTTGCGAAGAGATTAAAAATACCTCATGTTTGGCATTTGCGTGAGTATCAAGATAAGGATTTTAACTGGGAGGCTTTTCCTTGTTTTTCTGCATATTGCCAAATGTTGAGAAAATCTTATGTGATAACAATTACAAATGATATAAAGGCACATTTTGGTTTATTAGACTTCCCCTATTCAAGAACTATATACAATGGTGTATTTAAAGCATCGGAAGCAAATTTTATATATCCGAAGGAAAAGTACTTTTTATGTGCCAGTAGGGTTAGTCCTGAAAAAGGACATTTGGATATTATTTGGGCATTTGCTTTGTTTTTAAGGAAACATGTAGATTACAAATTACTCATAGCAGGTTTTGGAAATGAATCTTATATCGCTCAGTGTGTTGATTTAGCAAAGAAATTGGGGTGTGAGAAGAATGTTCTGTTTAGTGGATATGTTGAAGATGTAAGACCCTTGATGGACAATGCGACAGCTTTAGTGGTTGCTTCTTATAATGAAGGATTTGGAAGAATGAGCGCAGAGGCTTGCTTTCGAGGATGTTTACTTATTGGTCGTAATACAGGTGGTACGAAAGAAATTATGGATTCTGTTGGTGGTTTCCCTTTTCTTACTACAGACGATTTGTTAAGGCAAATGTTTGCTGTGGCAGCTTTGGAGAAATCAGAGTATCAAAGGATTGCTTTATTTGTCCAAAAGAAGGCAGTACAATTATATTCTGAGGAGGAATATGTGGAAAATGTTCTTTCCTTTTATAAGGAAATCCTGTGTGAGTGAGAATAGAATGGTTGGTTGTAAAATAAATTTTCGTGTTGCATTTTGATTTTATAGGAAATAGGCATGATTGAAAATATTAGAAAAATAGTTGTGTTGTTGTTTGTTTATATAGGACAATTCGTTTCTTATATTTGTATGTATGATCTTGTTTATCGTGTCTTTAATTTTTTTATAAAATGTTTTTATACAGGGATAATGAAGAGATTCTTTAAATCATTTGGATCAGGAAGTCTTATTAATTCTAAATTTCGTTATTTGAAAGGTCTTAAATATATCTCTATTGGTAAGAATACAGTACTAGAAGGTAATATAGAACTTACTGCATACGATTCTTATCGAAATCAAAAAATCTTTCAACCTTCTATTATAATAGGTGATAATTGCCATATTGGAATGAATGCTAAAATTACGGCTATTCATTCTGTTGTGATTGGGAATGGAGTACTTACTGGACGTAATGTGTTGATCACAGATAATGCACATGGTGAGTCTGTTGCAAGTTATATTCCTCCTGGAGATAGATGTCTTGTAAGTAAAGGAAGCACCGTGATTGAGGATAATGTATGGTTAGGTGATAATGTCTCAATTCTTCCTGGAGTCCATGTAGGTAAAGGTTGTATTGTTGGAACAAATTCAGTCGTGACAAAAAATGTACCTCCTTATTGTGTGGTTGGAGGGATACCTGCAAAAGTATTAAAAAATATGAAATAAAAATTAGAAGATAGAGCTGAATACTTGATAAAGTATCTTGAATATAAGATATGTATTTTGTTTTATAAATAATTAGTAATGTTTAATTGTGATGTCTGATAAAGTAAAAGTTATAGCATTCTACTTGCCTCAATTTCATCCGATACCAGAGAATGATAAATGGTGGGGAAAAGGGTTCACGGAGTGGACTAGTGTGGGAAAAGCAAAAAAAAAAAATACTTTTGGGGTCATTATCAACCTCATGTTCCAGCTGATTTGGGTTATTATGATTTACGGCTTCCACAAGTTCGGGAAGAACAAGCTGTTTTGGCAAGAGAAGCAGGAGTGTCTGCCTTTTGTTATTGGCATTATTGGTTTGGTAATGGTAAACAGCTTTTAGAAGAGCCTTTGAAAGAGGTAATTAGATTGGGAAAGCCTAATTTTCCTTTTTGCTTGGGTTGGGCTAATCACTCTTGGATAAATAAGTCATGGAATAGTGAAAAACAAATGGCTATGTCTAAAGAATTGATAAGGCAAGAATATCCAGGGCCTGAAGATATAGATAATCATTTTTATACGATGTTACCAGCCTTCAAAGATAAAAGATATTTTAAATTGCATGGTAAATTGCTTTTTTTGATTTATTCTCCTATGGATATACCCGATTTTAGCTATTTTAAAGAACGCTGGAATATGCTTGCTAAAGATAATGGACTTTCTGGATTTTATTTTATAGCAAACTCAGAAGATATAACAGATTTGAACAAGGAAGAATTAAAAAAATATGATGCTATATCCTTGTGTAGACTATATGCTCCGTGGAAGATTGAGTATGGAAAGATAAAATTATATTGGATGTACTTTCGTAAAGTAATTTCTCTCATATTAGGTTATTCATTAAATGTTGTTTCTTATAATAAAGCTATAAATTTGATAGATTCTTCTTTTTATGAGAATGAAAAAGTCTATCCTAATATTATTCCCGCATGGGATAATTCTCCACGTCGAGGGCCTGTCGCTTATATTTATAAGGAATCAACACCTTCTTTATTTAAAAAACATGTAAGTATGATATTAAATAGAATTAGAAATAAATCTGATGAGGATAAAGTTGTCTTTCTTAAATCGTGGAACGAATGGGCAGAAGGTAATTATATTGAACCTGATTTGAAGTGGGGTAAAAAATATATTAATGCTTTAAAAGAAGCTATAGATGAATTTTAATTTTAGAGAGGATATTGGTTTGTCAACAGATAACAATTAGAACTTATGGATGAATTTCAAGGATATAGGAATTTTATACTCTCTAATGGTGTCACCGTACGTCAATTGCAGTTAAAGCTTTTGGAAATCTTCTTGTATTTCAAAAAAATATGCGAGGAGAATAATCTTACATACTGGTGTGGTGGTGGGACTATGCTGGGCGCTGTACGTCATAAAGGATTTATACCTTGGGATGACGATTTGGATGTCTTTTTACCAAGAAAAGATTACGAACGATTGTATGAGATTTGGGATCAAGTAGCAGATACCAGCCATTATGTACTTGTCCGTACAGATGAAAAAGTTAATTATCATCATGCAGCAATGAATTTAGTTGATGTACGGACTACTTATGTTAACAGACATTCAGTGAATGAAGATATATATCATGGAATTTATATAGATGTGATTCCTTTTGAAGGATGTCCGAACTCTAAAGTAGAGAGAGCCTTACAAATATATCACTCCATAATGTTTTCTGTGTTTAATGTTCAAAGACTTCCTGATAATCAAGGATCTTTGTTGCGATTGCCTACTAAAATTCTATTATCTCTTGTTAGATCTTCACAAAGCCGTTATAAGATTTGGAAGAAACATCAAGATAAAATGACTCAGTATGATTTTTTTACAGCTAAATACGTGAAAGAAACTGTATCATCATTTAAGGGATTATTCCGATTGTATGATAGAGATATTTTTAATACTGTAGATGCGGTATTTGAAGGGTATATGGTTAAAATTCCAGCAGGATATGATTATTATATGAAGTGTATTTATGGAGACTATATGTCACTTCCTAAAGATATATCAATAGATATGTCTTCAAGATATGAAGTTGTAAAATTTATTGATTTAAATGAGCCTTATACAAAATATAGAGGAATATATTATCTAGTAGATGTAAACGAATGATTATGAATGTTGCTATTATTTTTGCGGGTGGTTCGGGGAAAAGAATGAACACTATATCTCGTCCCAAACAGTTCCTTGAGCTACGAGGAAAACCGGTTATTATTTATACCCTTGAATTATTTGATACTCATCCTGATATAGATGCGATTTGTGTGGTTTGTATTAAAGCTTGGATTCCTTTCTTAGAAAAGCAACTGAGGAAATTTGAGATCACAAAAGTCGTAAGTATTGTGCCAGGAGGTGAAACTGGACAAGATAGTATTTATAATGGTCTTTGTGCTGCCGAGAAATATGCAAAAGAACTAAAAGCGAATGATGTTAATGTTTTGATACATGATGGTGTAAGACCTCTTATAACACAGCAGACTATAACAGATAATATCAACATGGTTAACGATAAGGGTAATTGCATAACTTGTATTCCTGCAACTGAGACTTTTATTGTTACGCAAGATGATGGTTCGTTAGATATTCCTTCTCGGGAGCATTCTAAAATTGCCCGTGCTCCTCAAAGCTTTAGATTGAATGATATATTGCAAGCTCATAAGAAAGTATTAGAAAGGAATAGGCATGATTATATAGATTCTTGTACCTTAATGAGTTCTATGGGCTATAAAATGAATACAATAATGGGGCCTATGGAAAATATTAAAATAACAACACCTACTGATTATTTTATATTTAGGGCTATGGTTGAAGTTCATGAAAATCAACAAATATTTGGGTTCTAGTATGAATGTGGTTCTTCAACAGAATATAAGAGATTTTACACAATCATTTGAGCTATCACATAGATTATCTCATTCAAGATTCTTGATTACTGGATGTACAGGATTAATAGGTTCTATCTTAGCTCATTCTTTACTTGCAATAAAACAGGATATTGATATTATAGCACCAGTACGAAATATTAAGAAAGGTGTGGATCTGTTTGATGAGGCTGAATTAAAGAATATTCATTTTATAGAGTGTGATCTAAGTCAGTTTGATTATAGTGAAATTGGTACAATTGACTATATAGTTCATTGCGCAGCCCCAACATCTAGCCAATTTTTTTTTTTTTTTCCGGTAGAAACTTTTGATATTATTTATCAAGCAACTCGTAATCTTTTGGAATTTTCTAGAAAGTCGGAAGTTAAGAGTTTCGTATATTTATCTTCTTTAGAAGTGTATGGGACTATTACGGATGATTCTATACTTGTAACTGAAGATATTCAAGGCTATTTAGAACCAATGGCTGTACGTAGTAGTTACCCTATGGCAAAAAGAGCTACGGAAAATCTTTGCTGTTTGTATGCTTCGGAATATGGCGTAAATGTAAAAGTAGCAAGATTAACTCAAACAACAGGAGCTGGAGTGTCTAATGATGATAATCGTGTAATAGTTCAATTCTGTAGATTGGCTGTTCAAGATAAAGATATTATTTTGCATTCTTCAGGAAATGCAGCTAGGCCATATTGTTATACTATGGACGCAATAAGTGCCATTCTGTATATTCTTCTTAATGGAAATAACGGTCAAGCTTATAATGTTGCAAATGAAGATAGTTATATTTCTGCAAAAGATTTGGCATTATATATACAAAAAAAATCAATCCAAATATTAAAGTTAAGTTGGAGATTAACAACGAGATGGGATATGCTCCAGAAACTAAACTGAGGTTGTCTAGTAATAAATTATGTGCTCTTGGTTGGAAGCCAAAATACTCTATTTGTCAGATTTTAGATAATCTAAAAAAATCGATTTTATTAGAAGATTAGGGGTTTAATCTGTAGATTCTTTACATATGTAACCAAGGAAATTTCAAAATATTTAATTGTACCATACTTATGAAATATTTAATAGTAGCAGCACATCCTGATGATGAAGTTTTAGGTGCAGGTGGGGCCATTTACAAATGGACTAGAGAGGGACATATAGTGGATGTATGTCTAATGTGTACAGAAGCTAGAGCGAGGGCTTTCCGTCCAGAGGATAAGGAATTAAACAATAACTTGAATGCGTCTTCCAAATTTCTTGGAATAAACAAAATATATGAAGGAGTATTCCCTAATATAGAGATGAATACGGTGCCGCATTTGAAATTGGTGCAGTTTATTGAAAGTGCTATCAAAGAGAGTCTGCCAGATATTGTCATTACTCATCATCCCGCTGATACAAACAATGATCATTTGCAGACTTCTATGGCTTGTCAGGAAGCTATCCGTTTGTTCCAACGTAGGCCCGAGGTGAAACGAGTGAATGAATTTTGGTATATGGAGGTGCCAAGTTGCACGGAATGGGCTATTAATAACGCTATGAATCTGTTCCGTCCTAATTGTTACGTGGAAGTTGGTAAAGAAGGAGTGAATGCCAAGATTACGGCATTGGGAATGTACAGAGGTGTGATGCGCCCTTATCCGCATCCTCGTAGTGTCGAATATATTACAGGTCTTGCCACTGTTAGGGGTAGCCAGTGGGGAACGAATTATGCGGAAGCTTTTGAATGTACTTTGAGGAGAATTTAGTGTTAATACCATTATTTATGTATAAGAACTTTTTTAAGCCACTGATTGGAATATTACTTTCGTTTTTTGGATTGATGGTTTGCTGTATCCCTATGATTATTATTGCTATTACAATTAAATTAGACAGCAAAGGCCCCATTATGTTTCGCCAAGTAAGACTTGGTAAAGGACAAAGACCTTTTAGGATTTATAAGTTTCGTACTATGTGTGATGGTGCTTTTGAGAAAGGTGGAGTTGTAACTAGTGCGGATGATACTCGTATTACAAAAGTTGGTGCTGTATTGAGAAGAACAAGTTTGGATGAGCTTCCTCAGATGTTTAACATTTTACTTGGTCAGATGGCTATTATCGGCCCGAGACCGATTTTAGATTTTGAGTTCAATCCATATAAGAACAATGCTAGATTCTGCAAACGTTATGATGTTACGCCTGGCATGTTTTGTACTGTTGATGTCTATGACAGAGCGGCAGAGCGTGATGTTCAAATGGTGCTTGATGCTGATTATGCGGAGCAACAGAGCTTTTGGTTGGACTTCAAGACCTTCTTCGGAGTTATTAAGGTTGTAGTTACAGGAGAAGGTGTTTATAAAAATGAAAGTAAATATAGAAATAAATAATTGTAATAATGAATAATAGCTATAATGGACATTTGGTTATTGTGTTTGCGTTGGAGCATTACAATCCTTTGAATATGATCCGTGCTTTTGGCGAACAAGGAATTAATCCTGTATATATTTCTGTAAAACGTAGATATGAGGTGGCTACGAAAAGTAAATACATCTCGAAGCTTCACCGTGTAGATTCGGTTGAAGATGGTTTTCTACTATTGATAAATCAATATGGAAGACTATCTGAAGAAACAGGAAAAAAACCTTATATCCTGTTTTCAGATGATAAATCTGTAGGTTATTTTGATTTGCACTTTGAGGAGTGGAAAGATAAGTTTATCACTTACAATGCAGGACGTAACGGACGTATTAATGAATTCATGGATAAGTATGAAATTCAACAGTGTGCAAAACGACACGGATTTAATGTACTTGATTCGTATGTTATTAAAAAGGGAGATCCTGTACCAGATGGGCTTTGGTATCCTATTATAACTAAAGATATTTCTCCTAATTTGGGTAGTTGGAAATCTGATGTATTTATTTGTCAGAATAAACAGGAACTTGTGGAGGCTTTAGAAAAGATAACATGTCCACTCATTATGTTGCAACATTTTGTCGATAAGCAAAATGAAATGGCACTTGAGGGGTATACTATCAATAATGGTAAGGAAATGCAGATTATTACACAGATGAAGTGGAAATATCTGATTCAAGGATATTATAGTCCGTTTCATGATGTCTGTATGTTTACTGATAAAGATATGGAAATCAGGCTGCAAGCCATGTTTGAAGAGATTGGCTTTGAAGGAGTATTTGAAGTGGAATTCTTGATTGATAAGGATGGAACCTATTATTTCATGGAAACAAACTTCCGCGCATCGGCATGGAATCCTACTTGTAAATTTGCAGGAATGCCATTACCTTATCTTTGGGTGAAAGGTATGATGAACGGATATATTGATCCGAATGATCGTAAAGAGTTCGAGCCTTTTACTTCCATGAGTGAAATTATCGATTATAGTAAGCGTGTAGAAGGTGGTTTATGTTCTATAGCTGAATGGTTGCGTGATTTTAAAGATGCAAAGTGTGTGTATATATATGACAAGGAGGATAGAGGACCATGGGATGCTGTTATAAGAGATTGGGAGAGTTTCAAATGATATAAGAGTAATGAAAAGAGTGCTGATAACAGGAGCCGGTAGCTATATTGGGACAAATATAGAAAACTGGTTAAACCGATTCCCCTCAAAATACCAAGTTGCTTCTATTGGAACAATAAATAATGAATGGAAGAAAACAGATTTCTCTTCTTTTGATGTAGTGATAGATGTCGCTGGTATTGCTCATATAAAAATTACGGAAGACTTAAGGGATTTGTTCTATTCGATTAATCGGGATATGACGATTGATATATGCCAAACAGCAAGAGAGTCAGGAGTGAAGCAATTCATTTTCTTGTCGTCAATGAACGTTTATGGAGATGATTGTGGTATTGTCACAGATAAGAATAATGAGAATCCTTCTAGCTTTTACGGAGATAGTAAACTGCAGGCGGATAAAGTTATTCAATCCATGAATGACGATTCGTTTGCGGTATGCAGTGTTCGTCCACCAGCGATATATGGTAAAGGTTGCAAAGGGAATTATCCTTTACTAGTGAAATACGGGCAAAAGTTGCCTGTGTTTCCTGATTATCCGCAGAGAAAGAGCTTGATTTTTATTGATAATCTATGTGAATTTATCAGACTGTTGATTGATAATAATTCTAAGGGGATTTTTTGTCCGCAGAATATAGAGTACGCTTCCACTTCTGTTATGGTAAATGCTATAGCGAAATATAGTGGTCATAAAATATGGTTGACTACATTATTAAAATCATGGCTAGGTATAAAACATTTTGACGTTGGCGATAGTCAGGTAGCACTTGAACATGGTAAGTAATGATTTTGATGGAAAATATAATGTGGTTTCTTTTGAGGAATCTATAAAAAGATCTGTATAGTTTTATATTCGAGGCTAAGGATGGAATATATATAGGGTGATTCGTTTACTAGAAGAGACGTATTGTAGCTCTTGCTCTGTAGGCTGTCGAAGACTGAAAAGTAAGAATAATGTTATTGGGAGAGTTGGTGTAAGAACCGGCTCTCCCGTTTTTTATTTCTATCGAACGCTTGCGCTTAAAAGGCGATCGCCACCTCCGCACCGATCTGGAAGGGCTTACCTAGTTGGATAAACGGATTCCCGAATGACTCGAAATAAAATGCAGAGTAATGGGTGTTCGTTATATTACGGCTCCATAGATTTACGTTGATGATACCTTTGCGTACGCCTACCTTTGCGTTCACCGTTCCGTAGAATTTCTGGTAGATGTCGTTTCGCTCGGTCCAGAAGATCTTTCCGACACCGCTGAATTGGGCGGAGGCGGAGAATTGGTCTATCCATGCGTTACGGAACAGGCGGGTGTATTGCAGTCCTACGTTGAAGGTATGACGTGGGGTATATGGGATGAAGTTGTTCTTGAAATCCTCTTTCCCATTGTTGTAATCCCGGAACGTAGCATGGGTGAAACCGTAATTAACGTCGGCGGTTAGCCCATCGATGATGCGGGCACGCAAGGAGGCCTCTATACCGTAGCTTTTGGCTTTCCCGGCGTTGGTGAGGATACGGCCGTTGCCGCTGTTCACGAATTTGGTCAACTGCACGTCTTGAATGTCCATATAGAAACCTGTCAATTCTGCGCTTAGGCGTTGGAATAGTAACTCGCTACGGATACCGATCTCGTAGTTCCAGCTTTTTTCCGGTTTGTAGGAGGCTACTTCCTCGATGGGGGTGGGTTCTTTGACCTCGATCGGCATCATGTCCTTGAAAGCGCTCATCATATCGTATTGCATCTGGCTTTGCATCACGTCTGCCGACATTTGTACGTTGTAGCCCCCGGTCTTATAACCTTTCGCTACCGATACATAGGTGAACGTGTTTGGCGAGCATTCGTACTTTAAAGATATTTTCGGAAGTACTTGCCAGAAGTCTTGGGAGACACTGGCGTCCATCACGGTGGTTGGGATCGGGAAAAGTTTCTCGATGTCGATAACCGGTCCGTTTTCTACGAAGCCGAACCCCATTCTCATCTTAGCCTCAGAATTGTAATCCATCTTTTGCTTCTCGTAATCCAAGCGGATACCGGCGGTAATTGACAGGCCTTCCGTGAACAGATTGTTATAAGTGGATTGGTGATACAAAGCAAGGCCATAAGAAGGGGTGTCGAAAGAACCCGGAATATAAAGATGATCGTCCAGAATTTTTAGATAGGGCATCTTAGGGTGATCTTTCTTCAATTGATCGAATACGGGCTGGAGGACGGTCTTAATCCCATCTTCCTTGAAATCGACTGGGCCGTCCGTATGTAGATCATCGTAGAAACCGTAGAGTCCGAAGGACCATTGGTAATTATTCCTCGTGTTGCTCTTGATCACCAATTCCTCGCTGAAAGCGTTTTGCGTTTTGCTTTTGGTTGAGGGTAAAGATCGAGAGAGGGGAGAAGTCTTGATCCATCTTCATGTCATCCTTGAAATATTGATGACCGGTGGTGCTGCTCAGTATCACGTGCTCATTTCGGTATTCGAGGGACAGGTTATTGGCGATAACAGTCCGTTTATAAGAGCTGGGATCGTTGATATTGATAGGATTTACATACTTGTGATCGGTATTTCCGGTTCCGATGAACATACCATATGGAAACGCTCCTTGATCCGTATAATCTACGGAAAGGGAGTAGGAGGCACGGAAGTTCGGATTGAAGCGACCTTCTAACTTGAATCGGCCGCCTACATTGTCTTCCTTATCGATCTTTTTCCCATCGTAGGCATTGGTGTAGAAACCGTCGCTATGGTCATAGTAAGCGGCGGCGGTAAATCCGATGGTCTCGCTCAACTTAGCATAATGGGAGGCTTTGACTTTATATTGCCCGTAGCTTCCGGCCGATAGGGAGAGTTTCTTTCCTTGGTAATCGAACGGGGAGATGGTATAGATATTTACGATGCCCCCCATGGCGTTACGACCATACAAGGTTCCTTGCGGCCCTCGTAATACCTCGATGCGTTGGATATCGGTCAGCTCGAAATCGAAGGTGCTTTTATCCAGATAAGGCACGTTGTCTACATATAAGCCCACGGATTGTCCGCTACTTCTGGCTCCGATACCGCGGATATAGATGGCCGAGGTTAGTTTTGCCCCATAATCCGGCATGTATAGGTTCGGGACGAAAGAACTTATATCCTTTAATGCGTCGATCTGCCTGCCGGAGATCATTTGTGGGGAAAGGATCGATACGGAACCGGGTAACGTACGGAGGTTATTCGTCTCCTTCGTGGATGAGGTCACGATTACCTCACCCATGTTATAGGTTTTTATCGTGTCGTTCTCGTTAGCCTTGATGTCCTCGGCGTATACATTTTGCAGCCCCAACGCACCTAGGGCGATGATACCTAAGTAGTGTCTCTTCATCGAATTTCTTTTGTTAGTATATTTTTTCAATCGCGAAGAAACGGTAAAGAAACAGGATGGTCAATCACTAGATGTAGTGATTTTGAAAGCTGGTTTGTTGGCTTCGCTATAGTTCGATATCGTCGCCGGAGATGATCCCGTTCATGATGGCGTAGAAGGTGAGGCCGGATACGGTCTTGATGCCCAGCTTGGCGGTGATGTTCTTACGATGGGTGAGGACGGTGTTCAAGCTGATGTTCAGCTTATCGGCGATCTCTTTATTCGTGATGCCTTTTACGATCAGTTGAAGTACGTCTACCTCACGGCTGGATAGGTCCTTGTTGTTTTCGGTAGTGGTGTTGCCGGAGCTGTCGCTCGTAAATAATTGTTGCAATTGCTCGATAATGGTCTCTTGGGAGGAACGTAACGTGATACGGTTCGTAGACGAGAGCGCCCCGTGTTCTTCGGTGCTGTCGATGAGGAGGGCGGTCTTGTTTCTTCTCGGGAGGAAGAAATCTGCGTTGAGCACAAGGGTATCTGAATCGGTGAAATAGTAATCGTAGGTGTCGCTTCCTGTGGAGGAAAGCATCTCGAAATTTGGAAAATAGCAAACCTCTACCGGGGGGAAGTAGTCGGTCAGCAAGCTTTGCAGCCCAATACTTCTTAGGGTATCAGACAGTATGATCGCTATTTGTTTGTTTCGATGCATTTCAGATCGTTAGATACATAATTTTTCCATGGCCGAGACCATGGGGGTAAGGATTCGATACCGGATCCGGTTGTGTTGTTTGATATCTTTCTCCAGACTACAGATGGAGAAGAGGACGGCATAACATAAATTCTCGTCGTAATCTCCCGAAAGATGCTTGACCATGATACTTTTTAAGTCGGCTAAAAGGGCCTCGATGGTATCTTCCGTACGTTGCTCGGAGGTGATTTGCAATCCATCGATCGTTCCCGCCGGTTCTTTTCCCAGCTTTTTACTTAACGACATGCATAGGTAGGGGAACCATATCTTATCATCTTTCTCAATGCGGGCGATGAGTTCTTCCTTGAACGAGGAGAAGAAGCGTCCTATCAATCCAAGAGTAGGATTACCGGGCGTACTCATCGAGATAAAGGAACCTAGATGGCGTTCTATATTGGGAAGCTGATAACGTAAATAGTATTGGTTCGTCTTTGTCAGGTAATCAATGATCTGCGATGTATGGAAAGTTTGTAACTTCTTCTCCGGAAAATACTCCTCGTTGAGGAAGGTATTGATCACTGTCAATAAAAAGTCCGTATCCAGCGAATGTTCTTCACAGAGCGTCTTCACCGATTTGTCGCCAAGCCCGAGACGAATCCCAAACCGGTTGATTACGGGAATGAGTGAGGGGTGTTCTTCCACCACCTCACTCAATTGCATATTTGGGTATACTAAAGGCATCTTATCAAGCTTGTTCCCATTGTTCACGTAATAACTTGACGGCGGCGGGGACTACCACGTTACGGTCTCCTTGACATCCGCACTCGAAGCTTACGTAGTTGTTATAACCAATCATTTTCAATCCCTTGAAACCATTGATATAGTTATCGGCATCTCCATCCTCACCCGGCATGCTGCGACGTTTGCGGCTGGCCACGTGTACGTGTTGGAGATACTCTCCACCGGAGATAAAGGCTCCCATATCAGAGGTCTCTTCCCATGTCATATGCCAGAAGTCGCCCATGCAACGTACACCCGGATTATTGATATCCCGGCATAAAGAGGCGGCGTCGGCTACTTGACGTAGATAAAAACACTCTTTTCGGTTCAAAGGTTCAAAGATGACGCTAGTCCCATGCTGGGCGGCGAAAGTTCCCATCTCGTTGAATTGCTCGCAAAGGAAATCCCGTGTCTCCATCGTATGAGGCAAGGCGGGGACTTGACCATTAAAGGCAGGAACGATAATCACGCCCGTAGAACCTAATTCACCGGCTGCGGCGATGATCTCTTTCATCGTATCCATGCATTCCTTGCGGATGGCTGGATCGGTAGAAAGAATAAAGCCTTTGAAGCCGGCGCAAATGGCACTCACTTTGATATTACGTCCGTTTAAGGCCTGCTTGATCTCGTTTACCCGGCTGGCTAATCCTCCGCCACCCGGCTCAAAACCTACAACGCCCAACTTCTCCATAAAATCAAGTTTCTCGTTCAAACTTTCACCCGGGGCGATTCCCTCTTGGAAAGAAAGCTTTAATTCAAGGTCCTTGCCGGGCTTGTCGCTCCCTTTTTCTCCTTTGGCAGTGTTTGCCGGCTTGGAAGAGCAGGAGGCCAAGGCTGTACTTCCTACCGCTAAAGCAGCGCCGGATAAGGAGGTTCTTAAAAAGTTTCTTCTATTTAATGTCATAAACAGTCTGGATTATTTCTGTCGATTGGTTTTACCCGGAACAGGAACGACGAAGCCGCTCATATCCATCTTTCCTAAGTTCAAATCTTTCGGAGTGTAATCCAATGCAGAGGCAGTCATGGCATCCCAAGTGGTCTCGGTACCCGTGTAAGCGGACTCACGACCCATGATTGCGGCCATATTGGAGATAGCAGTCTCAGAAGCTTGCTCGATTTGTTTACCACCACGGATGCAGTTGATCCAGTTTACATGCTCTAATGTATACGGGTCAGTTTGCTTGAAGTTCGCTTTTTCGGCCTCACTATCATATTTCCAGATAACGTTTCCTGCCAAATCCTTGATCTCCATCGTGTCACTGCTCCATGATCCCTTGGTTCCTTGGATGAATTCGCTTACATTATTTGCACAACCATCTATCTGGCGGCACATACTATGCATATGGATACCATTTTCCATTGTGAAATCAACGCTGAAGTTATCATATTGGTCGCCAGTGATACGACGGTGGCGAGAACCGAAACCTACAGCCTTGACTGGTTTCAATCCGCTGAACCAAGTGAATACATCTATATTATGTACGTGTTGCTCTACGATATGGTCGCCGGAAAGCCATTTCCAGTTTACCCAGTCCTTGATCATATATTCGCAATCGTTCCATCCTGGTTGACGATCCCGATACCAAAGCATATTCTGATTCCAGTAAACCGTACCACCCGTGATCTCACCGATCAATCCTTCCATGATCTTCTTGTAAGACTCGACATAACTGCGTTGGTGATGGCGTTGAGTACCGGTTACGACACATAAGTTCTTTGCCGCAGCTTGTTTTGCGGTAGCCATAATGGTACGGTAACCAACCGGATCAACACAGATAGGTTTCTCTAAGAAGGAATGTTTGCCCTTTTCTGTGGCGTATTGGAAATGAACTGGACGGAATACGGGAGGAGTGGCGACGATCACTACATCTACGCCGCTATCAATCACTTGTTTGTACGCATCCAAGCCGACGAAACGTTTATCAGCCGGTACATCAATTCCTTTCTCATCTTTTAATTTCTTTGCCAAATCATCGACACGTTCTTGGAACGTATCGCCTAAAGCCACGATCGTAACGCCGTTCGCAGCGTTCAAGAAGTTAAACGGAACCACGTCCGCCACAACCGATTACACCAGCTTTTAGTTCTTTTCCATCAGTCGCCAAATCTGGTAATTCGGGCGCACGTAATA
>SCPO01000318.1_pt1 | contig 20145 bp, 32 predicted proteins | sample 6106821 | NCBI WGS metagenome assembly SCPO01 (sample SAMN10720448, study PRJNA508395) | human gut metagenome | isolation source: Participant 2 stool, 0 month | host: Homo sapiens | collected 2017 | reverse complement strand
AATTTTTATTTTGTCGGCATGCCGGCAACTTTGACGTACAACTTTGGTGCCGCGATTCTGCGGGCCGTTGGTGATACCAGAAGACCGCTGTATTTCCTGCTCTTTGCAGGTGCGGTCAATGGGTGTTAAACCTTGTTTTTGTCATCGGTTTTTCCATGGGTGTAGCAGGTGTTGCAACGGCAACTGTGGTGTCAGAGTGCATTTCCGCGGTGCTGATCGTGCGTTGCCTGGCTCGTTCCAATTCTGCGTACCGGCTTTACAGGGAGAAGATGCATTTGACAGAGTCCAAGGTGAAGCTGATCATGAAGATCGGACTGCCGGCGGGATTTCAGGGTGCCATCTTTTCTGTGTCCAACGTGCTGATCCAGTCTTCTATCAATTCTTTTGGTTCCATTGCCATGGCAGGAAGCACAGCTTCAGCCAATGTGGAGGGCTTTGTGTACAATGCCATGAACGCGGTTTATCAGACTGCACTCAGCTTTACCAGCCAAATTATGGGCGGGAAAGATGAACCGTGTGACAAAATTCTTTTGTACTGTCTTGGTCTGGTGGTCATGGTGGGTGCTGTGATGGGCGGCGGTGCGGTGCTGATCGGTCAGAAATTACTGCAGATTTACTCCTCTGATCCGGAAGTCATTTCCTATGGCATGATGCGTATGCGGATCATCAACGGAAGCTACTTCCTGTGCGGTATCATGGATACCATGGTAGGTGGTCTGCGCGGCCTGGGATATTCGGTTGTTCCCATGCTGGTATCCTGACGGGCGCCTGCCTGTTCCGGTGGTATGGATTTTCTGTATTCGCGATGCACCGGACACTGACAACGCTTTATATTTCTTACCCGGTGAGCTGGATCATTACATTTAGCGCACATCATTTGCTATATCGTGATCCGGAAACGGATTGCGGCGCGCAGAAAGCCGCGGGATTAAATTGCAAAAAGAGACTGTCACAAAGAAGGGGCTTTTGTGACAGTCTCTTTGCAGCTTATTTGTCGTTCAGGTATCATGTTTTTCAGTACAGAAAACAGCAAATGCAGCAGGGCGGCACCCAGGCAGATGGTGAACAGGTACAGTAAATTGGCCGGAAGAATGCCAATGACCAGCGCAATCTCATGAAAGACCGGCTGAGTGCTGGGGTAGTAGGGAGATATAGAACATATCGGCCTGCCCGTGCCCAGGAGCCAGAATATTGATGAGAAAAGCAATCATGCAGCTGCAGAAGAATACGGGGAGTGTCCTGAGATATCCCATCCGGCTTAAGTCGGAACGCCCTCCGGCAAAGACAAACAGTCCAATGAGCACCAGGAGCAGATGCCAGAGATAACCATGCAGGGTCAGGCTCCAGTGGATACCGCGAAAACCCTCAGATACGATGAGGGCGGCCACCCCGCCAAGCAGATTGAAATCCTGCAAAAAGGTGTAGATGGCGGTTTTACTGTGTCCGCGCTTTAAAAACGGGAGCAGCAGGCACAGGTACATGGGAAGGCTGCATAGCTGAAAAGGGAAAATACCACCAGTCGTAATGTTTCTGGTCAATGATAAAATATAAAAAGCATTGTTTATAGCTCTCCGTCAGGGTAGGGAAGAAACCGCAGAAAAGAGGATCCGGTCATATGTCCTATCCGTAAGAGAACGAAAATGGTATAATAATTTCATGATGATTGTGACAAACACGATGCAGATATAAAAATGGTTTTCCGGTTGCGGAAAACAGTATAGCACGATGAGGGGGAAAGAACAAGGATGGAGCAGAAACAAATTACGGGTCCGTGAAAGCGGAGCGCTGGAAACGGGAAACACAATCCTTTGAACATACAGAAGGCCTTCTGGAGTCGCTTGGGTTTGCGGACTGGACCGCTCTGCCGCGGATTATTTCCATTGTAGGAGCAGGCGGAAAGACCAGTACCATGTACGATCTGGCAGAAGAACTTGCGAAAAAGGGCGCACGGGTACTGATCACGACCAGTACACACACATTGCGAAGCCGAAACAGTATGATCTGGCAGTGATGCCAAAGCTGGCAGATTTAGATGTATTGATGCGCAGTGGGAATAATACCTCGCCGGACAGGAATGTGGCAGAAGCCGGGGACTATGCAGATGGAAATTCAGGTGAGATCCGAAAGAATGGCGGCCGGATTCTGGCAGCCGGAAAACAGGCAGAGGGGCCGAACAGTACGTGGAAGCTTACCATGCCGGAGGATCTGGGTGAGGAAAGTGTGATGCAGAAACTGCTCAAACAGTTTGATGTGATTCTCATTGAGGCGGATGGTTCCAAACGTCTGCCGCTAAAGGTCCCGTCGGAAACGGAACCGGTACTGGTCCCGCAGACCGGGCTGATTATTGCCTGCGCGGGACTGCAGCGGCCGGAAATCAGTTTGGAGACACCTGTTTCCGGTTTTCTTCCCATGGAAGCTGGCTGCACCGGAATGTGGATGATGCGATTGGCGCGGAAGATATGGCACTAATCCTGATGGATGAGCGGGGAAGCCGGAAAGGTGTGAATGGCCGGTATTACCGGGTGCTGTTAAATCAGGCAGATACGGAAAAAGAACAGAGACTGGCAGAAAAAATTGCTGGTATGCTGCCGCTTAATTTGCAGACGGGATGTGTGCGGACGACAAGAACGCTGACGGAGTCTGACACAGGAAGAATGCCTGGGCAGTGACAAGAACAGAAATTGGAATATTGAGAGGGCAGAAACGAAAAATACAGACAGAAAAAGGAGAGGGATTACCATGAATCATATCAGAAACAAATGTTGAAATAAAGCAGACGGAAGCAGCAGATGGCATGGGCCGTGTACTGATCAAAGGCTCAGGAGACCTGGCCAGCGGTATCGCGCTGCGGCTGCACCGGGCGGGATTCGGATTCTGATGACAGACATCGCGGTGCCCACCACCGTGCGCCGCACAGTAGCATTTTCCCGGCGGTTTACCAGGGCCGCATGCAGGTGGAAGATGTGACTGGTGTTCTGTGCGATTCTGTAAAAGTGGCGGAGACAGAGATCCAGAAAGGCAATATTGCCATCATGGTGGATGAAAAAGCAGAATGTATTCACGAATTTCAGCCGGATGTGGTTGTGGATGCCATTCTGGCAAAACGTAATCTTGGAACGAAGATTACCGATGCACCGTTTGTTGTAGGCGTTGGACCAGGCTTTACGGCTGGGGAAGACTGCCACTGCGTCGTAGAGACCAAGCGCGGTCATTATCTGGGACGTTGTATCTGGAAAGGCAGTGCTATCCCAAATACCGGTATTCCGGGCCTGATTGGCGGATACGGACTGGAACGTCTGATCAAGGCTCCGGTGGATGGTATTTTCAAAGGAGACGTAAAGATCGGCGCTGAGGTAAAAAAAGGCGATGTAGTGGGCCATGTGAACGGTGTTCCGGTTCTGGCACAGATTGACGGTGTTGTGCGCGGTCTTTTTGCAGGATGGCGTGGAGGTGACTGCCGGTATGAAATCCGGTGATGTGGATCCGCGCTGCGATGTGGCTCATTGCTTTACCGTGTCCGATAAGGCATCCTCCATCGGCGGAGGCGTGCTGGAGGCAATCCTGAACCACCGCTTTCAGCCTCATGACCATATGCCGGTGGCCATCGTGCTTCTGGCAGCGGGGACAGCCGCCGTTTTGGAGAAAACAAGCTCCTCACAGAGGTGGATGGCCGCCTCATGTACCGCCATGTGACAGATGAGGTAAATGCCATGCCGGAGGCCTGCTTCGCGAAAAAATCGTAGTGAGCCAGTATGATGAGATTCTGAAAGATCTGGGAAAGGCCGGATTTGAGACGGTGAAAACAACGACAGTGCTCTGGGCATTTCCCATTCCGTCCATCTTGCCCTGGAGCAGATTCCGGAGCATTACGCGGTCTGCTTTTCCGTCAGTGACCAGCCATGGCTGACCCGCGAAACCATCCAGGGGCTTGTGACGGCATTCCAGAAAAACAACAAAGGCATGGCCTGCGTGACCTGCGACGGTGTGGACGGAAATCCGGTTGTTTTGCACCGGAGTACCGGAATGAACTGCTTGCTTTGAGCGGAGACGTGGGCGGAAAGAAGGTTCTTCTGGCGCATCCGGAGGAAGTGACACGCTTTTTGGCTAAAAATCCTCAGGAACTGGCTGATGTTGACGAGAATCCCAGCTTTGCTATAATCAGAACGATTGACCTGCGGCCAATCTGAGAAGTGGGCAGGTCACAGCGACTGTTTTGACATGTACCCATAAGGAAGGAATAGAACATGATTAAATTAGAACGTACCAGTGTCATGAATTTGGAAAATGCTATGCGCGGGGCCAGAAACCCCATGAACAGCTGGGACCGGATGGACAGCTTTTACGATGAGGATGGAAACTATGTACTTGGTCGAATGATCTTGGACTGGCAAACGCCTGCGCCGCGCCGGAAGTGATCACCGCAAATATATCCGCCAGGTCTTTGTATCGGTGGATATCACTGCGCCCATGTACTGGTGGAAGGAGTATGATACCTACAAAGTGGCAACGGTGGCCAACTCCACCAGCACCATGCATAAGATCCACAGCAAACCCTTTGAGTTAGATGATTTCAGCCATGACCATCTGACACCGGAGAGTGAAGCCTATATGCAGACCATCGTAGACCAGCTGGAAAAATCCGCTTGAAAATATGTGGAGACCAAGGACAAGGCATACTGGTACGATATGATCCAGCTTCTGCCTTCCAGCTACAACCAGATGCGCACCTGCACCTTAAATTATGAAACTCTGATCAATATTTATTTCGCAAGAAAGAACCACAAGCTGGATGAGTGGCACACCTTCTGTGACTGGATTAAGGGTCTGCCTTACGCAAAGGAACTGATCCTGGCAGAGGAAGAGGAAAATTAAATGAAACTGATTGCGGCAGTAGATAAAAACTGGGCCATCGGAAACAAAGGGCAGCTTCTGGGTCCATTCCTCAGGATCAGAAAATGTTCCGGAACGAGACTATGGGAAAAGTTATTGTCATGGGACGAAAAACACTGGAAGGCATGCCGGGCGCGCAGCCGCTTTATGGCCGGACCAACATTGTGCTTACCGCCGACCCGGATTATAAAGTTAAGGGAGCCACTGTATGCGGCAGCGTGGAAGAGGTGATGGAACTGCTCCGAAGGCTTATCATACGGATGATGTTTACATCATCGGCGGGGAAAGCGTGTACCGGCAGTTTCTCCCGTACTGTGATGAGGCACAGATCACCTGGATCGATTTCGCCTATGCGGCAGATACACATTTTCCGAATCTGGACCAGAATGTGGCCTGGGAAATGGTTCAGGAGAGCGATGAACAGACATATTTTGACCTTTGTTACGAATATCGGCTGTACAAAAAGAAATAAAGCTGTATAATATATGTTATGTTATTAACAATAATGTATTGTCATTTAAACAAAGAAGTGCTAAAATACTTCAGCATATCTAAAAAAGTTTTTTGATGGCATGCATAATTTGCAGATTGCAAAACAGGAGGAAGGAAATGTATAAGATTTTAAAAGCGGAAAAGCTTGCGGAGAAGATTTTCCTGATGGATGTAGAAGCTCCGAGAGTGGCAAGATCCTGCCAGCCGGGTGAATTTGTCATTGTAAAGATGGACGAGAAGGGGAGCGTATCCCGCTTACCATCTGTGATTTTGATCGTGAGAAGGGCACCGTAACCATCGTGTTCCAGATTGTAGGCGCATCTACCTTAAAGATGTCTGAGTTACAGGCAGGCGATGCATTTCAGGACTTCGTAGGACCGCTTGGTCAGCCGTCCGAGTTCGTCAAGGAAGATTTCGAAGAGGTAAAGGGCCGCAAGTACTTATTCGTAGCAGGCGGCGTTGGTACCGCACCGGTTTATCCGCAGGTAAAGTGGATGAAGCAGCACGGCATTGATGTAGATGTCATCGTAGGTGCAAAGAACAAAGACCTTTTGATCCTGGAAGAGATGATGAAGGAGCAGGCTGGAAATCTTTACATTACCACTGATGACGGTTCCTATGTGCGCAAGGGCATGGTAACCGAAGTGATCAAAGACCTGGTAGAGAACCAGGGCAAGCAGTACGATGTTGCGTAGCCATCGGACCAATGATCATGATGAAATTCGTATGTCTTCTGACAAAAGAACTGAACATCCCGACCGTTGTCAGCATGAACCCGATCATGGTAGACGGAACCGGTATGTGCGGAGCATGCCGCTTAACCGTTGGTGATGAAGTGAAGTTCGCATGCGTAGACGGACCGGAGTTTGATGGACATCTTGTTAATTTTGACGAGGCAATGAAACGCCAGCAGATGTACAAGACAGAAGAGGGCAGAGCCATGTTAAAGGCTGTCGAGGGTGATACCCATCACGGCGGCTGCGGCCAGTGCAACGGTTAATCCGGGCTGCATGTTCACTCATTTGATTCATTAGGCAAGACAGCGGGAAGCTGGTGATCGGAGGATAATTAAGAATGGACGTATTAAAGAAGACTCCTGTCAGAGAGCAGGACGCAAAGGTGCGCGCTACCAACTTTGAGGAAGTGTGCTATGGATATAACAAAGAAGAGGCTATGGAAGAGGCTTCCAGATGCTTAAAATGTAAGAACAACGCAAAGTGTATGAGCGGATGCCCGGTTTCCATCAATATTCCGGGATTCATTAAAGAAGTAGAAGCCGGAAACTTCGAGGCTGCAGCGAATGTGATTGCTGAGTCTTCCGCACTCCCGGCAGTCTGCGGCCGTGTATGCCCGCAGGAAAGCCAGTGTGAAGGAAAATGTATCCGTGGCTTCAAGGGAGATCCGATCTCCATCGGTAAGCTGGAGCGTTTTGTGGCTGACTGGTCCAGAGAGAACGGTTTTGTTCCGAAGCAGCAGAAGAGAAGAATGGCAAGAAGGTTGCGTGGTCGGTTCCGGCCCTGCAGGCCTGACCTGCGCAGGCGACCTGGCAAAGCTGGGTTACGACGTTACTATCTTCGAGGCACTTCATGAGCCAGGCGGAGTTTTAACCTACGGTATTCCGGAGTTCCGTCTTCCGAAAGAGACCGTTGTCCGCTCTGAGATTGAGAACGTGAAGAAGCTGGGCGTTAAGATTGAGACTGACGTGATCATCGGCAAGTCCGTTACCATCGACGAGCTGATGGATGAAGAGGGCTTTGAGGCAGTCTTCATCGGTTCCGGTGCAGGACTGCCGATGTTCATGGGCAATCCCGGGCGAGAACGCAAACGGCGTATTCTCCGCAAACGAGTACCTGACCAGAAACAACCTGATGAAAGCATTCCGCGATGATTACGATACCCCGATCGCACACGGCAAGAAAGTTGCTGTAGTCGGCGGCGGCAACGTTGCTATGGACGCCGCAAGAACAGCGCTTCGTCTCGGCGCTGAGGTACATATCGTACCGCCGAAGCGAGGCAGAGCTTCCGGCACGTGTGGAGGAAGTTCACCACGCAAAAGAAGAGGGCGTAATTTTCGACCTTCTGACCAACCCGGTAGAAATCCTGACCGATGAGAACGACTGGGTTAAGGGCATCAAGGTTGTGAAGATGGAGCTTGGCGAGCCGGATGCATCCGGAAGACGCCGTCCGGTAGAGATTCCTGGTTCCGAGTATGATATGGATGTAGATACCGTCATCATGTCACTTGGTACCTCTCGAACCCGCTTATTTCCTCTACCACGGAGGGACTTGAGATCAATAAGCGTAAATGTATCGTTGCGGAGCCAGAGAACGGACAGACCTCCCGTGCCGGAGTGTTCGCAGGCGGTGATGCCGTAACCGGTGCTGCAACCGTAATCCTGGCTATGGAAGCAGGAAAACACGGTGCAAAGGGTATCCACGAGTACTTAAGTAATAAATAACCAAACATAAAATAATGGAAAAAAAGAGCAGGTACCACATACATTTGTGGTATCTGCTCTTAAATTTCTACAAAAAAACTATGGACTATTTGTCACTTTTGTGAGAAAATGTAATCAAGTATGGTGTGATGTTTTTGACAATCTGTGCGTGTGCCGGGTACAGGGCATATTCAGATTGGAAGAAATATCGTGCAGCACGTACTTTCAGGACATTACATAGTTGAAAGGAGTTTTAACATGATTTATTCACATGAAGTAGAAGAGATGTGCACAGTTGCACAGGGCGTTCATCATGGCGCTGCTCCGATTCCGGAAGAAGCAAAATGGGTACAGTCCAAACAGGTTTCCGACATTTCCGGTTTGACCCATGGTGTGGGCTGGTGTGCTCCGCAGCAGGGTGCCTGCAAGCTGACCCTGAACGTAAAAGAGGGTATCATCCAGGAGGCTCTGGTTGAGACCATCGGCTGCTCCGGCATGACTCACTCCGCAGCAATGGCAGCAGAGATTCTTCCGGGCTTAACCGTTCTGGAGGCTCTGAACACCGACCTGGTATGTGACGCAATCAACACCGCAACGAGAGAACTGTTCTTACAGATCGCATACGGCAGAACCCAGAGCGCATTCTCTGAAGATGGACTTCCGATTGGTGCAGGACTGGAAGACCTTGGCAAAGGACTTCGTTCCCAGGTTGGTACCATGTACGGAACCTTAAAGAAAGGTCCTCGTTACCTGGAGATGGCTGAGGGCTATGTAACCGGTATCGCTCTGGACAAGGATGATCAGATTATCGGTTACCAGTTCGTAAACCTTGGAAAAATGACTGATTTCATCAAGAAAGGTGATGACCCGAATACTGCATGGGAAAAGGCAAAAGGTCAGTACGGTCGTGTAGATGATGCAGTTAAGATCATCGACCCGAGACAGGCGTAAAGAAGGAGGACTATAATCATGGCATTATTTGAATCATATGAGAGACGTATCAAACAGATCAATGAAGCATTAAACAGCTATGGAATTGCTTCTATCGAAGAAGCAGAGAAAATCACTAAAGATGCAGGCCTTGATGTATACAAAATGATCGAAGGCATTCAGCCAATCTGCTTCGAGAATGCAAAATGGGCTTACACTGTAGGCGCAGCAATCGCAATCAAAAAAGGCTGCCACACAGCAGCAGATGCAGCAGCAGCAATTGGTGAGGGCCTGCAGTCATTCTGTATCCCGGGTTCTGTTGCAGATACCCGTAAGGTAGGTCTTGGCCATGGTAACCTTGGCAAGATGCTTCTTGAGGAAGAGGAGACCGAGTGCTTCGCATTCCTGGCTGGACATGAGTCCTTCGCAGCAGCAGAGGGTGCAATCGGTATCGCTGAGAAAGCAAACAAAGTTCGTCAGAAACCGCTGCGTGTTATCCTGAACGGTCTTGGAAAAGACGCTGCTCAGATCATCGCTCGTATCAACGGCTTCACCTACATCGAGACTGATACAATCCATACACCAATGAGGTTAAGGAAGTTTTCCGTAAGTCCTATTCGAGGGACTTCGTGCAAAAGTTAACTGCTACGGCGCTAACAGCGTTCCGGAAGGCGTTGCTATCATGTGGAAAGAGAACGTTGACGTATCCATCACCGGAAACTCCACCAACCCTACTAGATTCCAGCATCCCGTAGCTGGTACTTACAAGAAGGAGAGACTGGAAGCAGGCAAGAAGTACTTCTCCGTAGCCGGCGGCGGTACCGGACGTACCCTGCATCCGGATAACATGGCAGCAGGCCCGGCTTCCTATGGTATGACCGATACTCTGGGACGTATGCATTCTGATGCACAGTTCGCAGGTTCTTCTTCTGTACCGGCTCACGTAGAGATGATGGGTCTCATCGGTGCAGGTAACAACCCGATGGTTGGTATGACTGTAGCTGTAGCTGTAGCTGTTGAGGAAGCAGCAACCGCTGGCAAATTCTAATAGAAAACCGCGTAAATGATAGTTTTTCGGGACTTTCGGGGCTTCCTGAAAGTCCCATTTTTATTTGAAGTGCGGAATGTTTTTGGAAAAGTTGAAAATCACATGAAAAAAATAAGTAGACGGATAAATAGCGGTATGCTATAATGCCATGGCTACCACCCCTAGACAGGTACAGAAAGGGGGTGTGTACTTTGTGAGAGAGATACTGTCATTCGTATGCTCCGTTGTGGCTAGTGTAGTTGCCTATTACATTTGCAAATGGTTGGACGGAGATGAATGGGTAGTCAGCCTAAGGGATTAAGCCACCTTGCCAAAACGGAATAAAAACCCCCGGTGATGGGAACACCGGGGGTTTTGCGTACTTCGTGAGTACTGTCATTCATTTGCCTATCGGCATTATAGCATATGGAAAAAGACTTTGCAAGATACATAAATGTTTAATAAATAAGAAAAGAGAGAAAATATGCGAAAAACACATGTGGCGGTTGGCGTAGCAGCTTCTTTGCTGCTGCTTCAGCCCCGAACATTACCGGAACTGATCCTGGGCGCCGGGCGGCAGCCGTTGGTTCCGTGATCAGCGATATTGACTGCGGCACTCAGAGAGCAGCCGGAGGGCAGACCAGATTATATTTGTATCAGAAACCATTATCATCGGAATTGCGGCAGTAGAAGCACACTGGCATCTTGGCTTATACCAGAGGCTGATGAGCAACAGCCTGTCAGCACATTACTTTGGCCTGCGCCGCCTTTCTGGCCGTCTGCGCTTATGGAAAGAAAACACCACACCGCTCGTTTCTGTTCTTCTGCAGGCGGTCTGCTGATGAGTTGTGTTGGCGTATTCCTTCCGATGCTGGTGCCGTATTTTGGGATTGCTTTTGCATCTCATCTGGCGCTTGATTTTCTGAACCACAAAGGAGAACAGCTTCTGTATCCGTACCGGAAGCGGTTCAGCCTGGGAATGCGTCAGGGCTGATGAACCGGTTATTTCTGTTTTGCGGTTCTGTTTTGTCCGTGGGGTGACGCTGGAAACTTTTGACAGACATGATTTTTCATCGATAAGAAAGAAACAGGTAACAAGCAGATCAAAAGGGTTATTGTGTCTCCTGTCCGTGAAATCTCTTGAAATCCGAAAATCTGAGAGTATAATTATCATGATTGACAGAAAATTATCGGCTTAAAAATCAATATAATGTATTGAAGGAGGAATCAAAATATGATTACCTGGAATAACCTGGATACTCTTACTTCCTATCAGGAGCTGGAAAAGACAGCCCGTGTAAATCTTGCGGAGGTAATGACCGGAGAAAAGGCGCAGAGCGCGTGAAAATACAGTGTGCCGATGGCAGAAGGACTTGTTTATTACTACGCTGCAAAGCAGGTAGATGACACCGTGCTGGACGCATTGAAGAAACTGGCTGACGAAGCGCAGCTGGCAGAGAAGTTTAAAGCCCTTTACAACGGTGAAGTCATCAATACTGGAGAAAAACGTCTGGTTCTGCACCACATGACCCGCGGCCAGCTGGGTGACGCAGTCACCGCGGACGGCGTGGACAAGCGTGCTTTCTACAAGCAGCAGCAGGAGCGCATCGCAGAATTTGCCAACAAGGTGCACAATGGAGAAATCACCAACGCGGCAGGAGAGAAGTTTACCACCGTTGTGCAGATCGGTATCGGCGGAAGCGACCTTGGCCCTCGTGCGATGTATCTGGCACTGGAAAACTGGGCAAAGAAAAACGATTGCTTCAAAATGGAAGCAAAATTCATCAGCAATGTTGACCCGGATGATGCTGCAGCGGTATTATATGGCATTGATGTGGCACATTCCATCTTCGTACTGGTTTCCAAGTCCGGAACCACACTGGAGACACTGACCAATGAGTCCTTCGTAAAAGATGCGTTAAAGAACGCAGGCCTTGACGCTTCCAGGCACATGATCGCCGTTACCAGTGAGACTTCTCCGTTGGCAAAGAGCGACGACTATCTGGCAGCATTCTTTATGGATGACTACATCGGAGGCCGTTATTCTTCCACATCCGCAGTAGGCGGCGCCGTACTATCCCTGGCATTTGGCCCGGAGGTGTTCGCCCAGTTCTTAGAGGGCGCGGCAGAGGCAGACAAGCTGGCAGCAGAGGCAGATGTAACGAAGAACGCTGCTATGTTAGATGCGCTGATCGGCGTTTACGAGAGAAACGTTCTTGGCTATCCAAGCACAGCAGTACTGCCATACTCACAGGCACTGAGCCGCTTCCCGGCACATCTGCAGCAGCTTGATATGGAGTCCAACGGTAAGTGCGTGAACCGCTTTGGTGAGCCAGTAAACTATGTAACCGGACCGGTTATCTTTGGTGAGCCGGGAACCAACGGACAGCATTCCTTCTATCAGCTGCTCCATCAGGGAACGGATATTGTTCCGCTGCAGTTCGTAGGCTTTAAGAAAAACCAGATGGATACCGATGTGGTAATCCAGGGAAGCACCAGCCAGCAGAAGCTCTGCGCAAACGTGGCTGCCCAGATCATGGCATTTGCCTGCGGCAAGGCAGATGAGAACCGCAACAAGAATTTCGAGGGCGGACGTCCATCCAGCATCATCATCGGTGAGCAGGTAAACCCGGGTGCTCTGGGTGCTCTGCTTGCGCACTTTGAGAATAAAGTGATGTTCCAGGGCTTCTTATGGAATGTGAACAGCTTTGACCAGGAAGGCGTACAGCTGGGCAAAGTCCTGGCAAAACGCGTTCTGGCCCATGAGACAGACGGAGCGCTGAAAGCTTTCAGTGATCTGCTGGAAATCTAGGATTAACATTTATGGATGTGCCAGTGACGCATCCGCAATATACAAAGCAACAGAAATGCTGCTGCAGCGGGCACAGCCTGGGCAGCAGCATTTTTCGGGTATCACAGGAACCTGCGTTCTGTGATACAGAAAATAAAGGAAACTTACTTATGGCAAATCTGTTTTTGGAAATACCGGATTCGTTCTGGGGACTGTTCCGCTCCAGAAACCGGCAGGTCTACATTGACGCGCTTCTGCAGATCAATGAGGAGTATCAGTTACAGCAACTATTATTTAAGCCGGGAAATCTGTATTCAGACATTAAGTGATTACTTCGCGAAGACCCGCGTGGTGATGGTACAGGATGAACTGGAAGATGAACTGGATATGCTGGAACCGCTTTCCACCCGGATCTTAAACTGGCTGTTAAAGGCAGGGTGGCTTCGAAAGGTGGATGACTATCACAACATGACGGTGAATATCGTCATCCCGGACTATGCTGCAGCGTTTGTAGATGCTTTCACGCATCTGGCCGGAGAGGATGAGGATGCTACCCAGGTCTACATCAGAATATTTACGCGATTTTGTTCGCATTTAAGAATGATCCGCGCTGCAACATTTCTCTGTTAAAGACTGCGCTCATCAACACCCGCAAGCTGAATAAGACGCTGCAGGATATGCTCCACAACATGGACCGCTTTTTCGCCAGTCTTCTGGAACAGAAAAACTACGGAGATCTGCTGCGGGAGCATTTGGACGGTTATGTGGAAGAAATCGTGCGGAAGAAAATATCATATTTTGAAGACCTCCGACAACTTTTATCTGTATAAGACGGACATCAAGCAATGGCTGTCCCAGATGCGACAGGATACAGCATGGCTGGAGCGGGTCTGCGTGCGCAACAAGCAGCTTCGCGGCCTGGATATCACGCCGGAGGAAATTATCAGTCAGCTGGACCTGATCGACCGGGGATTTGATGATATTGAGCACCGCATTATGAATATGGATACGGAGCACACGAAATACATCCGCGCCACGGTAACAAGGCTTAACTATTTGCTGAATCAGGATGACAACATGAAGGGCCTGGTGATTCAGGTGCTGAATGAGCTTTCTGGTTCTTCCGATGAGGAATTGGAGCAAAACTGACACTTACCGCGTCAAAATGAACTTTTCCCAGTTTACCGTCATTTCTGACCGGTCGCTGTACAAGCGGCGCAAATCCCGTCAGGACTTCGCGGCTGAACTGGAGCCGGAAGAAGAGATGGAAGAACTTACCAGAGACGAGATCCTGCAGCTTAACCGCATGAAGAACCGCTACAGCCGCAGACAGATCCGCTCCTTTGTGCTGGACCGGATGGAGGATGGACGGTATACGGTGACCAGCGATACCGTGTCTTCCCTGGAAGATTTTGAAAAGCTGGTTCTGGCATACGATGATTCCGTACGCAAGGACAGTCCCTACCGGGTGCTGGATCAGGAGGCACCGATGGTGGAGCATGCCGGCTACCGTTATCCGGGCCTGGTGTTTGTAAGAAAGGAGTAACCGATGATCGATTATTATGAAGCACTTTCCGGGCGGAACAGGCGCAGGTATCGGAGAGCATCCGCCTGCTGTACCGGCAGACATTTCTTCTGGAACGCACTTACGACCGGAAATCAAAGCGCTACCAGACCAGCTCGGAATTTTACCAGTGCAGCCAGCATCTGGAATTTATCCGGAGTTATTTTGCCATTATGGGAATTGAGGTCGTGGAGAACAGCCAGCTGGGACTTATCTATATCCGCGGGAGCAGATAGTGGGAGAAAACTCTCAAAGCTTGCAACCCTTTATGTGCTGATCTTAAAGCTGATCTACGATGAGCAGATGTCTTCGGTATCCACTTCCGTAAATGTGGTGACGACCTTAAGCGAGATCAATGAGAAAATCGGCAGTTACCGTCTGTTAAAAACAGCCTCCGTATCGGAAATCCGCCGGAGTCTGGCATTCCTGAAAAAATACCAGGTGATCGAACCGCTGGATGTATTGGAGGACCTGGATGGTTTCAGCCGCCTGGTCATCTATCCAACGGTCAATGTAATTCTGATGGGAGACGATGTGCGCGCGCTGCTTGAGACATTCCGCGAAGGAGAAGAGGAAGATGGAGAATCAGAGATTTGAAGCCCTGTCCAGGATCTGCCTGAACAACTGGCATTACATAAAACACAGAACCCTGTCCTTTGACGACGGGATCAACTTTTTTACGGGGCATTCCGGAAGCGGAAAGTCTACGGTCATTGATGCCATGCAGATTGTGCTGTATGCCAATACCGATGGCCGCGGCTTTTTTAACAAGGCGGCTGCCGATGATTCCGACCGAAGCCTGATTGAGTATCTGCGCGGCATGATCAATATCGGAAGGACAACAGCTTTCCTATCTGCGCAACCAGAATTTCTCCAGTACGATCGTTCTGGAGCTGCGCCAGACGGATACCGGCGTCTGCCAGTGCGTGGGCGTGGTGTTTGATGTGGAAACGGCCACCAATGAGATCGGCCGTATGTTCTTCTGGCATAAGGGCCCGATTCCGGATCATCAGTACCGCAAAGGCAGACCGCACCATGTCCATCGATGAGGTGAAAAACTGGCTGTTAGCGAACTATTCCAAAGAAGAATGCTATTTCGGTTCCCACAACGAGCGTTTCCGCAAACAGCTCTATGATATTTATCTGGGCGGCCTGGACGCGGAAAAGTTCCCGCTGCTGTTTAAACGTGCGATTCCGTTCCGTATGAATATCAAACTGGAAGATTTCGTGAAAGAATATATCTGTATGGAACAGGATATCCACATTGATGATATGCGGCAGAGCGTGACGGAATATGGCCGTCTGCGCCGCCGGATTGAGGATACCTGTAAGGAAATTGAAAAACTGAAAGAGATCTGTGGGCAGCATGAAGATATGATGGCAGCCCGCAAAGGCAGGTGCGAATTATTTTGCCCGGAAACTCGATATGCTGCAGGACCGCCGGAAAATCCAGGAAAGCCAGGATAAAATTCAGGCACTGGCAGCGGAACAGGAGAAAGCGGCCCGGGATGCGGCTGCCGTGGAAACCGAAATTCAGGATCTGACGGCGAAAAGCGAGGAGCTTCTGCGTAAGATTTCCAGCAGTGGATACGAGGAGCTGAAAAGTCAGTTAAAGACAGTCAATGAGCTGGTGGAGCATCTGGGCAGCAGCCAGGCCCGCTGGAAACAGACTGCGGACAAGCTTACGGCATGGAACGAGGAAGAGATTACATCCAACCGCACTCTCTGGGATATCGAGGCCTTTGAAACAGGAGAAATCAGCGGGGAAGCTTTAAAACGCCTGCAGGAAGATCTGAGTCAGATGCGAAAAGAAGTGGAGCGCCAGATCCAGGATACCCGCAGTCAGATCCGGGAGAAGACCAAAGAACTGACTAAGGCACAGGAGGAAATTGCCCAGTTAAAAGCCGGAAACAAAGCGTATCCGAAAGAACTGGAAGCGGTGCGGGAGATCCTTCAGACTCAGCTGTTTTTAAAAACCGGAAAGAGTGTGGCGGTGGAAGTACTTGCAGATCTTCTGGAAGTGCGGGATGATGCATGGCGCAATGCCATTGAGGGTTATCTCGGCAACAACAAGCTGCTTCTGACGGTGGAGCCAAAGTACGCGAAAGCCGCTATGGAGATTTACAAAGAGCTGGATCCGAAAAAATATTACCGGGTAGCCGTGTTGGATACCGAAAAGGTTCTGTCGGACGAACAGCCGGTTTAGAGAGGTGCGCTGGCCGAAGAGGTGGAGGCCGGACGTGATTATGCCCAGGCTTACATGAATTTCCAGCTTGGCAAGGTGATCAAGTGCGACAGCGTGGATGAGCTGCGCAGCCACCGCATCGGCATCACGAAGGATTGCGTGTTGTATCACAGTTACCGGATCCAGCATATTAACCCGGATCTGTATACCCGGTCTGCTTATATCGGAAAGAAGAGCGTGCGTCAGAGAGTAAAGCTTCTGGAGGAATCCATCAAAACGCTGCAGGAGGAGCTGGAGCCACTGCAGGCGATGGTAAGTGATGGAACGCGTTACTTGGTCTGGAATTCTTAAGCCAGGATCTGGATGTGTACCTTGGCTGGAAAAAGGACAAGGCAGATTATGTGGAAAAGCAGCAGGAACAAAAAGATCTGCGGGAACGTCTGGAACAGTTAAAGAGCCAGAACGTGGCTGCCTGGGAAGAAGAACGGGCCTCCCTTGTGGAACTGTGCAAGCGCAGGGAAAAAGTTCTGGACCAGCTGAAGCTGAATGAGGACCGCGCAAAGCAGGCTGGCGAGAATGAAAGACAGGCATTGATCCAGCTCAATGGGATTTTGTCAGACAAGGAACGAAACCATCAGGCTCAGCCAGAGTTTGACGCAAAACTTCAGAAGCTGTTAGAGCAGAAGCAGGAGAGCGGTGCCGCCATCCGCTACGATCTGCTGCGCGGGGAATACCTGAGAAATCAGGAAAAAGCCCAGGAAGAGCAGGACACAGAAATGCAGAAGCTGCGGGAAATCCGCACCGGCTATCTGCGGATCTATCCGCACCGCAATTTTTCTGTCGAATCCGAGAGCAACGAGGAATACCAGAAGCTGTTTAATGACCTTGGCTGTGACCGCCTGGAGGAATACCGGAAGCGTGCCGGAGAGCAGGCAAAGGCGGCAGTGGAACATTTCAAGGATGATTTCATGTACAAGATCCGCAGTGCCATCAAGGAAGCACTGCAGCGAAAGGACGAGCTGAACCGCATCATCAGCCACCTGGATTTTGGCAAGGACCGCTACCAGTTCTATATCGGAAAAAACAAGGGCAGCGATGGCAGATTTTACGATATGTTCATGGATGACGCACTGCAGATTAAACCCTCTGATCTGGATATGGGGCTGGACAACCAGCTGAATCTTTTCACCATGGAGCATGAAAGCCAGTATGGTCCGCTGATCAACGAGCTGATCGAGATTTTCATTCCGCCGGAGCATGCAACTCCGGAAGAAATGGAGACAGCCAAACGGAACATGGAAAAATACGCCGACTACCGGACGTATCTTTCCTTCGATGCAGCAGCTGATTCAGAATGAGGACGAAGTGCTGAAAATCCGCCTGAGCAAGATGATCCGCAAAAATTCCGGCGGTGAAGGCCAGAACCCGCTTTATGTGGCGCTTCTTGCAAGCTTCGCCCAGGCCTACAGGATTGACTTAAAGCCAGGTCTCAGGCGCAATCCGACCATCCGCCTGGTCGTACTGGATGAAGCATTTTCCAAGATGGATGCGGAAAAGGTGGCAAGCTGTATCAAGCTGATCCGCGGACTCGATTCCAGGCCCTCATCAGTGCCACCAATGACAAAATCCAGAACTATCTGGAGACCGTAGATAAGATTTTTGTGTTCGCGAACCCGAATAAGAAGAACATCTCTATTCAGGAGTTTGAGAAACCAGAGTTTGAGCAGTTAAAAGAAGATCTTGCAGAGGAAGAGGATGAAGAATAAAGGGAATAACGATTATCTGATTCACCGGATTCTGGAGAAGATCGAAGGCAGCAGTGTGGACTGGCGAAAGGAAACTTCAGGGAACCGGAGCCTGAAAATCCAACAGGAGGATTTTAACCGGGCGGGCAAGTCAGAGCTTTGGAAGAGGCCCGGATGCTGGAACAGCGCGGGCTGATTCAGATCAAATGGCTCGAATACGGAAATGATATCGAAAAAATCATGTATCGTCTGGAGCAGGCCGGGCAGTTCTATGAACTGCTTGGCCTGACTTCGAAATGGGAGCGGCTTGAGACAGAGAGACAGATACTCTGCAAGTGGAGCGAACAGGCGCAGACCGGGTGGCTGAGGGCGTACTACGAGGATCAGGTGGCATCTCTGGAAAAGGGAAAGCCGCTCTGGATCTGTCGAAGTACGGAGATCAGCTTTCATCTGCCTGAATGCCCTGGAAAAGCTGGAAGAGCCGGTTTACCAGCGTGTATTCAGTGTTTCGGTACTGGGGAACACCAAAGTATTTGAAAACGTGCTGAGAACAAGAACTGTCTCGATTCTGTCTGCATATCATCCAGATGTCGATGAAGCCATGAATGATAAAGAGATTCTATCTCAGGTTTATCTGGAGGAATACGCCCAGGAGCTTGCCATAAAGGGAAATTTAACGATTATACTGAATGGAAAGGAAATCTCTGTCCGATTTTGTTTATGGAACGGTGCTCAACACGGAGACACTCCGGCATGCGGTGATTCCGGAATATCAGGAAATCCAGAAGATTATAACGGTGGAGAACAAGGCAAACTACGTTTCCATGCCTTATGAGGAAGGAACTTTGATCGTATTTTCACACGGATTTTTTTCTCCGCTGGAGTGCAAGTTCTTAAGGCTGATTCTGTCGGTCATTCCGAATGCAGAATTTTACCACACCGGAGATCTGGATTACGGCGGAATCCGCATTTTCCGGCACATTCGCGAACATATCTGCCCGGCAGTCCGTCCTTTGCAGATGGATGCGGACTGGTATGACCGTTATATCCAATACGGTTATGAGATAAAACCAGAGACCCTGAACAAACTAAAAGCCATGCAGGGAACAGAACCGCTCATGGAGAAACTGATTGAACACATACTCAAAGGGAAAATGGGAATTGAACAGGAATGTTTTCTGATATGATATTTTCTTATATCAGATGGAGAAAAACCCCATAAAAGGAGAGCCGGTGAGCGTTTGGCCCACCGGCGATTATGAAAAAATTTTATCAAATTGTACTTGGCAGCTTCATTTGATGATGTAAGTATATCGAGAAAATGTGAAAGAAGTTTTTCCTGGATATGGAATGTTTGTAACTAATTTATGAACAGTTCATGAACAGGAAAAACTTCTTTTGTGAAAAATGTTCCCATCCAACAGCATCATTTTATCATCCCACCGAGAACAGAACGCACTCTTTTCTCCGCTCTTTCAAAGCTAGGACGGGACATAAGCCCTGTCCCTCTGCTTTTCTCTTTCTTTCAAACATGAAAAGAGAAACTGAAACGAAGCAGAAAGTCTTTTTCGTCGTTCCTGATTTTCAAAAGAAAAAGGAAAGAAGCCAAAAGCATTGGAAATAAAGGAAAAGAAGGAAAAGGCAAGAAGAGGAAGGCGGAAAGCCTTCCAGGAAAGAAGAAGGAAAAGAACCGCCCGTGGAGGGCGGTGCGGAAAGAGGGAAAGTCAGGAAAAGTGAAAGAAGGAAAAGTTAATGACATTTTAGTGTTAAATTTATTCTAGCAGATATTATTCTAAGGGAGAATCGGCCCGGACAAAATGACGATTTTGGACGGGACTCGACATAGTATCTCTGAATAATTGGAATTAATCGGAGTTTTGTCGATGTTTGTGAATTAATCGGAGATTTTGTCGATATTCGAATGAATTAATCCGAGAGAATATGTCGTTTTCTCTTGAAACCTAAAAAATTAGGATTAAATCAAATTCTAGAGAGAATTAATGGAAGTTTTGTTGTGCCGAAGGGAATTAATCAGAGTTTTTGTTGGGACAGGCAGTTGGGATCATTCAGTCGAAAACTGCAA
>SCPO01000383.1_pt1 | contig 20158 bp, 37 predicted proteins | sample 6106821 | NCBI WGS metagenome assembly SCPO01 (sample SAMN10720448, study PRJNA508395) | human gut metagenome | isolation source: Participant 2 stool, 0 month | host: Homo sapiens | collected 2017 | reverse complement strand
ACGGAGGAGCGTCTCCGCAGAGAGATCACGAAGGGAATCCAGACGATCCAGTATCAGGTCGTAACACTCCTCACCACAAACGGACAGGCACCGTTCGTTACCGTTTACATGTACCTCGACGAGGCGAAGAATCCGCAGGAGAAAAAGACCTTGCGATGATCATCGAGGAGACCTTAAAACAGAGATATCTCGGCGTTAAGAATGAAGCTGGCGTATGGATCACACCGGCCTTCCCGAAGCTGATCTATGTGCTCGATGAGGACAATATCACTCCGGATGCGCCGTATTACTATTTGACAGAGCTTGCGGCAAAATGTACTGCAAAGCGCATGGTTCCGGATTATATCTCCGCGAAGAAGATGCGGGAGTTAAAGGGCGATGTGTATACATGCATGGGCTGCCGTTCCTTCCTGACCCCGGACCGTTCCTATGTAAAAGGAAACCTTGCGAATGCAGGAAACTACCGGAAGGCGAGCGCAAGTATTATGGGCGCTTCAATCAGGGCGTTGTGACGGTAAACCTTGTTGATATTGGACTCAGCGCAAGAAAAGACATGAACAGGTTCTGGGAGATCTTTGATGAGAGAATGGAACTCTGCCACCGCGCAATGCGCTGCCGCCACGAGAGATTAAAGGGAACTCTATCCGACGCGGCTCCGATCCTCTGGCAGTATGGCGCTCTTGCCCGCTTAAAGAAAGGTGAGACGATCGACAAGCTCCTCTATGACGGATATTCCACACTTTCTCTGGGATATGCAGGCCTGTGGGAATGTGTATACAGCTTAATTGAGAAGAAATTAACTGAGCCGGAAGGAAAGAAACTTGGTCTTGAGATCATGCAGAAGTTAAATGACTACTGCACGAAGTGGAAAGAGGCGGAGAATATCGATTACAGCATCTACGGAACCCCGCTGGAGTCCACAACTTACTCTTTGCGAAGAGTCTCCAGAGACGTTTCGGTATCGTAAAGGGCGTAACCGACAGAAACTATATCACGAACAGCTACCATGTGCATGTAACGGAACCGATCGACGCCTTCAGTAAGTTAAAATTAGAGTCTGAATTTCAGGCACTGTCCCCGGCGGAGCGATCAGCTAAGTGGAAGTTCCGAATATGAAGCAGAATATCCCGGCTGTTCTTCAGGTCATCCGCTACATCTATGACAATATCATGTACGCGGAGTTAAATACGAAGAGCGATTACTGTCAGGTATGCGGCTACGACGGCGAGATCAGGATCATCGAGGATGACGGAAAGCTCGTATGGGAATGCCCGCATTGCGGAAACCGTGACCAGAGCAAGCTCAACGTTGCAAGACGTACCTGCGGATATATCGGAACACAGTTCTGGAACCAGGGAAGAACCCAGGAAATTAAGGAAAGGGTACTGCACCTGTAATGAATTACGGAGAGATCAAAACATGTGATATTGCAAACGGTGAGGGAGTCCGCGTGTCCCTTTTCGTGTCCGGCTGTACACATCACTGTAAAAATTGCTTTAATGATGTGGCGTGGGATTTCGGATACGGAAAGCCGTTTACGGAAGAGACGGAAGAAATGTTATTAAAGGCGCTGGAGCCGGATTTTGTGGATGGATTATCGCTTCTTGGCGGAGAACCCTTTGAACCGGAGAACCAGCGGGCACTTCTCCCGTTCTTAAAGAAAGTGCGCGAGAGATTCCCGAAGAAAAATATCTGGTGCTATACCGGTTATCTTTCGATAAAGAGCTTCTCGGTGAGAGCCGGGCGAGATGCGAGTGTACCGATGAGATGCTGAGTCTGATCGACGTTCTCGTGGACGGCGAGTTTGTTCAGGAGCTCTACAGCGTGGCACTGGCATTCCGCGGTTCGGAGAACCAGAGGATCATCGACGTGAAAAGTCTCTGGAAACAGGGGAGATCGTCTGGCATGCTCTGATGAGCCGGGGATCTCGATGAAGTTTAATTAAAATATGAAGACAGATCGAATATAAAGGAAAGATCCGGCAGTTGGGTTGTTTTACAGGGATTTTGATTCTGTAAGACAACTTGACTGCCGGATTTTTGATGTAATAGGAAATTCCGAGAAATTCCCTGTCTCACAAAAGGCACTTCTTTTTATAAAATCTGTAGTGCAGGTAAGGACATCATGTGAAAAATGAAGTCTGGATATGGCATCTGGATAGGCTTAGAGCTGCCGCTGCTCTTGACTTTTGGAGAGTATTCTCGTATACTAATATAGTTCTAAATAGAACAGTTCACTTTTGAACCAGAGGTGATACACATGAAATTTGTTGATTTTATGGCGGACAGCCGGGATTTCTATACGGGGCTCATTGATCCGGTCTGCAAAAATACGGGCTGACCCAGATGGAATTCAATATCCTGCTGTTTCTCGCCAACAATCCGGAGTGCGACACTGCTGTCCAGATCATCAAGAAGCGGGCGTTCACAAAGTCCCATGTCTCCATGTCTGTCCGCTCATTGGAAGAGCGCGGACTGCTCACAGGGAATATTATGGGACGGACCGGCGGACGATCCATCTGAAACTCACGGACGCTGCTGCGCCGATGGTCTCTGACGGGAAAAACGTCCAGAAACGGGCCGCCGAAATCATCTGCCGCGGATTCACCCGGAAGAGCACCGGATGCTGTTCGAACTTATGAACCGGATCAATTCAAACATCTCAGATTACAGGAAAGAAGGAAAACTGCATGAACAACAGTAAAGAATTTCTTGGGACAGAGCCGATCGGAAAGCTTCTTCGCTTGCCGTTCCATCTGTCATCGCACAGATCGTCAACATGCTGTACAACATCGTTGACCGGATCTACATTGGACATATCCCGGGAAGCGGAAGTCTCGCCCTGACCGGTGTCGGCGTCTGCCTGCCGATCATTATGGTGGTTTCCGCCTTCGCGGCTCTCGTCGGCTCCGGCGGTGCGCCGAGAGCGTCGATCTTTATGGGAAAAGATGATATGGATTCTGCGGAGAAGATTCTCAGCGGCTGTTTTACGGTTCAGATCATCATTTCTGCGATCCTGACAGCAGTCTTACTGTTGTTTGGCCGCTCCATGCTCTTGACTTTTGGAGCCAGTGAAAACACTATCGGCTATGCCGTTGATTACATGAGTATTTACGCTGTCGGAACGATCTTTGTCCAGATGACGTTAGGCATGAACATGTTCATCACGGCCCAGGGATTTTCAAAGACCAGTATGCTGACGGTTACCATCGGAGCTGTCTGCAACATCATTCTGGACCCGATCTTTATCTTCGGGTTTGGCATGGGCGTAAAGGGTGCGGCTCTCGCGACGATCATCTCTCAGGCGGTATCCTGCGGATGGGTTCTCGCGTTCCTGACCGGAAAGAAGACCTTCTTACGGATCAAAAGGAGTATTTAAAGCCGGTTCCGTCTATCGTTTTCCTCGTGTCTTGCGCTGGACTTTCTACGTTTGTGATGCAGTCCAGCGAGAGTGTTATCTCGGTATGCTTTAACTCTTCCTGTTAAAGTATGGCGGAGATCTGGCAGTCGGTGCCATGACGATCCTTACAAGTACGATGCAGTTTGCAATGCTGCCGCTTCAGGGAATCGGACAGGGCGCACAGCCGATCATGAGCTATAACTACGGAGCGAGAAATATCGACCGTATGAAGAAGACATTCAAGCTCCATCTCGTGATCTCCTGATCTATTCCACGTTGTTCTGGTTCTTGTCCAGCTTTTCCCGGCAACCTTCGCGGGAATCTTCAGCTCCGATCCAGAACTCGTTTCCTTCACCGCAGGCGCTCTGCGGATCTACTGCGGTGCGATGTTCCTCTTGGAATCCAGCTCGCCTGCCAGATGACCTTCGTTGCCATCGGATATGCGGTATGCTCGATCATCGTGGCGGTTGTGCGTAAATTCGTGCTTCTGCTTCCGTTAATCTTCATCGTTCCGATGTTCATCAGCAATAAAACGATGGGCGTCTACATGGCGGAGCCGATCGCAGATGCGATCGCAGTGACATTCACGGCGATTTTGTTCTCAATCCAGTTCAGGAAAGCACTCAGAAAGCTGGAGAAAGCGTGATAAAATTATATAAAAATCCGGTAATCAGAGATAACCGCAATGTATGGCTGCGTGATATTCTGATTACCGGATTTTTGTATTTCAATGGGATGATACCGACAGATGCTCGATTTGCTTACAGTTGTCGACGCGTTTTTCCTATTCGGACAAACGATCTTACCGGCCACTGCACATGCCGCAGCCGTTCTCGGGGAGGCGAGATAGATCTGACTTTGATGTTCCCATTCGTCCAAGGAAGTTACGGTTGTTGGTAGCGACAACACGTTCACCGTCTGTCAGGATGCCGCCTGCGCGTCCGCAGCAGAGACCGCAGCCCGGATGGGTGATCATAGCACCTGACTCGGCCAGTGTCTCAAGGATTCCAAGGTCAGCGGCCTGTCTGTAGATCTTTCGGCTGGCAGGAGTCACGATGAGCTTTACAAATTTCGCGACTTTCTTTCCTTTTAAGACTTCCGCAGCCGCAGCCAGATCCTCAAGCCGTCCGTTTGTGCAGGAACCGATGAGTACCTGATCGATCTCTGTGCCCTCAGTTCGCTGACATTGCGGATCTTGTCGACCTGGGACGGACATGCCATAACCGGAACGAAGTCCTCGGCGTTGTATTCCATCACGCGGCAGTAATTTGCGTCCGGATCGCCGAAAAGACTCTTGTGATAGTCATTTAATGTCACATCACAGTACTCCGCTGTCTTCTCGTCCGGTGTGAACAGAGCGCACTTTGCGCCGGCCTCGATAGCCATATTGGAGATCGTCATACGGCTTGCGACTGTCATGCTCTCCACTGCGCTTCCGGAGAACTCCAGAGCCTTATAAGTAGCGCCGTCCGCGCCGAGATCACCGATGAGACGGAGAATTACGTCCTTGGACATAACATTCTCCGGCAGTTTTCCGTTGATAACGACTTTGATGGTCTCCGGCACACGGATCCACATCGTACCCGTTCCAAGGATGCTCGCCATCTCTGTGTAGCCGATTCCGAAGAGAATGCGCCGACACAGCCGTAGGTCGTTGTGTGGCTGTCTGTACCGAAGGTAACATCGCCCGGTTTTACATATCCGGCCTCTGTCATCAACTGGTGGCAGATTCCGTCGCTTCTGTGGACGTGGGTCATGCCATATTTTGCGGCAAACGCATCGCCGACATGGAAATGTCTCGTATCGTCCACCTGGCTTGCCGGAACGAGGTGGTCGTAGATCAGAACGACTTTATCCGGGTCCCACAGCTTTTCAAAGCCCATCTCTTTAAATTTCTCCGCCACGAACGGAATAAAATGTCGTGGATCATGACGCGGTCAACATTTACGGTCACGATATCGCCCGGCTTTACGGACCTCCCGGCGTTATGTTCAACGATCTTCTCAATTACAGTCTTTCCCATTTCGTTTTCCTCCCGTTCAGTCCAAACCATTCAGCTTGCGCATGGCCTTGACAAGGCCGCCTGCGCGGATAATGTCCATCAGATTCTCAGGAAGAGACGCAATCGGGTACTCTTTTCCGTTGTAGTCGATGTGCTCGTTCATCACAACGGATACGGTATCGCCCTCTTTGATGTCATCGTAGAGTGTCGGCTGTTCGATGAGGAGCAGGCCGTTGTTAATGGAGTTGCGGAAGAAGATCCTCGCGAAGGATTTCGCAATCACGCACTGGATTCCCAACGCTTTGATGATCTCCGGTGCCTGTTCTCTGGAAGAACCGCAGCCGAAGTTTTTCCAGCAACGATGATGTCACCGGGCTTGATCTGGGCAGCCAGCTCCGGGCGGAGCGGGAAAATCCATACTGTTTCATATCGTCAATTGTTTTCAGAGCAAGATACTCCGTCGGGATAATGATATCGGTATCGATGTCATCGCCCAGAACCCAGACCTTTCCAGTCATTTTTTCATTTAAATATCCTCGATTTCTATACAAATATAGTGATCATATTCAAAAATGCATATTGCTGTATCATTCTGGCAAATACCAAGTAATTTATCCGTAATGTTCAGTAGGTCTGCGCACTTGCTGCGCTGACCGTAAGAAAACATAGGCTGGAAGGCAAAATCCCATCAGCGAAGCTGATCTGGAATGGATTTTGCACGTAACTATGAAGGTACTGAATAGTTACATTTATTCTATGTATAGGGCATTACTGGTGGAACGACACTTCTGCCTGTATAAAAAGTACAGGCAGAAGTGAAAATAGTCTTTACAAATCTGTGCAGATTATAAATCACTCGCTAATGCAATTTCGCCCTTAATAGCAGATGCCGTAACCGTCGCAGCGGATCCAAGATATACCTTGGAGCTTGATGACCTGCGCGGCCCTTGAAGTTTCTCGTACCGGTGCTGATCAGACTTCGTTCTCGCCGATGACACCCTGGCAGCTTCCCCAGCAGACGCTGCAGTTCGTTCATAACAATTGCACCGGCTTCCATAAAGATGTCGATCAGGCCTTCCTTCAGTGCCTGCAGATAGACAGTCTGGCTTGCCGGAACCACAAGGAAACGAACTTTTTCAGCGACTTTCTTTCCTTTAATAATAGAAGCGCCGACTCTCAGATCCTCGATACGTCCGTTGTTGCAGGAACCTAAGAATGCCTCGTCGATCTTCACGCCGCGGACTTCCTCAGCCGGAACCAGGTTGTCAACGAAGTCCGGTTTCGCCACTACCGGGCGGATCTTGAGAGGTCAAAGGTATATTCTCTTGCGTAGACTGCGTCCGGGTCGCTTGTGAAGAGTGCCTTCGGCTTTCTTCCGTGAGCTTCCAGGTACTCGATGGCTTTCTCATCTGCCTCAAAGATACCGGTCTTGGCACCGGCCTCAACTGCCATGTTGCAAAGTGCCATACGGTCGCTGATGCTTAAAGTCTTTGCACCCTCACCGGTAAACTCCATCACCTGGTAGTTGCATCCGTTTGCGCCGATGGTGCCGATGATGGTCAAGATCAGGTCTCTCGTAAACGCCTTCCGGCAGCTTTCCGACGAGGTTGAATTTTACAGTCTCCGGAACGAGAACCCAGGATTTGCCTGTCACCATGCCGTAGAGAAGGTCGGTACAGCCGACACGGGTGCCGAATGCGCCGAGTGCTCCGTAAGAGCAGGTATGGCTGTCAGCGCCGAAGATCAGCTCACCCGGACATACATAATTCTCGATCATAACCTGATGGCAGACGCCTTTGCCTCCCAGAAATCAATGTTGTTTTCCTTCGCGAAGTCGCGCATCTTCTTCTGGGATGCCGCTGTCTTCGGGCAGTCGGACGGAACATTGTGGTCTACAATGAATACCATCTTTTTGTGTCCGCGATATGCGGATGTTTTAATTTATTGCGGTACATGTCAACGGTCAGATGGGTGGTTCCGTCGTTACTCATCAGACGATCCAGTGTTACGGTGTGGATATCTCCTGGCTTTACACTGTCTACGCCAGCTGCAGCTGCGATGATTTTTTCTGCGATTGTCATTCCCATTGTCTTATTCCTCCTCACGGTTTAAAGAGGCGATCAGCCCGCCCTGATTTAAGATGTTCTGCATATATTCCGGAAGCTTTGTGCAGGAATAGGTCTTTCCGTTTGCGTGGGCAGTTCCGTCAGACATGGAAAGTTCCATGGTGTCGCCGGTCTTTACATCGTCAGGCAGATCTTTACAGACGATAACCGGAAGTCCGATGTTGATGGCATTTCTGTAGAAGATCCTCGCGAAGGATTTCGCAATGATGGCCTGTACGCCGAGGGCTTTAAAACGCCAGGTGCCTGTTCTCTGGAAGAACCGCAGCCGAAGTTCTCACCGCCTACTACGAAATCACCAGGTTTTACTTTTTCGGGAAATCCGGGTCAAGAGACTCGAATGTGTGCTCTTTCATCTCTTCCAGATTTGGTAAGAGCAGATACTGGATGCAAATGATCTGATCGGTATCAAGGTCATTATGAAATTTAAAGATCGTTCCTTCTGCCATGACTTTATATGTTCCTTTCTTATCTAAGAAATATTAAAGACAGCTGCAAAATCCAGACCGTCAGCCGCCTTAACAGTTCATGAATTTTCGTTTCCTCATTATAGCATAGGATTAGGCATAAATAAAATGGCGCGTATTGATATGGCACATAACTTAAAGTTATAAAATTATGATGCTTTCCAACGCCGGGAAAAGGCCATAAAAATTGCTGCAGTTAAACTCTGTATTTGAACGGACATGACAGCTGTATTTTTACACTGCCGGTCGGATCATCACGGAAAACTGCAGCAAAATGGAACTTATCGGTTTATTACAGCTTTAAAACCGCTGTCTGCGGTCTTGTCTCAGCCGTCAGGAGCAGTGCATTGAATCGTACTCCACTACATTCCGGCAGAGTCCCGTAAATTCCTCCAGCCGTCCGATCACCGGATAGCCAAAGTGGTCGGAGCGGTAATGCATCGGGATCACAACGCGGGAGCGAGGTCATCCACCACAGCCTTCGCCTGCGCCGCGTCGATGGTGTAGTAGCCGCCGACTGGGATCAGGATCGCGTCGAGATGCTTTAACAGATCCTTTTGTTCTCTGGTAAGAGGACATCCGATGTCACCCATATGGGCAATTTTAAGTCCATCTGATTCTAAAATGTGGATCCGGTTCGGTCCACGGAGGGCCCTGTTCCGGGTCATGCCAGGTGTCAATTTTCGTGATGGAAAACGGGTTCTTTGTCCCGCTGTGCTTTAAGGTCACTGCGTCCGTGTACCCGTGGTCACTATGTTCGTGGCTGCAGAGTACCATGTCTGCGGTGAGGGAAAGCGGCGCGAGTCCCGGTACCGTATTTGGGCCATATGGATCAAAACAATGGAAAACCCATCTTTTCAACGGTAAAACAGGAATGACCATTCCAGGTGATAGAAATAGAATTCATAATTATGTCCTCCTCTCGAGCAGTTAGAAATGATTGAGCAGATGACTATATTTTATCATGAAACGCAAGGAGATTCAATGGACGAAAGCAAGGTCCCATCTGTGCCAGAGTGGGAAATTTATGTGATCAGTGCTTGAGAAATCAAGAGCAGCCGCGGTATAATAGTGGATATAATATCGGGAATAACAGGAGGAAATGACGATGGAGCTTACACAGGTAAAGCACGAGATCGAAACATTGGCGGAGAAACACCGGGATGAGTTTGAGACGGTCAGTGCATACATATTTGCTCATCCGGAGCTGGCATACCATGAAACGCTGGCGCAGGATCAGCTATGCGGGCTGTTGGAAAAGCATGGTTTTAAAGTACAGCGGGGAGCCGGCTCTGGAGACCGCATTTGTGGCAGAATACCGGAGCGGAAAGCCGGGAATGACCTTTGCGTTTATGTGCGAGTACGACGCACCCTGAAATTGACATGCATGCAGACACAATCTGATCGGCACCAGCGGAGCCGGCGCCGGTGTGATATTAAAAGAGATCATGGAAAAATACGGGATCGGCGGAACCCTGAAGGTTCTTGGAACACCGGCAGAGGAAAACGGAAGCGGAAAGATCACGATGCTGGACGAAGGAATCTTCGATGGTGTGGATATGGCGCTGATCATGCATCCGAGTGATATGTCCATGGCAGATGATATCTCATTTGCAGCCGTAAATAAGACATATACCTTCACCGGAAAACCGGCACATACCGCAGCGTGCCCGTGGATGGGGCCAGTGCATTAAACGGAGTTCTCCAGATGTTCCATGCGGTAGATTCCCAGAGACTTCATTTTAAGGATTACACGAGGGTTCATGGAATTATCCTGGAGGGCGGAACCGTTGTGAATATTGTTCCGGAAAGCTGTATGCCGGTTTAATATCCGGGCATTAGACGCAGGCTATTTAGAAGAAGTGATCGCAGTCATTGACCGCTGTGCAAAGGGTGCGGCGATTTGCGCCGGTGTAGAGGTTGAGATCAAACAGGACGGTTATCTCATCAAGGATGTGCGCAACAACCGGGAACTTGTGACGGCAGTGGAGAAAATATGGATCTGATCGGAGAACACCACATTCCGCGGGATCTGACTCAGGGAATCGGATCCACGGATGTCGGCAATGTAACTCAGGCACTTCCGGCTGCCCAGTTCTATATCGGTGTGGGCGAAGGATTAGGAACCCATACAGCAGCATTTGCGGACGCTGCAGGAGGCGAAGCAGGAAGACGTGCTCTCACTGCCGCAGTAAAGGTGCTGGCAATGACAGGACTTGATATGATGTCCGGCCGATCATAAAAATAACAAAGCATGAAGGTGGTTGTTCATGCGACCAGGACGAAGATGAAAGAAATCTAAGGAAACTAAAGAAATTGACAGAAATAAAATCTCTGCCCGGACACGTCGAGGTGTGTCCAGACAGAGATTTTTGTGCACTGTGCGAAAATATAGATTGTCGCAAACGACCGCGCGAGATGCGAGTAACAAAAACGGACACAGAATAGATATTTCTGTGTCCGGATGTTTGGCTGTATTACAGTGCCGTCGCCTTCGGCAGCGTAAAGATAAATTCCGATCCGACCCCTGGGTGCTGATCACATCAATATTTTCCCCATGTGCCTGTATGATCTCTTTTACGATTGCCAGACCGAGTCCTGTTCCCTTCTTATCCTTACCTCTGGAGAGATCCGACTTATCGAAACGGTCCCAGATCTTCTTGATACTCTCTTTCGGAATATCAATGCCCGTATCCTTCACGGAAACAAAGACTTTCTCGTACTTCAGCGAAGTCTGGATATAGATTACAGAGTTCTCACGGCTGAATTTGATGGCGTTGTCGATCAGATTGTAGAGCACCTGCTGGATCTTACCGAGGTCTGCATACACCATCTGGATATCCGCAGCGAAGGTGAGATCGAGAACGATATCCTTTGCATTGCAGGTTCCTTCAAAGGTTGCCGCAGTATCTTTAATAACGCGGTTGATGTCGAAGTTGCTGCGGGTCAGGAACTTTGCTGTCGAGAGAGTTTAACGTCAGCATGCCCTGCGTGAGCTTGTTCAGACGCTCGGTTTCAGAGATCAGAATGCCGAGGTATTTGTCGTAAAGTTCCGGCGGGATCGTTCCGTCCTTGATCGCCTCGAGGTATCCTTTGATCGAGGTCAGCGGGGAGCGGAAGTCATGGGAGACGTTCGCGATGAAGGAGTGTTGGTATTCCTCCATTTTATTTAACTCACTGGACATATAATTTAAAGTATTAGCAAGATATCCCATCTCGTCGGCGGAAGTTACCTTGATCGTGGATTTAAGTTCCGGCCGCATATTCTTTTGCGCCTTCCGTGATCTTCTTTAAAGGGAAGAAAACGGTTTTGTGAAGACGAGGAGAATAATCAGGACAGGATGAAGATGACCAGTGCCGTAATGTATACAATGTTCAGAATACGGTCTTCCCCATGAACGATCTGTTCGATAGGCATGTGGATCACCACGTATCCATACGTGTTAAAATTTCCTGTGATCGGTGCGATGACAGACAGCATGTCCTCATCAAACATGCCGAAAATCTGCCGGTCATGTACGAGCGGTTTCCGCCGCTGTGGGTCAAAACCATCGATGGAGGTGCCGATGTGGGAGGCAGGAGATGTCTCCGCAACGACGCTGCCTTCTGGTTGATGACCCAGGCCTGGGCCTTTATAAGTGGCGACAGCCTGTAGCTGCGGGTTGGCTGTCGAAAGACTGATATTTTTCCTGATAGATATCGCTGTAGGTGGAGGCGAGAAGATTTGCCTCATCATAGAGGGATTCGGATCGTTCCTCCAGAAGATACCGGTAAGTGATCTCGGAGGACATGGTCGCGATAAAAATGAATCCCAGAAGACCGAAGACGAGATATCCCAGAAGGAATTTACTGTAAAGAGAACGGGTCATCGTCTTACCTCAAATTTGTATCCAATTCCCCAGACTGTGGACAGAGCCCAGTTTTCATCGTCGCGGATCTTCTCGCGAAGGCGTTTGATGTGGACGTCTACGGTCCGCGTGTCGCCGATGTATTCATATCCCCAGATATGGTCGAGAAGCTGCTCACGGGTGAAGACCTGATTCGGGGAGGAAGCAAGGAAATATAAGAGTTCCAGCTCCTTTGGCGGCATGTCGACCGAATGGCCTTTATAGAGGATAGTTCGTCAGGTTGACGATCAGGTTCGATACTCCACATATTCGCCCTGCTGTTTGTCGCAGCGGATATGTTGACCGGAGCCGCCTGATAACGGCGGAGAACAGCCTTGACTCTGGCGACAAGTTCTTTTGAATCGAAGGGCTTGATCATATAGTCGTCAGCACCGAGCTCCAGACCTAAAACTTTGTCGAACCTCGCCCTTGGCGGAGAGCATGATGATTGGCACCTGGGAGGTACTTCGAGTTCCCGGCAGACCTGATAGCCGTCGATGCCCGGCAGCATCAGGTCGAGAAGGATCAGGTTCGGCTTAAAGACCGGAACCTCCTTCAGGGCGGATTCTCCGTCCCCGACGATCTTTGTATCATAACATTCTTTCATCAGGTAGAGGGAAATTAACTCTGCAATATTCTCGTCATCATCAACGATGAGAATTCTCTGTTTATCGACCATGGAGGTCTCCTCCTTCTAAAGTTTATCGTAAAGATTGAGATTTTGCCTGTAAAGCAGGGCAGGTTTCCATTTCCTATATGATTTCAGGTAAAATCGAAACCTTTGCGGTTGACATAACTTCAAAGCAGCATCGCTCTGGCAAAATCCAAGGTAGTTTCTGATTAAAAGTTACTTGAAGGTCACAATAGTAACTCCCGTATCACCTTCTCCGAACTCACCGAGCCGGAATTCTTTCACATATTTGAGCTTTTTCAGATGCTTATGGACCGCAGCTCTCAGAGCGCCGGTTCCCCGTCCGTGTACAACGCGGACCTGCGGAAGATGGGCGAGGTAAGCGTCATCCAGATATTTGTCGAGGACAGGCATCGCCTCGTCCGTGGTCATTCCGATCAGATTGACTTCCGGGGAGACAGAGAAGGACTTCGCCATCTTGATCTTTCCGCTTCCCGTGTTGTTCCGCTTCATGGCAGCCGGATCGAGTCCCGGTCCGGATACGGATGCCTCGTCTAAAAGTTCCAGATCTTTGATATTCACAAGGGAGCGCAGGATCCCCATCTGCACATAGAGATCGCATTTTGCGTTCGGCAGTGTGCTGACAGTTCCTTTAAGTTCATCGTGAGAACTTTGACACCGTCGCCGATCTTTAATTTCTTCGGCGAGATCGTCTTTTTCGGTCCCTTATTGTTCTTGAGACTTAAGTTTTTATCGACTTTGTCCAACTTTTCGCGGAGCTTTGTCCGTTCGGCTTCCAGTTCTTTCCGACACCGGAACTTGCGGCGAGCTTGTTGATATTCCGGATCGTCTGGTCAGCGGTCTCCTTTGCTTCGCGCAGGATCCGCTGTGCCTCGTTGGCATTCTTTAAGAGCTTTTCTTTCCGTTCGTCAAGACGCTCTTCCTTCTGCTCGATATTCTTCTTTAAGCGGGAGATTTCTTCTTTATAGCTTGCAATCTCTTCACGCTCTTTCTCGATCGTCACGCGGCTCTGTTCGAGGTTCGCGAGAAGATCCTCAAATGCCTCATCATTGGATTCGAGGTGTGTTTTCGCGTCGTCGATAATATAATCCGGCAGACCGAGCTGCTTGGAGATCGCGAACGCGTTGCTCTTTCCCGGAATTCCGATGAGGAGCTTGTAGGTCGGACGAAGTGTCTCGACATTGAACTCGCAGCATGCATTTTCGACACCCAGTAGACAGGGCAAATACCTTTAACTCACTGTAGTGGGTGGTCGCCATGGTCCGGCACTTCATATTGTGAAGGAAGGACAGGATGGAGATCGCCAGTGCGGCACCTTCCGTCGGATCTGTACCGGCACACAGCTCATCGAAAAAGAGAGAGTGGCTGTCTGCCTGATTTAAGATCTTCACGATATTCGTCATATGGGCGGAGAAAGTACTGAGACTCTGCTCGATGCTCTGCTCGTCGCCGATATCCGCGAAGACTTCATCGAATACGGAAAGTTCTGATCCGTCAAAAGCCGGGATCTGAAGTCCGGACTGTCCCATCAGGGTAAACAGGCCGACCGTCTTTAGGGAGACGGTTTTACCGCCGGTATTTGGTCCGGTTATGATCAGCAGGTCGAAATCTCTTCCCATCCAGATATTGATCGGAACGACCTTCGGGTCGAGGAGCGGATGACGGCCGTCTTTGATATGGATGTAACCTTTCCGGTTGAATTTCGGCATGGAACAGTTGTAGATCCTGGCCAGGGCCGCCTTCGCGAAGATGAAATCCAGCTTTGTCAGGATCTCAAAATCTGTTGTGATCGGCTCGATATACGGAACAAGTTCGGTACTCAGGGCAGCCAGGATCATCTCGATCTCTTTCTGCTCTTTTAATTCCAGTTCACGCAGGTCGTTGTTCAATTTGATGACCGCCATCGGCTCGATAAATAGTGTGGAACCGGTGGACGACTGGTCGTGGACCATTCCGGCAAACTGGCTCTTGTACTCCGCGCGGACCGGGAGACAGTGTAACGCCCGTCGCGCATCGTAATTACGGCGTCCTGCAGCATGGTCCGGCTGGAATTTAAGATCGCGTTCAGCTGAGTGTGGACTTTGTCCGCGGTGATCTTCATCTGGCGGCGGACATGGTGGAGTCCCGGACTTGCGTCATCGGCGATCTCATCTTCTCCGAGAATACAGCGGGTGATCTCACTGTTGACATTTGTCAGCGGTTCCAGTGTCCGGAACATCTCATCAAGAGAATCGTCAGGCAGCTCTGTATTTTCCGGGTGACGGCCGTAGTTTTCGCACGCGCCGCGCATGTCAGAAGTCCGCTGACGGAGAGGAGTTCCATAATGCTTAAGGAACTGCCGATCTCCATGCGTTTTAAAGAATCTCACATCCCGGACTCCGGCCAGTAGAGACTTCCTTTCTGGCAGACACGGGTCACAGCGTCCGCAGTCTCGGTCTGCGCCTGAACGATCTCGTTGAAATCTGAGGACGGGGTCAGTTCCCGGCACATCTTCTTTCCGGGTTCAGACGCCGCACAGTCAGTCAGGCGTTCAATGATTTTATAATATTCAAGTGTTTTAATACTTTCTGATTCATAGGTCGATCCTTTCTTTCAATGGCAGATATTTGATTTCATTCACTGCCAGTTACAGTGCGCGGGCAGGGACGCCCGTGTCCGGTAACAAGATTCCTTTTTATGGAATATGCAGAGATTTCAGGCGAAGATGCCTGTCTGCACAGAAAAAGTATAACACAAACAGTTCAAATATCATAGGGATTTTTCCTGTGAAAAGTAACAGGGATGCTCTCACTCAGGACCCGTGGGCACCAAGTTTTTCTTGCATAATAAGTAGAAAAAAATTATAATGGAAAAAAGATAGGCTAAAAGCAAAGAATCCGCAAATGTGACAGGATCTTGATGGATATTTGCCCGCAGCAGAAAGAATTCCGGATTGCTGCGAGATATGAAAAGGAGATTTTTTCATGTCAGATACACCTAACGAAAAAATTTTATGAGAGAAAAGATCGTAAAACCCCCGATCGATAAGCGCAGGGCCGCAGGCCGGATCCTGTGCTATGTTCTTTTGCGGTTGTTTTCGGCGGCGTTGCGGCGGTAAGCTTTGTGGTATCCCTTCCGACAGCAAAAATCCTGGGAAAGACCAGCCGGCAACATCCGCGCCGATCACGATCGAGCGCGACCAGGATCCGTCCGGCGAACCGACACCGGTGGAGACGATGGCGGAGACCACAGGAGAGGGATCCGCTCGAAGACCTGAAGGACGAGGTGGAAAAGATCGTTGGGGATGCCATGGAAAAGTTCCCTGGACGACGAAAAACCTGACCGAGTTCAACGATGCGTTCCGGAACATCTACCTGGAATCAGAAAGCATCGTGACAGTCTCGGCGGTGAAAAACGATGTGGACTGGTTTGACAACCCTATCGAGACGACGGGACAGTACGCCGGGATCATTATCGCGGTAAACCCAAGCGAAGCGCTGATCTTAACAGAACAGAGCGCAGTGGCGGGAGCTGATTCCCTGCGTGTGACCTTCGGGGATGGATCAATAGCGGCAGTGGAATTAAAATCCCAGGATTCAACAGCCGGGATGGCGGTTGTCAGTGCGAAGATCGCTGATATTGAAGAACAGACGGTAAACTGGATGAAGGCGGTGGAGCTTGAAATTCCTATTCCGTCCGCACCGGGGACATGGTCCTCGCAGGGAAGTCCGTCCGGACATGTCCATTCCGTCAAACAGGGACTGGTCTCCTATGTGGCGAAAGGTGTCCAGGCAGTGGACGGTCAGACCCGTATCCTGTATACAGAATTTGAGAGTCATGCGGATGAGGAACATTCCTTATAAATCTTTCCGGTCAGCTTGTGGGTTGGGCGACGTCCATTTATCAGGCCGGGGACACAGGCGGAAGATAGGACGATGGCAATGCCGATCTCGGAGTACAAGGGCGTGCTCCAGAAACTCACAAACGGACAGTCCGCTCCGTATTTTGGAATCCGCGGCCAGGATGAACTTCGCGATGATGGAGAGCGGGATCCCGAGCGGTGTGTATATTACAGATTCCATTGCAGATGGGCCGGCTTATAATGTGGGAATCCAGAACGGGGATATCCTGACAAAGTTTGATGATCTGGAGATCCAGACGATCCGGGACTTCCAGAACCGGCTGGAGGAGACAAAGACCGGGGATACCGTGAAAGTTACAGTAAAACGGAAGTCTATTGATGAATATAAAGAAATAGAGTATCAGGTAACGAGCGGAGCCAGGTAAACATACCTGGCTCAGCGGATTGTGTGAGAAGTATGACCGATCAGAAAAGGAGAAATTATGAGATTTATTGAAACATTCCGGGAAGGAAATCACATTTCGGATGTATATCTGTGCAAAACAAAACAGATCGCACTTACAAAAATGGAAAAGAGTACGGCTCTCTTGTACTTCAGGATAAGACGGGAACCGTTGACGCGAAGATCTGGGAGCTGAGTTCTCCGGGGATCAATGAGTTTTCCGCTCTGGATTATGTATATGTCGATGCGGATGTGACCCTGTTCCAGGGACAGAACCAGTTAAACGTAAAGAGGATCCGCAAGGCAGACGAAGGTGAGTACCATCCGGCAGATTATCTTCCGGTGACGACGAAGGATATCCCTGCGATGCAGCATGAACTGATTCAGTACATTACGACGATCAAAAATGAATATCTGAGAAAACTTGCATCCGGTTATTTTAATGATCCGGAATTTATGAAGGCATTTTCCTTCCACTCAGCGGCAAAGAGTGTTCACCACGGTTTTGTCGGCGGACTTTAGAGCATACGTTAAGTGTTGTGAAGATGTGCGACTATTTCAGCAAACAGTATCCGCTGATCAACCGCGATCTTCTTCTAACAGCAGCGATGTTCCATGATATTGGAAAGACAAAAGAGCTTTCTGCATTTCCGGATAACGATTATACGGATGACGGACAACTTCTCGGACATATCATCATTGGTTCCCAGATGGTAAAGGAACGGATCGATGCGATGCCGGGATTCCCGAAAAACTGGAGTGAGTTGATCCACTGTATTCTTGCACATCACGGTGAGCTTGAGTACGGTTCACCGAAGAAACCAGCAATGATGGAGGCCATGGCACTGAATCTGGCGGACAATACAGATGCCCGTATGGAGACGATGACAGAGGTGTTAAGAGGAGCCGGTGACAACATGGGATGGCTCGGTTATAACCGCTTCATGGAGACAAATGTTCGCCGTACGAGCGAAGAATAGAAGATAGAGAATAGAGAGAACCTGCCGTTATGCACTGAAAAAGATGCAGACGGCAGGTTTTGTAAGTTGTAGAAAAATTGGTCCGTCCAATTCGATAAATCGTGCAAAATTTCACTGTGAATTTGCTGGAGACGGACACATAAGAAAGCATGTCCGCTATACAAAGACTTATGTGCGCTGGAAAGCGATAAGAACGTGCAAAGATAAAAGAAGCGGTTGACAAAATCAATTTTCTGACTAAAATGATTGTTGTTCATATTCAAATGCGATGAACGGGACAGGACTTTCAATCGAAATCTTATTCAGAGAACTGCCGGATGGTGCGAGGCAGGTAAGAAGAGAGAAAGTAACTATTCAGTAGGTCTGCGCACTTCGCTGCGCTGACCGTAAGAAAACATTTGCCTGAAGGCAAAATCCCATCGGCGAAGCCGATTTGAATGGATTTTGCTCGTAACGGTGAAGGGACTTAACAGTTACGAGTGGAAGTTATCACCTGCAAGCAGCCGGGGTTAACAAAACGTTTTAGTAATCCCGGACGGAAACCTCACCGTTAAAAGGGGACCGATTCATCTGAAAGTACTGCAGATACTTGAGGAGGATGGGACTGAGAGGCCGGTTTTCCGGCAACAGAAGTGGTAACGCGGAGAATGTTAGATCCTTCGTCTCTAAGGAGCGATCCCTGTGGAGACGAGGGATTTTTTTTTTTTACGCGTAGATTCCACAGCGATTTCTGCCGTATTTTCAGGATCGTTTGAATATGGATGTACTACAGGGACCGGAACTTGCGACATTCCGGTATGACAAAATGAATTTACAAAGGAGCGAAATGACATGAACACATTAGTAATCGTTCTCATCGCAGCTGTGTGTCTGTTATGCGGATATATGGTATACGGACGCTGGCTGGCAAAGACCTGGGGCATCGACCCGAAGGCAAAAACACCTGCCTATACACATGAAGATGGACAGGACTATGTACCGACAAACGGCTGGATCGTTTTCTCACACCAGTTTTCTTCTATCGCAGGTGCCGGTCCTGTAACGGGTGCCATCCAGGCGGCTGCATTCGGCTGGGTTCCGGTTCTTCTCTGGATCCTTGTCGGCGGTATCTTCTTCGGAGCTGTCACAGACTTCGGAGCTCTTTACGCAAGTGTAAAGAACGAAGGTAAGTCCATGGACTTCTGATCGAAAAGTACATCGGTAAGACAGGTAAGAGATTATTCCTGATCTTCTGCTGGCTCTTCACTTTGATCGTAATCGCTGCTTTCGCAGATATGGTTGCAGGCACATTCAACGCTTACACCGTTAAGGACGGCGTTACAGAGCTTGCGGCAGCAGCCTCAGACAAACGGGAGCAGGTTCCATCTCCATCGCATTCATCGTATTTGCAATGTTCTTCGGCGTTCTTCAGAAGAAGCTCAACCTGGAAGGAAAGAGCGAGTTCTTTGTAGGACTTGCCTGCACAGTTGCATCTCTTGCGATCGGTGGCATTCCCGCTGATCGGCGGTAAGGAAGCATGGACCGGATTTACATTCGCTTACTTCTTCTTTGCATCTGTCCTTCCGATGTGGCTCTTAAAACAGCCGCGTGACTACATGACAACTTTCATGTTCGCAGGCATGATCCTTGGTGCCGTTGTCGGTATCGTTGTTGCTCATCCGAACATGAACCTTCCGATGTACAGGTTTTACAAATGAGAAGCTTGAAACATGTTCCTGATCCTTTTCGTAACCGTAGCATGCGGAGCCGTTTCCGGTTTCCACAGCCTTGTATCCTCCGGTACTTCATCCAAGACCGTTGAGAACGAGAAAGATATGCTAAAAGTTGGCTACGGCGCTATGGTTCTTGAGAGCCTTTAGCCGTACTTGCACTCAGCGTAGCAGGCGCAGCTGCAGCCGCTGACGGTACTGGCAGTAGGAACTCCGTTCCAGATCTTCCTCCGGTGTTGCCGGACTTCTTGAGATGTTCGGTCTTCCGATCTACATTGCACAGTGCTTCATGACAATGTGTATCCGCGCTTGCACTTACAAGCCTTGACGCGGTGGCACGTATCGGGCGTATGTCCTTCCAGGAGCTTTCTCCGTAGACAATATGGAGAACGCAGAGGGCTGAGAAAATTCCTCTGCAACAAATATGTATCCACGATCATCACACTTGCATTCGGCTACATCCTTACAAGAGTCGGCTACTCCAACATCTGGCCGTTATTCGGAAGCGCAAACCAGCTGTTAAGCGCACTTGTTCTGATCACTCTCTGCGTATTCTTAAAAGTAACAGGCAGACAGAACAAGACCCTGATCGTACCGTGATCATGCTCTGCGTAACCTTCACAGCACTGGTTCAGAGAACACTTGCTTTGTAAACG
>SCPO01000310.1_pt1 | contig 20283 bp, 25 predicted proteins | sample 6106821 | NCBI WGS metagenome assembly SCPO01 (sample SAMN10720448, study PRJNA508395) | human gut metagenome | isolation source: Participant 2 stool, 0 month | host: Homo sapiens | collected 2017 | reverse complement strand
AAATTTCTTGTTCTCGTCTTCGCACGACGAGGTGGTTCACGGAAAAGGTTCCCTGGTCAATAAGATGCCGGAGACGTTTGAGGACAAGTTTGCGAACCTGCGGGCGGCATACGGTTTTATGATGGGACATCCGGGCAAGAAACTCCTCTTCATGGGACAGGATTTCGCCCATGATGGATGAGTGGAATGAGAATGCATCGATCGAGTGGGAGCCTGCTGCAGTATCCGATCCACAGCCAGATGAAGGAGTATGTGAAGGAGTTAAATCACCTTTATAGCCAGCCATCCGGCACTCTATCAGAAAGATTATCGACGGAAGGCTTCGAGTGGATCAACTGCATGGATGCAGCGGACAATATCATTGCATTTCTCCGGCGCGGCGCGGATGAGACAATGCTCTTTGTCTGCAACTTTGCCCCGCAGCTGCATGAGAAGCTGATGGTCGGCGTACCGTTTAAGGGAAAATACAAAGAGATTTTCAACAGCGATGCGGAGAAGTTCGGCGGAAGCGGAAAGGTCAATCCGCGTATGAAGTCCTCGAAGGCAGAGAATGTGATGGAAAGGAAAATTCCATCACGATCCAGCTGGCCGCTTGGCATCAGCGTATTCAGCTGCACGCCGACGGAGCCGGAGAAGAAAGAAAACCGGCGAAGACGAAAAAGACGACCCACAGCACGAAGAGTGTAAAAGAAAAGGCTGAAACCGATCGCCAGAGCATGATGGCGGATGCAGCGGCGGCATTCAATGGAAAAGCCGGGGGGACAGCTGCTGCGGCAGCAGAACGCTTGGCGGGTATTTCAGATAAGCTGGCAGAGGCGAAGGCGGGGCTTTCCTCCAAGATTATCAGTCTGTCCTCGATTGCGAGACGACAGGCGGGATTGGAAGAGGGTCTGGATAAAAAGGTGGGAAAAGAGTAAGCACAGGAAGGAATGAAATAGATGGCAACAGCGGCAGAGCTGACAGGCGAGGAGATCGCGGCGGTAGCAGAGTCACTATCGGATCCGGCAAATTTGAACGTGGATACGATGGCTGCGATCATGCACCGGATTGGCCCGGGGTTTATGGCATTGGGACAGAAGGTACTGGTGGCGCTCATCATTTTCCTGATTGGACGCAAGATCATCTCGATGATCGAGATGATGCTGTCCCGCTCGATGGAGCATGCCGGTATGGATGTGGGTGTGACCCGTTTCCTGCGGGCGCTGACCCAGTTTGTGATGAATGTATTCCTGCTTTTTATGATTGCAGGGCAGCTTGGCATGGACAGCGCCTCGATTGTGGCAGTTCTTGGCGCGGCAGGTCTTGCGCTGAGTTTGGCGCTCCAGCAGAGTCTTGGAAACTTTGCGGGCGGACTCTTGATTTTAATTATGAAACCGTTCCGGGTGGGTGATTATATCATTTCCCGTCCGGGGAAGGAAAGGTTTCGATGGTCGGGCTGGTTTACACGACTATCCTGACAACCGATAATAAAACAATCACCATTCCGAATGGCACCCTTTCAAACTCAACCGTGACCAACGTGACGGCGATGGACAAGCGGATGCTGGAACTCAAGGTCGGTATCGCCTATGAGGCAGATATCCGGACGGCAAAGGCAGTGTTAGAGCGCGTTTACCGGGAACATCCGATGGTGAAGAAGGACGAGGACATCAAGGTATTTGTGGACAGCCTGGGCGACAGCAGCGTGGTGCTTGGCATCCGGGGCTGGGTAGAGACGTCCGATTACTGGCAGACGAGATGGGACATTCTGGAACGGATCAAGCTGTCATTTGACGAGGCGGGCATCGAAATTCCATACAACAAGATGGATGTACATTTGAAACAGTAGCAATCGTTTAAACAGTATAAGCAATATAGACAGAGGAACAACCATGATTGACAGAGCGGCAAAATTCGCAGAACAGGCGCATAAGGGCACACATCGGAAGGGAACCAGAATTCCGTATATCGTTCATCCGCTGGAGACGGCGCTGATTGCGTCGATGCTGACGAACGATGAGGAGATACTGGCAGCGGCACTTCTGCATGATACGATCGAGGACACGGGTGTGACCTACGAGGATTTGAAACAGGAGTTTGGCACCCGGGTTGCGGATCTGGTCGCGGCGGAGAGCGAGGATAAGTCCAAAACCTGGATTGAGCGCAAGGGGCACACGCTGGATCATCTGAAAACAGCGAGTCCGGCGGAGAAGATCCTGACGATGGCGGACAAGCTGAGCAATATCCGCAGCATGGCGCGTGACTATCTGTTGGTCGGGGAGGAGCTCTGGCAGCGGTTTAATATGAAGGACAGAGAGAAACAGGCGTGGTATTACACGTCGATGATAGACCTTTTAAAGGACTTGAATGAGACACCGGAATATCAGGAATATGTGCGTCTCTGCGGCAAGGTATTTGGCGGGATCGCAGGGTGTTGTAGTTTACAAAAAATATGAACGGCAGCATAAAAACAACATAGGATGACAATGAGAAACTGCAGCAGCCAATCAGAAAGAATGGCTGTCGGAGAAGAGAAGGACGATAGGTTCTGGAATCTTGCGGAAACGGAAAGGTCATTCAGTTCAGTAAAAGGGGAAGAGACATGATTTTAAAAGATATTTGGATGGATGTAAAAGCGGTTCAGGAGCGAGATCCGGCTGCGAGAAATGCATTGGAGGTACTACTTTTATATCAGGGCGTACATGCCCTGATCTGGCACCGGGTGGCGCACTGGTTTTATGAGCACCATATGTTTTTCATTGCTCGCCTGATTTCACAGGTGGCACGTTTCTTTACATTGATTGAGATTCATCCGGGTGCACAGCTCGGACACGGTATTCTGATCGACCACGGCTGCGGCGTTGTCATCGGTGAGACGGCGGTGGTCGGCGATAACTGTACGATTTACCAGGGTGTGACGCTGGGCGGTGTCGGAACACAGAAGGGTAAACGTCATCCGACGCTGGGAAATAATGTGACGGTCGGTTCCGGCGCAAAGATTCTCGGTTCTTTCGAGGTCGGTGATAACTGTTCCGTAGCGGCAAATGCGGTTCTGCTCGCCCGCTCGAGGAAAATACCACGGCTGTCGGCATTCCGGCGCGTCCGGTCAAGAAGGACGGCGTGGCGCTGCCGAAGAAGCAGAAGATGATCATCGGCGAGGACGATCAGCGTATTTTAGAGCAGATCGACGCGCTCCGGAAAGAGCTTCAGGAACTTAGAGAAGAGTCGGCAAACCTGCGGAAGGAACTGGAGGCAGTGCGGGCAGGACAGGAGAAAGCCTGACATAAAATTATTCATAACGCCCCTTTCGGCTGCATAAATTTCTTTGAGAGAAATGCGTGCGGTTTGGAAAGGGGCGTTTTTTATGATAGAGCTGATCAAAAAAGAGATACATATGAACCGGCAGAGGGGACAGCGGTGTCGCAGCTGACGCTGGATGATGATTTTATTGTGCCGGATGCGCTGGATGATGCGGTGCAGATACTGCTGTCAGACGGGGAGGTTCAGATAGAAAATTCACGGATTCAGGGAGAAAAGGTGCTGATCCGGGGAAAGCTTGTGTTCCGGGTGCTGTACCGTCGGGAGTCGGGCGGGCTGCAGGCGATGGGCGGGAGATCCATTTGAGGAAACGGTCAATGTGCCGGAGCGAGCGCGACTATACGCAGATCGTATGGAATATCGAAGATTTGAATATTACCATGATTCATTCGCGCAAGCTGAGCGCCAAAGCGGTGCTGACGCTTACGGTGCGGGCGGAAAGCCGCGTCGATGCGCAGGCTGCCGCGGACGTCGAGACGGATGATGCGGGGCTGCAAGTCCTGAAGAGAAGCGTTCCGGCAGCGACGCTTGCAGTGCGGCGCAAAGATATCTACCGGTCCGGGAGGAAGTAAGCGTATCGGCAAATAAGCCGAATATTGAGACGATTCTCTGGCAGGAGATGCGTCTTCGGGATGTTTCGGTGCGCCCGTTGGATGGAAAACTGCATCTGGACGGTGAATTGTCGGTGTTCCTGATTTACAGCGGCGAGGGCGATCACACGCCGGTTCAGTGGTTGGAGGAGAGTATTCCGTTTTCCGGTGAAGTGGAACTCTCGGAGGCGGTGGAGGAGATGATCCCGGCGGTCGGGGTCCGGATTCTTCATGCAGAGGCGGACAAAAAGCCGGACAGCGATGGGGAGATGCGCGAAGTGGAAGTGGAGGCGGTGCTGGAGCTGGACATCCGACTTTATAAAGAAGAATCAGTGGAACTTTTAAGCGATCTCTATTCGACCGGCTGCGAGGTCGTGAGCGAGCAGGGGGAGGTGTGCTTTGACCGGCTTTTGACGCGCAACAGCTGCAAAATGCGGGTGGGTGGAAGCGTTTCTTTTCAGAAACCGGAGCGAATTCTGCAGATTTGCCACAGCAGTGGGATTGTCCGGCTGGATGAGAGCCGCCCGTCAGAAAAACGGTCGATGCGCGAGGGAGTGCTGGAAGTCAGTCTCCTGTATCTGACGGATGATGACGCGGCGCCGGTCGGGGCAATTTCTGAGGTTCTGCCATTTTCCGGCACGGTCGAGGCGGAGGGGATCCGGGAAGACTGCGTCTGGCAGTTGAATCTGGGGCTGGAACAGCTCGGCGCGGTGATGCTGGGCGGCGGTGAGGCGGAGGTCAAGGCGCAGCTCACGGTGGAACTGCTTGTATTCCAGCCGATGCAGGAAGAGGTGGTTACATCCGTGCAGACACAGCCGTTCGATTTAAAGCGCTGGGAGCAGCAGCCAGGGATTGTGGGTTATATTGTGCAGCCGGGGGATTCTCTGTGGAAAATTGCAAAAAAATTCCACACGACGGTGGATCAGGTGCGGGAAATGAATGAAATCGACGGGGAGGAAGCCGGTGCAGGGGCGCGGCTGCTTCTGATCAAAGAGGTAACGGCGGGTAACTGTTCATAGGTAGAAATTTTAGAGAGAAAAAATCGTTTCTGTTCACGGGTGCATTTTTGAGACCGAAAGTGCCGTAGGAAACGGTGGCAGCAGGAATTTGCCGTATTGAAATTCGAAGCCACGGCAAATTCTGTTACTGGACACGTATGCGTGTACAGTAACAAAAAATCCAGTCGGAATGGTTGCATTTGGGGGAAAACTTTATATACTATTATTATAACTGTTCAATATCTTTACAGTTACAAGCAAAAATCCATGCAGATTTGACTTTGACAAAGGATTTTTGCCTTGTAAGCCAGGAAAACGCATCCGGCCGGTGCTTGATGATAGATCCGGGGAAGGAGTTTCCCGAACCGGGCGGTGCCCGTGCATTGCAAAGGCGCGGCGCCGTTTACATAGGGCGTCCGGATGCGTTTTCCTGTGTACTGAGAAATTTTTGTCGGGAGTGCGAACCATAAAGGCAGGATGAGGCATGAATTATACATATCTTTTGCGCTGCGCGGACGGAACCTTGTACTGCGGGTGGACGAACCATCTGGCAGCGCGGGTGGCGGCGCACAATGCCGGGAAAGGTGCAAAATACACGAAAACCCGCCGTCCGGTAGTGCTGGCATACTATGAAGAATATGCGACGCGCAGCGAGGCGATGCGCCGGGAGGCAGCGATCAAGAAACTGACCAAAAAGGAAAAAGAGGCGATGGCAGCGCTGGGGCGGACGGAGCTTCCGGTGGATGACGAGACGTAGATATATCGCGCCGGGGCAGATTATGTACGAAGAATTGGTACAAACAATAGCGGTAAAGGCAAGAAACAGCAGTGAAAATAGAAATTGAAGATAGAGAGAAAACAGGGCGGATAGGTACAGTGAGAAAAGTAGAAGAAACAAAGGATGTATAGTGATGGCAACAGCCAGCTACAGCGCTGCTTGGCGGCTGTTCGTTTCTATCGAAGGAGGCAGACGCGACGGAGGTTTCCAGCGAGGCGGAAACGGAAAGTCCGGTGCCACACAGGAGTCGGAGACTGAGACAACTGAGACAGAGGAGACACAGGAGAGCCATGAGGGCTGCCGAAGACGAAGAAAGCGGGGAAGAGGAAACCGAGGACCATTTCGTGGAAAAGAAGATCGTGGTGGCAACGGATATGCACTATTTTGCCGAAACTGGCAGGAAACCGCTGTGATTCCTTTGTCGGAATGGCGAGGGCGGAGACGGGCGCGTGCTGGAGTACGGCTGGGAGGTCATGGACGCCTTTCTCGATGATATGAAGGAGGAAGATCCAGACCTCCTGATTCTGAGCGGAGATCTGACGCTGGACGGAGAGAAAGCGAGCCATGAGGAACTGGCAGAACTTCTGGAAGGACTCAGCGAGGCGGGAATTGAGGTCGCGGTTATACCGGGAAACCACGATATCAATAACCCGGATGCCCGCCGCTATACGGCGGATGGAACGGAAAAGGTGGAGTCCATCACAGCGGATGAGTTCCGGGATATTTATGCTGATTTTGGCTATGTAGCGGCGGACAGCCGGGATCCGGCATCGCTGAGTTATCTTTATAAGATAGACAGTGCAAACTGGGTGCTGATGCTGGATTCCTGTCAGTATGAACCGAAAAATGAGGTCGGCGGCATGATCCGCCGGGAAACGTATGAGTGGATGGAGCCGATTCTGGAAGAGGCGGAGCGGGAAGGCGCCCGCGTGATATCCGTCAGCCATCATAACCTGCTGGATGAGAGCGGAGTGAGCCGGTCCTTTTATGACAACTGTACGATCGAGCACAACGAGGAACTGGTGCGGATGCTGTCGGATCATGGCGTGCGCCTGCACTTGAGCGGACATCTGCATATACAGCATTATAAGGAAGACGAGGACACGGGCATCTATGAGATTGTGACGGGTTCCATGGTGATGGCTCCGTGCCATTACGGGATTGTCCGCATCTGGAACGACGGGACCTACCAGTATGATGCGAAATCAGTCGATGTGGACGGCTGGGCGATACGCCACTCGTACCATAACCGCGATCTGGCAGATTTTACGGCTTATTCGGAGTCGATCCTGCGTCGGGCGGCAATCCGCGATGCAATTCGGGATCTGAATCGCCATATTGAGGATCGCCATGCATTTTTTACGGACGAGAAGAAACGGGAAATGGCTTCGTACTACGCGGATCTTTGCGTGAATTATTATGAAGGACGGATGTATCAGATCGAGGAAGCCGCAAAGGAAAATCCGGTGCTGGAAGATTGGAACAAGATCGGCTATGTCAGCGAACTGAGCGATTTTCTGCAGAATATCCTGGAGGACGAGGCGAAGGACTACGGCATCTGAAGATTCCGAGCGTACATTAAATAAAATGGAGGTACCAGGAGGCATGGAAGAGACAAAAAAACAGCGTTCGTCGCTGACAACGCTCTGCTACATTGAAAAAGACGATTCATATCTGATGCTGCACCGCATTAAGAAGAAACAGGATGTGAATGAAGGAAAATGGATTGGCGTCGGCGGACATTTTGAGGAGAATGAAAGCCCGGAGAACTGCCTGCTGCGCGAAGTGAAGGAGGAGACAGGGCTGACTCTGACTTCCTGGCGCTTCCGCGGAATCGTGACGTTTATCGCGAAAGGCTGGCCGACGGAATACATGTGCCTGTACACGGCGGATGGATTTGAGGGAACGCTTCGCGAATGTGACGAGGGCGAGCTTGCCTGGGTGGCGAAAAAGGATGTGCCGGCTCTGCGGCTCTGGGACGGCGATCGGATCTTTTTGAAGCTTCTGATTGAAAGGGATACGTTTTTCATTGAAATTGTCATATGATGGGGACGAGCTGATAGAAGCGGAGCTGGACGGGGTAAAAATTACATACAAATAAGCACGCAACTGCGGGTTGGTTGGGGAACGAGGGTTCTGCAGTGCGTGCTCATGAGGAATAATCAATATATGGGAACCGATTTTGGGGAAAATAGGGGTGGTTGGCTATGCCAGAAAGATAAGAAGATGAATTATTTTCTCTTGTTCCTTATCTTTAACTTGATTATATATCATTCATCGTATATAATCAAATATAAATAAGAAAATAATTATTATAAATTTTTGTTATAGAATCATAAGTGGACAAAAGTGCCGGAAACCCTGTAGATAAAGGGAAAGAATGGAACTGAATGAGAAAGTTCACGGGCGGGAAGTTTCAGGATGAAATATCCCGCAGGATGCAGCGATGAGAAAAAGCAGGGTACATAGGAGGAAACATGTTCGACGGAAAAGAGTATGTATACGCGGTCTACGAGGAAAAGAGTTTTTCGAAGGCGGCGCAGAAACTGTATATTACGCAGCCGGCGTTAAGCACGGCGATCAAGAAGGTGGAGAAAAAGATAGGAACTCCTATTTTTGACCGGAGCACCTCTCCGATCGGACTGACGCCGGGCGGTGAAGTTTATATCGACGCGATCGAAAAGCTGTTTGCGCTGGAACAGAACACGCTCAATCAACTGAATAACTTAAATGGGCTTCTGGCGGGCAAGCTGTCGGTTGGCGGAACGATCTTTTTTACCTCGTTTGTACTTCCGGGCGTGTTGAGCGAGTTTTCCCATCGGTATCCGCAGATCAAGATTGATCTGCAGGAGGGCACGACACACAGCTGGACCGATAAGCTGGTTGCCGAGGAACTGGATCTTCTGATCGATAACTCGGAACTGGATGACAAAAATTATGAAAAGTATTATTATAGCACGGAGAGAATTATTCTGGCTGTTCCGAAGAGTTTTCCGATCAATGAGGAGCTGACCCAGTATCAGCTTACCGCGGAAGATATCCGGGCAGGACGCCACAGTCAGGCGGAGTTCCCGGTACTGCCGCTGCCGCTCTTAAAGAGTACTCCGTTTATCTTCGTCAAAGAGGAAAACAGCATTTACAAGCGCAGCATGAAGATGTGCAGCCGCCAGAATTATTCGCCGAATATTATCATGAAACCGGACCAGGTTGTCTCTGCGTTCAACATGGCAGGACGGGGCGTGGGCGCGGCCTTCATCCCGGATGGCCTGATCGTCAATCTTCCATATGAGGTGCCGCTGTGCTTTTACAAGATGAATGAAGAGCTGGCGGTCCGTTACGTTTATTTGTACAAGAAGAGAAATAAGTACCTCACGAAAGCAATGGAGGAGTTTATCCGCGTGGCAGTCGGCGACGAGGCGTTCCAGAAGGTACGGGAGCAACGGGAGAAAGAGAATCAGGAGAAGAAAGGTTCGGATAAGAAGGGGGATAAATAATGCGAAGAGGAGAACGTGCGATTGAGTCGAAAGACGGGCAGAAAGCCATTTTGGAACACTGCCAGGTGTGTAGTCTCGCCTTTTCTGGGGATGAATACCCGTATGTGATCCCGTTAAATTATGGTTTTGTGTGGAACGAAGACCAGGAGACGCCGGTGCTGTATTTTCACGGCGCTCCGGTGGGAACGAAGATTGAGCATATGGAGCGCGACAATCGGGTGGCATTCTGTGTGCAGAATGAAAAAGAGATAAAGATTCTGGAACCGGCATGCAGAAGCACGATGATTTATGAGAGTGTCTGTGGGACTGGACGGTTATCCCGTGTGGCTGCTCCTGGGGAGAAAGGAGAGGCACTGACAAGGATCATGCAGCAGTATGACCCGGAGGGCGGACCGTATGAGTTTGCTCCGGAGGTAGCGGCGAGAACCACCGTCCTCTGCCTGCGGGTGGAGACGCTGACAGGTAAGAGCAATGCGCCGAAACCGGAGCAGCCATGAAAAGTTAAGACAGATGTCGATTCTGGTGCGGGGGCACAGCTGCTGCTGGTCCTCGCACTTTTTCTGGTTGTATGGCTGGTGCCGGATGCAGGGAAAAAGCATGCATCCGGGACGGAAGCTTCGGAGGCTGAGACAGATGGCGGCGATGCGGCGGAGAATGAAAAAAATAGAGCCGCCGGGAATCTGGAGGAGGATGAATCATCCGCCGGGGAAGTGATACAGGATGATGCGGATGAGAACGCTTCGGATGGAGAAACGGCTTTAAAGCGCCGGACTTCCCGGAAACAGCTGTATAAAAGAAAAAAAGAGCCCCAGAAGGCACAGAAAGAGACAGTTTATATGCCGCCGACCATCTGGCTGGCGACGGATCTTCACTATCAGTCCCCGCAGATGACAGATTTCCAGTCGGCGTTTGATACCTATACGATGGGAAATGATGGGACGATCGTGCCGTATCTGGATGAGATCACGGAGGCATTTCTGGAGGAGGTGCGGACGGCGCATCCATCGGCACTGGTTTTGAGCGGAGATCTCTCCCAGAATGGTGAGAAAGCAAACCATGAAGCGCTTGCAGAGAAGCTAGAGCGGGTGCAGGCAGCGGGAATTCCGGTGCTGGTGATTCCGGGCAACCATGATATTAACCACCCGTGGGCGGCAACGTATTTTGATGATCAGGTATCCCCGGCAGAGGAACAAGTTCGGAAGAGTTTTACCAGATTTACCATAAGTTTGGCTATGATCAGGCGGTGTACCCGGGCTTCGGATTCGCTGAGTTATGTTTACCGCCTGAATGAAAAATATTGGCTGATGATGCTGGACAGCTGCATGTGTGAACCGGTCCATGAGACGGGCGGAAAGCTAAGCGAAGAGACGGTTGCGTGGATGAAAACACAGCTGGAGGAGGCGAAAAAACAGGGTGTGACGGTCATTCCGGTTTCACACCACAATCTGCTGGATGAGAGTACACTCTATCCGGAGGAATGCACGATTGAAAATACGAAAGAAGTGACCGCGCTTCTGGAAGCATATGGAGTTCCGGTGTATTTGAGCGGGCATCTGCATTTGCAGAGAATCAAGAAGCATACGTCAAATCTGAACACACCGGGCGGATATGGAATCCGGGAGATAGTGACTTCTCCGCTTCCGATGGCGCCGTGCCAGTACAGTATCCTAAACTGGCAGGCGGATGGTAGCCTGTCCTACCATACAAAAAAGGTAGACATAGCAGGCTGGGCGCAGCGCTACGGGGAAGAAGACGAGAATCTTCTCAATTTTGATGCTTATGCGGATCAGTTTCTGGTAGATGTGATTTCGGAACAGACGTTTAAGGCGCTGCAGTCGGCATCAAAGGATATCAAAGAAGAGATGGCAAGGCTCTATGCCGATATGAACCGTGATTATTGTTCGGGCACGAAGATTGATGTGGCAAAGATCAGAAAAAGCGAGGCATATCAGTACTGGATCCGTTACAGCGGCAATGATTTCTGGCTGGCAAGGCTGCAGGCGATCCTGCACGATGCCCGGACGAACAACACGGTGCTGGAGCTGAAAGCGGGCGTGGATTTCCCGCTGCCGGGGGAGACGATAGAAAACCCGGAGAATGCAGAAAATGAGGAGACTGCCGGAGCAGATGCGGGCAGTCCGGCAGAGGAGATACAGAAAAAGGAGGAATCATATGGACTACGAGGGAATTGTATACAGACCGCCGAGTGAGGCGCGCAGCCTGATCATTCAGGTGACGATCGGATGTGCACACAACACCTGCGGCTTTTGCAATATGTATAAAGAAAAGAAGTTCCGGATCCGGAGCCTGACAGAGATTCTGGCAGATTTGACGGAGGTTTCGCACAATCCGTATGCGTCGTATATCGAGAAGGTATTTTTGGCGGACGGCGATGCGCTGGTTATGAAAACAGAGGATCTTCTGGTGATTCTGGATGCGATCCACCGCCTGTATCCGGGCGTGAAGCGGGTGGCTTCCTACGGAACGGCACAGGATATTTTGCGGAAATCGGAAGAAGAGCTGATCCGCCTGCGCGAGGCGGGACTCGGAATCGTCTATGTGGGCGCGGAATCCGGCGACAATGAGATTTTAAAATATATCAATAAAGGCGTGACGGCGGAACAGACCATTGAGGCAGGACAAAAATTGAAACGCTGCGGCATCGCGACCTCAGTGACGCTGATTTCGGGGCTTGGCGGACGCAGCAAGGTGGAGGAACATGCCTTGTCCTGTGCGAAGCTCATCACGGCGATGAACCCGGAGTACGCATCCTTCCTGACGCTGCGCCTGTACGAGGGCACGCCGATGTATGCAGATGTCGTGGAAGGGCGGTTCCAGCGGATAACCCCGGATGAAATTGTGGATGAAATGGAAATTTTCCTGAAAAATGTGGATTCTCCGGGCACAGTATTCCGGACGAACCATGCGTCGAACTACGTGATTCTGGCGGGAACCTTAAACGGGGATATTCCGGCCATGCTTAAAAAACTGGAGGAGGCAAAGAGAACGCATCATTACCGGAAATTCGGGAGACCGGCGATCTCTTATAAGTGGATATGATTTATCTGATTTTTGCGATTCTTTTCAGCGCGTCCCTGGCGCTGGCGCTGCGGATCAGTGAGACGTTCAGCGATAACCGATATGGGATTTTGGTTGGAAATTATGTGACCTGCCTGGTGGTGGCGTTTGTTCTGCTTCCAGATAAAAATATCTTTGCGGCAGGCAGCCGGACGGCGGTTCTTACGGGAATCGTGAATGGATTTTTGTTTACAGGAAATCTGGTTCTGATGCAGAAATGCATCCGTGAAAATGGGGCAGTTCTGTCGTCGGCATTTGCGAAGCTTGGTATCGTGATTCCGGTCACGGCGAGTATCCTGTTTTTAGGTGAGATCCCAACGCTGTTCCAGCTGGTGGGGATCGTGCTGGTTATTGTGGCGATCTGGGTCATCAACAGCGAGGGGGACCGCGGCTGCGGACGCAGACGGAGGATGGGTTCGGCGGGACTTCTGCTCGTTTTATTTGTCGTCAGCGGTATGGCAGACGGGATGTCCAAGGTAACGGAGAGGATCGGCGAGAGACGGTTTGATGCGTTGTTTTTGTTCTATACGTTCCTGACCGCACTGGTTCTGACGATAATTCTGGCATTTTTCGAGCAGCAGAGAACCCGCCGCAAGATTGGAAAGATGGACTTTTTGAGTGGTGTGGCAGTCGGATTTCCAAACTATTTTTCAACCTCGCTGCTGCTGGCGAGTGTGTCGAGACTGCCGGCATATATCGTGTATCCGAGCTTTAGTGTCGGTACGATCCTGGTGGTCAGTTTTGTGAGCGTGCTGGTGATCGGGGATCCAATCAGCCGGAGACAGATTGGGGGATGCGGGATTATTTTGGTGGCGTTGGCGCTGCTGAATCTTTAGGATTTTCCGTTTCGGATGCTGCGCTCATAATAAAAGATATACTGCTGCATTACCCCTGCGTATCCTTTATAGCTTCAAAAATCCTGGATAATAGTAGTGTACAGGCGGCTTTTGGAAGGCGGCGGTAGCGGATGGGGGGTTTGGGAAGGTATTCTTTGGTCAGGATCTGTTCGATCAGGTATCGACGGGAAGGCGTCGATGTGGTGGAGTCCGAAGAGGCAGACGCAGTTGGCGACCTTGGGACCGATGCCATAGAGGCTGGTAAGTGCGGTCATGGCTTCGTCCGGCGGCAGGGCTGCGAGGGATTCTAAGGATACGGTTCCGGCGAGGACATCCTGGATGAGGCGGTGGATGTATTTGGCGCGGTAGCCGAGTTTTAAGGTTAATAGGTCGTCCAGGCTGGCAGATGCCAGTTCTTCGGGCGAGGGAAAAGAATAGTAGGTGCGGATGGAACCGTCGGAGAGGGCGGCGGTTCTCTTCGCACCGTATTTTTTTGCCAGAGCTTCGACGGCTTCGCGGATCTTTGGGATGGTTTTCTGCTGGGAGATCAGGAAGGTGATCATCATTTCCCAGAGATCCTGACGGAGAATCCGGATGCCGGAACCGGCGTCTGCCGCCGCCGCGAGGTAGGCATCGTCTGCGCGGATGGAGGCGATGAAAGAGCCGTAATCGGTGCCGAGATCGAAGTATTGTTTCAAGAAAGGAAGCGCTTCGTCCGGGCAGTCGAAGAAGAAACCGTCCGGCGTCCCGGAAATTTCCAGATAGTGCGTCCCGCTGATGAGTGACCAGATCCCCGGTTTTTCCGGAACCGGAAGCATACGGAAACATTGACCGGAGGCGGCGATCTGTGCGAGGTTCAGGTTCAGGCAGGAGATGATGTGGGAGTTGGGGAAAGTGTGTGTTTCGATTGCAGGCAGGTTTGTTGTATGTGTGTTCATGGCAGGGCATCCTCTTTTTTTTAAATATTTTTTGCTTATATCAAGTTATAAAATCTTGAATCATAAAGTATCAAATCATGTAATTCTTATGAGACGTATCATAGCATAGAAGACCTTTGCCTGCAAACGGTTACCTTTTATCAGAAAGGAATTGGTTACTGTACACGCATACGTGCCCAGTAACGGAATTTGCCGTGGCTTCGCATTTCAATACGGCAAATTCCTGCTGCCACCACGTTTTCTTACGGCACTTTCGGTTCCAAAAGTGCCTACCCGTGAACAGAAACGCATCAGAATTGCATCAGAGCGTAAAAAAATCTTGCGAAAGACGCGCTACTTAGGTATGATGTATATATGTGCGCACTTGCGCGAAGAGGAATCATGTCGCAAGCGACCGCGCTCGGCGCGAGAATGTGCCAGAGCACATTCTTTGTTCTATGGCAGGAGGGGAGACGGATGTTTTTTATCGGTGGCATCAGTTCCGGCGTGAAGCCGCTGGAGTACCTGAAAACAGTGATCTGCGGGCGCTGCGGCGCTTATGGGCGGTATCAGGTGTACATGACCTATATGTATTTTAGTTTCTTTTTATCCCGATTTTTAAATGGAACCGGCGCTTTTCGTAGAAATGTCGTGCTGCGGTGCGGTCTATGAGCTGGATCCGAGGTGGGAAAGAGGCTGCTTCGGGGCGAGGAGGTCGAGATCACGGAAAGCGATCTGACACTTCGGCAGGATGGAAATGGAAATCCGTGGACGGGAAGTGATGCATCACACCGTCATAAGGTCTGTCCGTCCTGTGGATTTGAGACGGAGGAGGATTTTTCGTACTGTCCAAAGTGCGGCAAACCGCTGTAAGGCGGGGAAGTACAGACGGATACTGCTAAAAGAGTGATGGCGGCTGTGGAAGCAAGGGACGGTTACAAAATTTGATACAGCGCAGATTTTGGCGCAAAAAGAAAGAGAGGCAGACAATATGTTAGAAGCTGGTATCAAGGGAAGACAGGAAGTTATGGTTACGGATGAAAATTCCGCAGCAGCAGTGGGAAGCGGTCTGTTACCGGTGTTTGCAACTCCGGCGATGGTTGCATTGATGGAGAAAACCGCGTGGATGAGCGTGGCTCCGTACTTAAACGACGGTGAGGGAACCGTTGGTACAAAGCTGGAAATTGCCCATAATGCAGCGACCCCGGTCGGCATGCAGGTTTGGTGCGAGAGTGAGCTGGTAGAAGTAGACGGCAGACGTCTCGTATTTAAGGTAGAGGCATTTGACGCGAAAGGTTCCATCGGCGGCGGCACACATGAGCGTTTCATCATCAAAAATGAGAAATTCTTAGCAAAAGCACAGAGCAAGAAAGAAAACTAAAGGTTGCGAAGAGAGCACAGCCGGCTGAAAGCGCTGCGAGTATCGTATGCGGGATACTTTTGGCTGGCTGTTGTTTCGTGTAATAGGAAATTCCTTGAAATTTCCTATTACACAAAAAGGCACTAACGTGCCAATGATGCGCACTCGCGCGAAGCAGAAACATGTCGCAAGCGACCGCGCTCGGCGCGAGAATGTGCCAAGGCACATTCTTTTTCATTATAGAAGGGAATTAATTCGTTTGAAAATCACACATATTCATCACAGCTCGTTTTCAGTTGAGCTTGAAAATGCCGTGATTCAGTTTGATTATTTTAAGGGAACTCTCCCGGAGTTTCCGGCAGGGAAGCCCCTCTTTATCTTTGCGAGCCATTTCCATGCCGATCATTATGCTCCGGTAATCTTTCAGCTGGGAGAGAAACGGGAAAATGTTTTTTATATTCTCTCAAAAGAGATTGGGAAAAAGATACCGGAGGAATATCGTAAACGATATAAAGACAGGATACGGCTGGTAAAGGCAGGAGAAAGATTTTGCCTGAATATTTCTGAAGAAAGCCTTATCGTCGAGACGTTCCATTCCACCGACGAAGGCGTCGCCTTCTGGCTCTCCTGCGAAGGAAAGGAGATTTATCACGCCGGTGACTTAAATAACTGGTGGTGGGAAGGCGAAGATATGGCATGGAACCGGAATATGGCGGCTTCTTATAAACAGGAGATGAAAAAGCTTTCCGGGCGCACGGCGGATCTGGCATTTATCCCGGTCGATCCGAGGCAGGAGCAGTGGTTTTATCTGGGCGCTGCCGGTTTTATGGAGCAGGCGGACACAAAATGGATTTTCCCGATGCATTTCTGGGAAGATTATACGATTATACCAAAATTAATCGAACATCCATCCAGTGAAGGCTGGCGGGATCGGATTGTAGAGATTCACAAGGAAGGAGAGGAGTTTATCCGATGAAATTTACATTTGCACACAACAATTTCAATGTCATCGATCTGGACAAGTCACTGAAATTTTATGAGGAAGCACTGGGGCTTAAGGAGGTACGCCGCAAGGAGGCGGCAGACGGAAGCTTTATTCTTGTTTATCTGGGCGACGCTACGACCGGCTACCAGCTGGAGCTGACCTGGCTGCGCGACTGGGAGAAGGACTCCTACAACCTGGGCGACAATGAGTTCCATCTGGCATTTGAGACGGAAGACATGGAGGCGGCACATGCCAAACATAAGGAAATGGGATGCATCTGTTTTGAAAATCCGGCGATGGGTATTTATTTCATTAACGATCCGGATGGATACTGGCTAGAGATCGTGCCGGCGAAGAGGAGTTAAGGGCTGAGTTTGTCTGAAAAAATGTTTTGACGTAACTGTTCAGTAGGTCAGCGCGTGACTGTGAAGGTACTGAACAGTTACGTTTTAACATATGAGTTAAAAAGGGGTTAGAATGGTAAAAATAATTAAAAACGGCAGAGTCATCGATCCGGAGAGCAGGTTCGACGGAAGGGCAGATTTGTGGATTGAAAATGGGAAAATCCAGAAAATCGTGAAAAAAGATACAAAAGCAGAATCAGATGGGGCATCTGATGCACCGTCCATCCCGGCAGATGCCGAGGTGCTGGACGCAGAAGGGATGATCGTCGCGCCGGGACTGGTGGACGTCCACGTGCATTTCCGCGATCCGGGTCTGACCTACAAGGAGGACATCGAGACGGGCGCGGCGGCTGCGAAGGCGGGCGGCTTTACGACGGTGGTCTGTATGGCAAACACGAAACCGGTTGCCGATACGCCGGAGATTGTCCGGTATATTCTGGAAAAGGGCGCGAAAACGGGAATCCATGTGGAAACCTGCGCGGCAGTCTCGAAGGGATTTCAGGGAAAAGAACTGACCGATATGGACGCCCTCAAAGAGGCGGGGGCGATCGGATTTACGGATGACGGAATCCCGCTGATGAGCGAAAAATTGGTCAAAGAGGCGATGGAGACGGCGAAACGCCTCAATGTGCCGCTCAGCTTCCATGAGGAGGATCCGGCATTTATTTTCAACAACGGCATCAACCGCGGTCCGGTGTCTGAGCAGCTGGGAATCGGCGGTTCCCCGGCGCTGGCGGAGGATTCGATGGTGGCGCGCGACTGCATGATCGCGCTTCACACGGGCGCAGATGTGGATATCCAGCACATCAGTTCCCGCAATGCGGTGCAGATGGTCGGCCTGGCGAAAAAGCTGGGCGCGCATGTCTGGGCGGAGGTGACACCGCATCATTTTACACTGGACGAGACGGCGGTTCTGGAGTACGGAACACTGGCGAAAATGAATCCGCCGCTGCGGAGTGCCGCGGATCGCGAGGCGTTGATTGAGGCAATCAAGGACGGCACGATTGATATGATTGCGACGGATCATGCACCGCACAGCGCCGAGGAGAAGGCAAAACCGCTGACCGAGGCGCCGAGCGGCATCATCGGACTGGAAACCTCTCTGCCATTGGCGGTTACCAGGCTGGTAAAAGCTGGTCACATTGATTATCTGACTCTGTTTGAGAAAATGTGCCTGAATCCGGCGAAGCTGTACCGGATGAAGGAGGCGGGACGCATCCGCGAGGGCGGCGCGGCGGATCTGGTTCTTTTTGACGACCAGACACCATATACCGTAGAAAAATTCCATTCCAAGGCGTCCAACTCCCCGTTTGTGGGAGCGAAGCTCTATGGAAAGGTTCACTATACCATCTGCAGCGGTGAGACAGTATATCGGGCAGAATAGGAGGAAACGAAGCGATGAAGACAATGTTAAAACGCGGCGCAGGCGTGCTGATGCAGATTTTCAGCCTGCCGTCGCCGTATGGAATCGGTACGTTCGGACGGGCGGCGTATGAGTTTATTGATCAGTTAAAACGCGGACGCCAGACGTACTGGCAGGTGCTTCCGATGGGACCGACCTGCTACGGGGACAGCCCGTACCAGTCCTACTCTGCATTTGCGGGAAATCCGTATTTTATTGATCTGGATACGCTGAAAGACGAGAAACTTCTGACCCAGGATGAGCTAGACGCCTGCTGGTGGTGCGACAAGCAGGATCAGGTCAAATATGACGCGCTGTATTATTACCGTTTTCCGCTTCTGCGCAAGGCGTATGAGCGGAGCAGCCATAAGGAAAGTGTGGAATATCAGGCATTTCTGGAAGAAAATGAAGAATGGTTGGACGACTATGCGCTCTACATGGCAGTCAAGGGTAAATATGAAGGAAAAGGCTGGATGGACTGGGACGAGGACATCCGGTTCCGCCGTCCGGAGGCGCTTTCGGCATGCCGCGAAGAGCTGGCAGAAGAAATAAATTACTGGAAGTTCTTACAGTTTAAGTTTTTTGAACAGTGGAAAAAATTAAAACAGTATGCAAAAGAAAAAGAACTTCAGATCGTCGGCGATATTCCGATTTACGTGGCGCTCGACAGCGCGGATGTCTGGAGTCACCCGGAGCTGTTCCAGCTCGACGAGGAAAATCTGACGCCGCTCAAGGTATCGGGTGTGCCGCCGGATGCATTTTCAGAGGATGGACAGCTCTGGGGCAACCCGCTTTACGACTGGGAGAAAATGGAACAAACCGATTTCGCCTGGTGGCGAAGCCGGATGAAAGCGTCCGCGAAGCTCTACGATGCGGTGCGGATCGACCATTTCATCGGCGTGGTGCAGTATTATGCAATCCCGTATGGCGCTGTGACTGCGAAAGACGGCGAGTGGGAGAAAGGTCCGGGCAAAAAGCTGACCGACGCACTTGACGAGGCGGCAGGCGAGACGAAGATCATCGCGGAGGATCTGGGTGTCTTCTGTCAGGAGGTCAAGGATCTGCTGGCAGAGACGGGCTATCCGGGCATGAAGATCATTGAGTTTGCGTTCAGTGGCGACCGTTTCAACGAGCATCTGCCGCACTGCTATGACCCGAACTCCGTAGTCTACGGTGGAACGCACGACAATGAGACGCTGGCGGGGTATTTTAAACCGGAAAAACGTCAGTGGTGGGAACTTCAGTACATTGCCGATTACCTCGGTGCAGCACACCAGAGTGAGGTGGTAGACCGCGTGTTCCGCGCGGCATACGGTTCAGTCGCGAGCGTTGCCATTTTCCAGATGCAGGATGTGTTGAAACTCGATAACTGGGCGCGCATGAATACGCCGGGAACTCTCGGGGAAAACTGGCGCTGGCGTCTGGTTCCGGGGCAGTTTACGGATGAGCGGGCAGATTATTTGTCCTGGCTGGTGGATACGTTCGGAAGATTTTAGTTTTTGGCGGATGGGAATAAAAACCCGTAAAATGCTTGCAAATTCGGGAAAAACCTGTAAAATATACATGGATTGCACCCGCCCGGGGCAAAGATGCACCTGGGGAGTATGAACGATTTGAACAGTATGAAAGGAAATTGCCATGATTAGTACAAGCAATGTAACACTGCGAGTAGGAAAGAAGGCGTTATTTGAGGACGTAAGCATTAAATTTATCGAGGGAAACTGCTACGGACTCATCGGTGCCAACGGTGCCGGAAAGTCTACCTTTACGAATCCTGTCCGACAGCTGGAACCGACCAATGGTGAGGTTATCATCACACCGGACAGAGACTTTCATTCTTACAGCAGGATCACTTTAAATATGACGCATATCCGGTACTTGACACCGTTATCATGGGAAATGCGAGACTCTACGAGATCATGAAAGAGAAGGAAGCCATCTACATGAAGGAAGACTTCTCCGAGGAGGACGGCGTCAAGGCTGCCGAGCTGGAGGCGAGTTCGCCACTGATGAACGGCTGGGAGGCAGAGTCTGACGCGGCGAACCTTTAAATGGTCTGGGAATCGAGACGGATCTCCACTACAAACAGATGGCAGATCTGACCGGTGCCCAGAAGGTCAAAGTTCTTCTGGCACAGGCACTGT
>SCPO01000019.1_pt1 | contig 20296 bp, 23 predicted proteins | sample 6106821 | NCBI WGS metagenome assembly SCPO01 (sample SAMN10720448, study PRJNA508395) | human gut metagenome | isolation source: Participant 2 stool, 0 month | host: Homo sapiens | collected 2017 | reverse complement strand
CATGGGACATTCGTCACTGGAACGGACAAATGATTTTTTTATTCTGTCAAGTTCGTCTTCAGTCATAACTTAATTTATTTTTCATGGCAGGAGCAAAACAGCAACGCGGATCGGGAAAATCCCAACAACTTTCCATGTTTTTATGATATCACTCCAGCAACGGTTCTGATAACTGAAACAGTCTTCAAAGACGGCATTCCCTGCATGGACTCTCTTTGTTGATATCCTGACGTGACAAGAACAAAGGTGCAAGGCTTGAGGGGAATGCCAGACTTCTTTCAGACTTTGTGGTTACATTCCCTATGATAAATTGTGGATGCCAGTAAAGTTGCTCGCATACAGTCACTTTACCATCAGGCAATATAAACATATGAGTGGTCAATGCAGAGCATTCGCTTCCTTTGAAACACCGGCTTCCACCCCAGGTATCTTGATAGTTTTATCGGCTACTTTCCTAAAATCACGGGAAAGGAAACCTGTGTGAGAAGAGGGCGTATTTGGTTGAATACCTTTGTAATTTGCGCTTTAGTAGGTTTCAAATGCGAAAATACATTATACTCTTTGTATATGGAATTACTGGCGGGGATAATACGCCAGTCGCGTATATGCTTCAGATGAGATAATTCATGCAGTAATTCTGCCAAGACATTCATCTGGCAATTGTAGTTGGTCAGCACAGATGAAATCTGATAATTCAGTCCGCTGTCATCCAGTAATTGCAGGCCGTGAAGCATCTCTTTGGCATAATTTCCGTTTACTCCCAGTGAGGCGGTCAGTATTTCGGAATGAATGGCATCCAGTGAAATTTGAACAATTCCCTGATACCCTGTTTCCTGTACATCTTGCAATAGTTTTTGGGTTACAGGCATTTTGGTCGATATGAATTCGGGGGCAATACCCCGTTTTACCAATTCTTTTAATATGATTTTCCAGTCTTTATGCAGGAATATTTCACCACCTATCAGATTTACTTGTTGTACTTGCAGGTCTGAAGCTTCCTTGATCAGCTCCATCATGCGTTGGGTGGTGAGTGGGGATTTTATTTGCGTTGATGTATCTGCATAGCACTTACAATGCGTGACACATTGGTTGGTCAGCATGAATGTGAGGAGCAACGGACCGGAATACAGCCTTCTTGTAGTAAGATCCAGTTTTTTCCAGACAAAAGAATTTGCTTGCAGCCGGTCAAAACGCAATGCTTTGCCTGCCTTTTCCGCTTCAATCAATATACGTTTGGGAAAATAAATTTCTCCCTGCTGGGAGGAGGTATAAATGGGGGTCGGATTATCAATGAAGTCCGATACCCATTTGATCATCTCCTCCTTGCTCCGGCAGAAGTCGCAGCAGAGGGAGAGTTGTCTGCAAAGGTCTGTCATACGTGAAAAAACTCAGCATGACAGCTTGCAGCGGGTGAATAAAAGTATGCCAGTTCCGGGAGCAGTCGGTATCTGTCCCCGTACTGGAGAATAATGCGACCCTGTGAATATCATGTCTCAGATGATAATGAGGGTTCAGCACATATACTTTATTCATTTCCGGTATTTTCATCTTGTGTTTTTGTAGGATCGACGAATCCGCCTGTATAGCATCCCAGGCCACATTTGGATAACTCCTTGTCATCTATGCCACCTTGTACGTCCATCAGTTCGTTCAAGTCCAATAATTGTTCTTCTTCAGAATAGTTGATGTATTCCGGTTTCTTGCCGTTTTCTTCTTCTTTCTTCATATCATGTGTTTTTTATAAAGGTTATGAATCGGTTTATTTTTCCTTGAAAAGTTCGTATATAGGTGCGAAAATCCTGCTCAGAATGCTTCGGCTCGAAGTGATGATTTCAGCTTTGCCGGACAGATCTATTTCATATTTTATTTCTTTATGGTTTGTGGTTGTCAGCCCTTCCGGAAAAGCGACTTCCACCGCATAGCTTTTATTGTACGGAACAAAAGAAATGGATGCTATTTTTCCCGGCAGCACTCCATAGGAGTGAGTAGGATATTTATTCAGTTCTATATTTACTTTGTCTCCCACTGCTACTTCCGCCACTTCATCCTGTGACAATCTGATATGTCCCAAAGGATTTGCCTGTTGTTTAGAGATAACGGTGCACAGGGTGTCCCCTTCATTCACCCGGTGGCTCATGCCCCAGCTTTTTCCCCATACCACTATGCCGTCATGTCGGCTTTTTATCAGGTATTTATTCTCCCAGGTCCTGAGGCTGTTTACCATATTCTCGTAGGCCAGTTCCAGCATCCTCCTGTTTTTCCCCATTTCCATCTTATGGTTTATCTCCAGTTCGAACTCTTCCCGTTTTACTTTGAGTATTTCCAAAGCATTCGCCTGTTTGGATTCATTCAGTATTTTCAGTTCATCATCCAGGAACTTCTTTTTCTGCGGATACAAGTCGAATTCCTGATACATGACACAGGTACGTACCGCTTGGGTGAATTGCTCGTATGCCGGAGCCATTTCCCCCATAATCAGATTGAACGGATAATCTTGCAGATAGTTGATGTCATTGGTTCTGTAATACCATTCTATGTTGGTAAGTACGTTACAGAATGTCTGCACATCCTCTAGTGAGGCCGTGTTTTTCAGTATGCCCAATGTGTCATTCCGTTTTACCTGCGATTGGTTTTCTATGAAGAAACGTTCTATCATTCCTCCCTGATTGGCGGTAATCCATTCCACACTACCCATATCATCAATGGTGACGGCTTTCTTTATTGTATCGGGATATTTAAACAAGGCGGTTCCGGCAACCAGAAACACGATAAGACCATAAACGATATAGCTTCCCGTATGTATCAGCCATTGGGGCATATCGCCCAACATTTCGTTGTTTTCCCGGCTATATACCTCCACCTTTCCGGCATCTTCAGTTTCAGGTTTGTAGATTTCCTCCATACCTTCTTGCTATTATTTCTCAATTTTTAATTCTCAATTTTCTGCTTTCCTAAGCACTCAGCTCCAACTGATTCTTTACCAGTCTGTAGTAATCTCCCTGTCGGGTAATCAGTTCATCGTGCGTTCCCTTTTCGGTTATCTCCCCCTCTTTCAACACCACTATTTGATCGGCATTTTTTACGGTGCTCAGGCGGTGGGCTACGATAACTACTGTTTTGTCCTTGAAGAACTTCTCCAGATTACCTTGTATTACTTTTTCATTGTCCGTATCGAGGGCATTGGTAGCTTCGTCGAAGAACAGATAATCGGGATTACGGTAGATGGCGCGTGCTATCAGGATGCGTTGTTTCTGTCCCTGGCTCAGTCCTTGTCCCGTATTGCCTATTTTCGTATTGTATTTCAGAGGCAATGATTCTACAAAGTCGCGTATGTTTGCCATTTCCACGGCATAGAGCAGCCTTTTCTTGTCTATCATGTTTCCATCCGGAACGATGTTGTTGGCTATGGTATCTCCAAAGATAAACCCTTCCTGCATCACCACGCCACAATGCTTGCGCCACTCTTTGAAACTGATTTTCTGTAGCGATTGCCTTCCTATGGTAACCGTTCCTTCCGTGGGAGGATAGAATCCCAGCATCAGTTTAATCAGTGTTGTTTTTCCGCTTCCGCTGAGGCCTACGATGGCGGTGGTTTTTCCGGCGGGTATATCCAGTGAAAGCCCTTTGATGATTCGTTTTGATTTTTCGGAACCATAGGTGAAGATGACATTATTCAGCCGGATGGGGTCTTTGCCGGATATTTCAGTTTCCTGATCCATGCCTTCCGTTTCCTCATCGGGCTTGCCATGTATCTCGCCCAAACGCTCCAGACTCAGTTGGGCGTCCTGCGTATCTTGCATGAAAGATACAAACTGAGTAACAGGGCCTTGCATCTGTCCGATGATATACTGTATGGAGAGCATTACGCCCAACGTGATACTTCCATGCAGTACGGCGGTGGCTGAAAGGACGGTAATCAATACATTTTTCACCTCGTTGATAAGTACTGCCCCCACCTGTTGCCACTGCCCCAAGTTGAGTGAACTCATATTAATGCGGAACAGAGAAGCTTGTATATTTTCCCATTCCCAGCGTTTCTGCTGCTCGCAGCCCAGCAACTTTATATCCTGCATGCCGTAGATAAGCTGCATCAGATTGTTCTGATTGACAGACATCTGCTCGAAATTTTTTCGGTTGAGGTCTGCCCGTTTTCGCATGAACAACTTCACCCAGCCTATATATGCCAGACTGAACAGAATAAAAATCAGGAATATTTTCCAGCTGTAAATAGCCAGCACAATACCGAAGATGACTACTGTAAGGGTGGAGAACAGTATGTTGAGCACAGACTGAGTAAGGAAACTTTCTATCCGGTTATGATCCTCGATACGCCGTATCAAGTCACCGGCCAGTTTACTGTCAAAGAACCTCATGGGCAGCCGCATCAGCTTGGAGAGGAAATCCGAGATGAGCGACACGTTGACACGCGTACTGATGTGGAGCAGTATGCAACGCCGGATTACCTCGATAAGTGTGCGGCTGAATACCAACATGAGCTGGGCTGCCAGAATTAACTGGATAAAGTTCAAATTACGGTGTCCTATGCCTTGGTCTACAATGGTTTGTGTAAGAAAAGGAAAGACCAGTTGCAGCAAACTGCCTGCCAGCAGTCCGATAACGAGTTGCATCATAGCCTTTTTGTATGGGCGGACATAGTGGAACAGATACCACAATGACAGCTTTTCATATTTTATCGGTTCTGCCTCATAAAATTGCGGTGTGACATCCAGCAGCATGGCGATTCCCTTTTCTATTCCCCCTTGGGTAGTGCTGATCCAGCACTTTTTCAGTTCTTGTTCTTCATATTTCAACAGTCCGTAAGCCGGATCGGCAATGTAGAACCAAGTTTTTCCTTTTTTCTTTTCTATTTTGTAAAGCACTACAAAGTGCTCTTGATTCCAATGGATGATGCAGGGCAGTTTGGATTGTTGTTTCAGCTTATCCATAGAGGTGCGGATGCCCGTGGCACGCAATCCTATACTGGCTGCCGCTTCGCTGATGCCCAACAGGTTCACCCCGGTACGCTGTATGTAGGATTGTTCGCGGAGTTGTTGCACGGAGAATGTTTTGCCATAATATTTGGCTATCATTCTCAGGCAAGTGGGACCGCAGTCCATACCGTCCAATTGTTTATAGAAAGGAAATTTGCTCATAATCGTTTCTTCTGTTTTACTTTGCGTGTCAGCCGATTTGTTAGTTTACCACAAGTTACACACAGCGGAATCGTGCAAAGCATAAGAATCAGCTTGCTGGGATTAAGCGTGCGTTAATTCGTGTAATCTGTGGTGAGTATGGACTGTGGTTAACCTATGCAATCCATTGTTTCAATGAATCGTATAGCCCTTTGTTACTATAATAATAGGTTTTGGCAGATCTGTCGTAAAGTATCACTATATTGAGCTCATTACGCATATAATCCATATATTCAAAAAACGTAGAGCGTGCTACACCTACCTTTGTTGCAAATTCTGCGGCTGTGCCTGTTTTTCTAATATGGATAAGATAATCCATATAGAAAATCTTCTTTAGGTCAACTTTTATCATTATATTTTTTCTTTTAAGAGTTAGATTCCAAAGACTCCCGTTAAGTAATTACCTTGGTTATTGGCCATTTTGCATTGTATATTATTGACCATTGTTTGTGACTCTAGAAGGACCACAGATGGATTGGGAATCGTAACTGGAAGCGGTGGGATGTGGAGAGAGGCTTTGGCTTGCTTTACTTCCCAACGTCCATTTAAAGGCAAATTTTTTGTAGTCTCAGAGAATGCATATATGTTTTGCATTGATAGGCCACTTAATAGTATGGTAAGTAATGCCATACGTAAGCTTAAAATCTTAAATTTTTGTGTTTTCATATTATTTGATTTAGTTGTTTTAACGATGATAAAGTTAAGGTTTTAGTTTAAAATAGATGTGGACTTGATTTCCTTATATATGGACTGCTTGAGAAAAATATTATGTTGATTATTAGTTATTTATGATTTTGGAATAGTTTCTCTTATGGACAGTCTGTTCCACTGAAATTCCAAAAGCCATAAATCAAGGGTATGGCTTTCGCCTAATGAACCTAATTTTTGAATAATTCGCTCTTTAAGGCGGAACTTTCTTTTAGAAACAGATGTAGGAGAGATATTCAGTATGTCTGCTATATCCAGATTAGAAAAACGAAGTTTGATAAGACAACATACTTGTAAATCGCTTTCCGTCATTGAAGGAATCACTTGGCTTAAACGTATCGTATAGTTATCAAACAACAAATCAATGTTCTTTTTAATCTCGTCCCATTGTAAAATATTGATGGGGCTTTTTTTATCTTTCAAGTTCTTAATAACCCTTATGTCCTTTATCAGTAAGTTCGATAGATAGGTTTCTCTATCGCGTAACCGTTGATTTTCTTTTGTCAAAATTTCTAACCTATTCAGCTCATTAGACTTTTCATTCAAGGTAAAGGAATATTTATCTATATTGTTTTGAAGCGTTTCATTCTCTTGCTTCAGACTCTCGTTTTGCTGCTGTATTTCGACCAATGCTTTATGTTGTTCTTCCAGTTGTTCTTGTACTCCTTTGTTTTCTTCTATCTGCATGGTGAGTTCTTCCATCCGGTTTCTATTGCGGACGATTATCATCTCATTCTCTTGTATTTTAATGGTATTCTGGTTTATTTCTTCTTCCTTTCTCTGAAGTAGACGTTCCTTACGAAGCAGCTTTTTTTGATACACATATACCATGATTGCTATTCCCATAGCTATTCCAATTCCTGCAAGCAATATCATATTAAGCATATTCTTCTTATCCATTTCTAACTGGCTGTTTTCATTGATGATTTTCTGCTGGTCGTATTTCTTTTGTATTTCAGCTAATTCTCTACTTTTATTTAGGGTTTGTATCGAGTCCTGATAATTCAATAGCTGGTCGCAATAAACTGAAATCTTTTCATATTCATGATTATCCCGGCTTACATAATATAAACCTTGATAAGCTGCACGAACTGTATAGATACTTGAAGAATACAATGCTTTGTTAAAATAGTAATAAGCAGAATCAGGAATAGCAAGGTAGTAATAAATTTCACCTAATCCCAAGAAGTTCTGCCCTAAGGATTCAATCTCGTCTGTTTCATTTATCTGTAGTGCTTTCTGTGCATATTTCAATGCAGATTGATAATCCTTTATATTCGTATATATTCCTGCCAATTCATTCATGGCGCCTGAACACAAATAGTTATCTTTAATTTTCTCAGCTAACAGAATCGCTTTCTGATAATATTCTATCGAAGTATTCATTTGGTTTAATGCAGAAATAGCTCTTGCAAGAAAAATATAGGAAGAGCATATATATTTATCATTATTTGCTAACTCTGCATAATGAAGTGCTTTTTCAAAGTTTTTAAAAGCGTCCTCATATAATTCTCGAAAAACATAGAACTCGCCTAGTTCTACATATATAAGGTGTGCCAATTGGTAATCTTCTAGCTTCTCTACTTCCTCTATTGCTGCCAGATAGAGTTTTTGTGCCTCTTCTGTTTTGCCGGCTTTTTTGCACAATATACCTTTATAATACAGCACCATCGCTCTACGTTGCGCATCCTCTTGCTGCATAAAATAATTGTATGCTATATTAATTAAAGTGGAGTCTTCCACTTCTTCTATATAATTTTTGTATTTGGCTTGGGTTAGTAATAAAGCCCATGTGGCCTTTTGCAATTTATCCGAGGATGCAGGCATTTGCATTTCTTGCAATATGTGTAATGCACTATCCGGGTATTCATACATAATGTGTTCCGCCTTCACCAGTGGAGGCAACAAAGTTTGTAAAGTATCCTTTTTTTGTTTGCACCCTGTAAGAAGTATGCTTAGTATTACCATCCAATTTATAACCCTCTTTTTTCTCATAGTTATTATGTCTTTTATATATAATGGTAGTAAATGTAGGTATTATATATGAGATGTGAAAGGAAAGATGTTGAATTCTTATAAATATGTTACAGGTGTAGTCTGTCTTCTCTTTTTATTTCCTAAAATTTTCTATTAAATTTCAGCAGCTTTTTGTTGGAAATGTTTTTTGGATCCTATTGAATGCGAACAGAATACGCTTCTTTGGGATGAATAGTAAGCTTTTTTGTTTTAATGCAAAAAAAGCTAAAAATATTCTTTTTTTTTATTCAGTCCGGAATGGTCGGACTATGTAGGATTATACTTGCAATATCAAATTAAATATAATTATATCACTGAATAATTATAGCCCAGACCTTACTGATAAAAGGAGCGGATGCCGAAAAGCTTAATAGAGTAGGCCTTATTAATAAATACTTAAAGTTTATGAAGCCAGAAGAAACAATTTTTGATGGTATTAGCGATTCTGAAATGGAATCTATAGCAGGGGGGACTGCTGAAGTACAGTCTGAATCTCAAGGAGAATCAGCCGCAGGTGATGGTTATGCTATTAAATGCTGTAATAATAAAGGGAAGCAGGAACAGCAGAAAACAGTAGATCCTACAACATAAAGTTTGGATTTTACTAGCTAAAGGAGCAAATGCCGAAAAGCTTTAATAGAGTAGGCCTTTATTAATAAATACTTAAAGTTTATGAAGCCAGAAGAAACAATTTTTGATGGTATTAGCGATTCTGAAATGGAATCTATATCAGGAGGTATTGCTGAAGTTCAATCTGAATCTCAGAGTGAATCAGCTGCAGGTGATGGTTATGCTGTTAAATGCTGTAATAATAAGCTAAAAACAAAAGACGAAGAAAAAGTCAAGCCGGATTAACGGTAATGTGGCTGATCTTGATGTTTGTAAACAATCTAATATTAGGGGGAGTTTGCTGAAAATGAAATTTCCCCTAATATTGAATTATAATAAAGAAATATTATGCTATATACGTTAAATAATAATTATGTGCTTCGTCAGGAGTTAAACGATTGTTATCGTTTATATAACAAGAAAACGTTAAGGAGTTATACAATATCGTATAAATTATTCTTTATTCTTGAGCAATTTAGAAAACAATCTTATTCTCTTGAACATTTGATTGAAGAGTTTAATGTGCGTAATATTGATCTGTCAGATTTTTATCATTTCATTGAGAAGGACGAGTTTTTCGACTTGTTAGTTATGGCAAATAACTTTAAAGGACCATTTGTGAAATACAAAATATCTAAAGATCTTTCTTCATATACTGCATATAGTCCTGAGAGAGTTGATTTTTTGATTACTAAACATTGTAATTTAGCTTGTAAACATTGTTTTGAAGGTTCTTCTCCTTCTTTTGAAGTGAAAAGAATTAGTTCGTCTGATACAGATCGAATTTTGTCCCAATTTGAAGCTGCAAATATCCAAACTTTAAAAATTACAGGAGGAGAACCTTTTTCTCACCCTGATATTGATAATTTTCTTTTTAAAGCCATTCAGTGTCACTTCGAAACTATCATTTTGACTAATGCTTTATTATTAAATAAGCAAAGAATTGATATGATTAAAAAAGGGCACATACAATTGGGAATCTCACTTGATGGAATGACAAGTGATACCCATGATTTTATTAGAGGTAAGGGAGCATTTGATAAATTGATAAGAATACTTAAAATTTTAAGTTTAGAAGATATTAAATTTAGCATCACTTGCACAATTAATAAAAAGAATTTATGCCAGATCGATGAAATAATAGACTATTCTTTGAATGAGCTTGGAGCACAAACTTTGTTCTTAAACAGGCTAAGACCTATGGGTAGAATGAATCAGAATACTAATATTGTTTTGTCAGAACAGGAAAATGATAATGTTTATAAATTATATCTGAATCAGAAGGGAAAATATAATAAAAGAATTATCTTAGCAGACGATTCTGCTTTAAAATCAAACTCTCATGACAATAAAATTGTTTGTGCCGCTGGAAATTCACTTATTGCCATTGATGAGAATTTTAATGTGTATCCTTGTATTTATGGAATTGATAATCCTGAATATAAAATGGGGAATTTAATAGATCAAAATTTGGATGTGATTTGGAAATCTTCTAAATGGAATATTTTTAGGGGAAATTTGACTTTGGAGGATTTGACTGATTGCAGAAATTGCAAACTTCATGCGGTGTGTGTAATGAAGAATTGCAGATTGAAACCTGTTTATGAAGGACGGTCATTTACTTCTTCTATATCATATTGTAATAAATAGAAAGAATGAATTATGGAATTCATGTTGTTAATAATAATTATGCATTTATTAGATATAGGACATGGAACAAATAGTGCATGGGAGTATTGTGGATGAAAATAATCTCTATCGCTTGCATAAATGTTGTTTTGATAAATAATAATGATTATATATTTGTGTAAAAATGACGAAATAGGCACGAATAATTAAAAAGTATAGAATATATGAGGACACTGATTTTATTGCTCGGATTATTATTAAATTCTATTGTTATTGACGCACAGAGTGTTTCCGGCTTATTAGTTGATGAAAAAGGAAATCCTGTCAGTTTTGCTAATGTGGTATTGCTATCTTCCAAAGATTCATCTTTTGTGCAAGGTACAATTAGCAATGAACAAGGAATTTTCAGCATAGACCAAACAAGCGGTAATAATATACTCAGAATTTCTTGTCTTGGCTTTATTCCGGTGACAAAAGCCTATGCTCAGTTTCCGGTAACGATTGTGATGTATGAAGATGTTAATCTGTTGGGGGAAGTCGTGGTAAAGGGGAATCGCCCGTCATATAAACTTACTGCTGAAGGGTTGCAGACCCATGTGCAAGGAACAGTACTTAGCAAAATGGGTACGGCGGAGGATGTGTTGAAGCATATACCGGGACTTCAGAAGAAAAATGATGCGTATGAGGTATTTGGAAAGGGAGCCCGATAATCTATGTGAATGGAAGATTGCTGCGTGATTTGTCGGAACTGGACCAGCTGAAGTCAGAAGATATTAAGAATGTAGAACTGATTACCAGCCCCGGTGCAAGATATGATGCGTCTGTGAAAGCAGTGGTGAAGATTACTACCCGCCCCATAAAAGGGGAAGGATTTGGATTTGATGTGCGTTCCGGTTATAATCAGTGGGAGTATGCCGGTTTCGTGGAACAGTTGAACTGGAATTACCGGCGTGATAAATTGGATGTGTTCGGCACCGTGTATTATAGAAAAAGTGAAGGGTTTGACGAAAGTCGGTTTACTCAAGATGTGCATGTTGATACGCTTTGGCATCAGGACAATTATCAGTTCGCAAAAACGAATCAACAGGCATTTACCAATATCGCAGGTGTGAACTATGCATTCGATGAAAATAATTCAATCGGAGTAAAATATACATTGAAAGCCAATCCGGATGCCCGCTATCACACTATATTTAATTCGGATGTATATGCCGATGGCACGCATTATGACTATCTGGCGAATGATATCAATGCCACTGCGTATTATAATCCCTCGCATTCGGTAAATGTTTATTATAAGGGGATGGCGGGAAAAACGGAGATTGATTTTAATGCGGATTATCTGTTTGACAAAAACGGAGACAATACGATACAACGTGAAGAAAGCAGCAATAAGGAAGATAGGGTTGTCACTTCTACCAATACATTGAGAAGTGAACTCTTTGCTGCCAAACTGGTGCTGAGCCGTCCGCTGCTTGGAGGAAATGTCCTGATAGGGGCTGAATACAGTCATACAGAGCGGCAGGATGATTATGTGAATCCGGAAGGTTATGTGCCGACTTCATTCAGTGAACTGAAAGAGCAGAATATCAGTCCGTTTTAGAGTATAGCCGCAATACCCCCATAGGGCAACTCTCCGTGGGGACGTTATGAGTGGGTGAACTTTGATTATTATGAGGATGGGAAATATATGGAAGGACAAAGCCGGAATTTCAGTAATTTCTTTCCGAGTGTTTCATTGGGTTCTGAAATAGGCGGAGTGCAGTTGCAGCTTAGTTATGCGGCAAAGACGCGTCGTCCGTCCTACCAGCAGTTGAGCAATAATGTGACGTATGCCAATAGGTTCACGCTTCAGTCCGGCAATCCGTTATTGGAACATGAGGTGGTGCATAACGTTTCTTTGATGGGGCATGGAAGTTTATGCAGTTTAGTGTGGATTATAATGACAGAAGAAATGCAATCATTTACTGGGGAACAAATGGAGTATAATCCGGCGGTAACGCTTATTTCTTTCAAAAATCTTCATAGCTTGAAGTCTGTTTCGGCATTCTTGTCATTGGCGCCTAAGTTTGGAATCTGGTCGCCGCAATTGAATTGGGGAGTGCAGAAACAATGGCTGGATCTGGAGACTACCGATGGATTGCTGAAGATGAACAAACCGATGTTTACGGGGGCTTTTAATAATACGTTTAATTTTAATCACGGCTGGATGGCTTCGGTGGAAATGAATTATCAAAGTAAAGGCGATATGGAGAATTGCTCGGAAACCAAGAATATTTTTTATGTGGATGCCGGGGTTACAAAGTTCTTTTGGGGGGATAGGATGTCTGTGAAACTGAGTGGTACGGATTTGTTCCATGGCATGAAGTCGGGAAACCGTATGTATTATAACCGGGCATCTTCTTTGCAAATTAATAATTATGATAGTAGGAAAGTGATGCTGACGGTACGCTATAAATTTAATGCTACGCGTAATAAATATAAGGGTAGTGGTGCCGGAGAGAGTGAGAAGGAAAGATTATGAGTGCCACTTTTCACATTTCATTTGTTCTTACCCAGCTTATATACCATTTGGCGGAATAAAGGTACGTTTAACCATATATATTCGTACCAATGTTCTACCTTTCTTTTCCATAGTTTGCTCCAGCTATATATTTCCCACCATTTTAGATGGAGATTTGCCGAATTCATAAAATCTTGTGTGGGAAAGAGGGTCAGGGCTATTCCTTTTATCCATAATGTTTTCATTTCGTCCGCCCAATATTGCATAAGTCCGAATTCCGGTTCCCAGATAATGAATCGGGATTCATGAATGCCGTAACAGACTACATATCCTGGTACATTGAAATCATTGAGAGTGAAAAGGATGATGGGAAGTTTTCTTTGTGTTAATTGATGAATGTTTTGCAAACATATTTCGGCTTTCATGCCGGAATATATAGCCCCTTGTTTCATTCCTGCCAAGGTAAGCTTTCCATTTATTTTGCACCATTCGGTTAATGTATGTATGTCCGTTTCTTTTCCGTTGTAATATTTTATAACAGTGAGCAGGCAAGCTACCTCTACAGGGCACTTAGCATTGGAACGGACAAATGATTTCTTTATTTTATCAAGTTCGTATTCTGTCATAACCCGGTTTGTTTTATAAGAGAAAACTCATGGAGCGGCCGCAATCACTTAAAAAAAGAAATTCATTGGAGCGATTAACGTTCATTTGGACGTGGAAGTAGGTATGAACGCTGAATTACTTTAATAAGTGTGCGGCCGGAGTCTGCATGAGTTATATCTGTTACGTCCTGCTCTTTCTATTAACATATCGGCTATTTTGTTTATTTCCCGATTCTTACGCTCAAAGAAATCGCATAACTCTTTCGCCTTTTGTGTTAGTGTTGTTTTATTTTGTAATGCATATTCTATTTGTTGCTCCAATTTCATCGGAGTTATGTTTATCATATCTTTAGGCGAATATTTCAGTACCGGTATTTGAGCAAAGGTACAATCCAGCCATGCGTCAGAATGTGAGTCGGTCAAAGCCAAATCGCATAATGGTAATATGGTGTTAAGGTTCAGCGTGCGGAATAATTCCATGTTGTCGGGCAATTCAGACGATTGATATACATTTGGTATGTCGGTCAATAATATGAATTGGTACCGGGGATTTCTGATGGAACTTCTTTTATAACTCTATAAAAATCTTCTAGAATCTTTGAATTTTTATTTCCTTTTCCTAATAATCCGACAATAATATTTCTTTCTTTGTCTTTTTAATATCCTGCAATCTCTTTGTCAATGTTTCCAAACGTGGTCCGGAACCGGATGACAGGTAGGGAGTGGGTGGCAGATAAAGTATAGAAATATCTTTGTCCTGTATGTTTTTTTGGTCAGGCAACTGCATGGCTATGAAAATATAGTCAATGGCTAGCTGCCGATAGAGGGAGGCATGTGCTGCATGCCGACAATCCAGAAGCGTTAGGTCGGGCTTTAACCAACGGAAATCATCTGGATAAAGTACGCAGTTGCTTATTCCTTTATCATATAGTACAGGCGTAAAAGCAGGGTTTGAGGTGTAGGTATAGTATACCTCTTGTTTCTTTTCCCGCAATATCCCTGCTAATTTGATGGTTAGCAATAACTGGCTTTTGTCCGGTGCTATGTCAAGAAGGAAATTCAGCATATATTATTGCGTTAATATGGATTTGTTTAATGAACTTTTTGGACAAATTATATTCATAGAAATTGGAACTTTCATGTTCCAATTTCTAATGAATCAAGTTAGTGGTTTAAGTATACTTTAGTTGGGTTATGAAAACAGGTCTGTCACTCTTGAGTGAAATATCCCGTTAAATGTCCGGAAGGTGTACCTGTTATTTCTAGTTTATATTCTTCTGCAGGGAAATTTGCAATAGAAATTGTGATGTAAGCGCTCTGTACTTCAGGAATATCATTTTCATAAACGACGCCCCCTTTTGCCATATCTGTGATGCGGATGGTCATATCACGGTCGGGTGACGCGTTCTTGAGGGTAAGGAGATAGCCATCGGTAAATACAGTTATGGGGCAATTGGTAGCAGCACTTCTAATAGGATCATCCCATCTGCCATCCAATTCTACATCTTTAACAGGAGTTTCTGTTGTATTGGCTTGTACAGGCAAAATACCTATTAATGTAGTTATGATAATAACTATACTCCATATCTTTTTCTTTATACTTTTAACTTCATGACTTTATGTTTGTTTTAATTGTTTTGTTTGGGGCAAAGTTAGAGGATAAATCTTAAAACGTGCAGATATCATGTGGACAAATGGAAAAAGGTAATAAGTTAATAACTAGCTTATTACCTTTTTATAGGAGGACGATATAGACAATTGTTTATTTTTAGTATTCCATAAGCCATAAATCAAGGCTTTGATTTTCGCCTAATGAACCTATTTCTTGTACGATGCGTTCTTTTAATCTTAATTTTCTTTTGGACACAGATGTGGGCGAGATGGCTAACATATTGGCGATGTCACCGTTGCTGAACCGTAGTTTTATCAAACAGCATATTTGTATATCACCGTCTGTTAAGGAAGGTATCTGATGACATAGTCTTTTAGTATAGTTATCGAATAATAAATCTATTTTTCTTTTATTTCTTGCCATAGTTTGTTGTCTATATACTTTGTTGTTTTAGCTTATTGAATAATTCTGTCTGCTTAATGAGTTGGTTACATAAAAAAGCCTCGCGTTTATGTAGATACTGGTTTTCTTTTGATAGCTGTTCCATAGCTTCCAGTTCTTTCGATTTTTCTTTTAATGACTGGGCATAATTGCTTATATGATTTTGCAGGTTATTGTTCTCCAGTTTCAGCGTTTCATTCTGTTGTTGTATTTCTTGTCGTATTTTATTTTGTTCTTTCCATTGTTCTTTTATCTCTAGGCTTCCTTCCATTTGGATTGTAAGTTCTTCTATCCGCATTTTGTTGCGGTTTATCAATGTCTCATTTTCATGTATTTTCATAGTGAAATAACGAATTTTTTCTTCTTTCTCCGATATCTCTTGTTTTGAGAAACTATTTTTCGTTGGTATAGATAGTTTGTTATTGCTATGATGAAAGACAAAATGATTAAGGCAATGAGCACATTGCGTATGGTCCGGTCTTTCTTTATTTGTGACAGATTATTTTCATTGATTATTTTTTGCTGATCATATTTTTCTTGCATCTCTATTAATGCTTTATTGCGATCTGTTTTACCTATTGAATCTTGATAGAACCATAGCTTATTACTGTATTCCCTCAAATCCGCAACTAAGCCCTTGAACGTCCTTATTGCGTTTACACGTCCTCTCATTACTGAATTTGCAGATAATTTGAACTTGAAGCACCCACTTCTGCCTACAATATCCCTTACCCCACAATGTGACTTGAGGCAATACACAATATCATTCCCATAAGTTGTAGGCATTATCCAAAATCAGTCTGGAAAACATCTGCGTAAGCATTATTACAGGTATAGATGTTCAGCACATACCGCCTTGATGTCCTGATCCACTTGGCTGGTACAGAGATAAACCTGAAGACAAACGCTTTTATGCGACTTGTTGCATTGAGCCCGAACTTCTTTACGTCAAGTCTTTGAATAATGGCCTTGTAAAAGTTACGGATAAGTGCTGTAAGAAGAAGGAACACTGTGTTCTCTGCCATGAAGGATTTGGGCAATCTGTCCCACCGAAACCATTGTTCATATCATCGAAGATACGTTCCTTTCCTCCACGAAGGTTATAGAACTCGACAATTTCTCTTACGGAAGAATCATAGTCGTTAGTCAGGATACAACGGTATGTGTATTCTCCTTCCCAAAATCCTGCACACCATCCATCCGTTTCTGTCTTTGAATCACAAGTCGATATGCCTTACCTTTCCACTTCTCAACAAGGATAGAGTTCAATTCAAACTCAATGCCATTGATTTCCTCAGTTTTCCAGCCTTTGAGAGCAAAGGTGTCATTGTAGATCGAACTGCAGCGGTTAGCACGGATATAGAAGGACTTGCAGTGTTTTTCTATTTCCTCCACGATTTCCTCGGAACATGATCCACAATCAGCTCTGAAGCGATTGATAGTGAGCCCATTCTGTTCAAATCTCGCAAAGAACCTCTTCAGCGTGTCCTTCTGATGGAAACGAACATTTGTGTTACCATCGCTATTCTCTATACCGACTATCAAATCGCCAATAACCGCCACGCCAGGGCGATAACCAAGGAACTTCTTGTATGTAGGCTTTGCATCATACTTCTCTGTCTCTATGAACTGATGGTCGAAATCAACATCATACATCTCACCCTCTTTCAGTTGGCCAGATGCAAATATACAATTGAGCAATAAAGTATTGAGAGTGTCAGCCGTATTGAAATCGTAGGTCTTGCCCATATCTGATGTGTATGAAATGTTTTCTTGCGTCAACTCCTTTATCGCCCTGAGGATAGTATCAGAGCTACAAGTGCGAAGTGTCGGATGAAGCGAGAGGTGGTTCATCAAATGAGTAGTGACATCCTCAATACATGAACCGCTACAGAAGTAGATACTCATGAGAGAACGGATGATTTCGCTGTACTGATAACCGAACGATCTACACCTTAGACCGAGGGTTGAGTCGATTACAGATGATAATGTGGAGTCAAATTGCTCCATGATTGAAAATAATCCCCCAAAAGGAGTGAGTCTCTCAGATTTAATTTGTATCTTCGCCATGTCTATCGTCGGATTCTCTTGTTTTTTTTGCAACACTAAGATAAGTGAAAATTCTGACATGGCAAAATCCTGAGCAACTTTTGTTGCTCAGGTACTTAAAAAGTTTAATTTATAATAGTGTTGCGGAATTAAGGTATTCTACTGCCTTTTTGTAATCTTTTTCTTCTTGACTAATATAATATAGTGCTTGATAGGCGCTACGGGCTGTATGGATATTAGGTGACAGGCAAGCTTGGTTTAGGTAAAAATATGCAGAATCGTACATTTTTAAATAGCGATAAGTATCTCCCAATGAAAATATTCTTTGATCAGTCTTTTTTATTTTAATACAATCTTTTGCATACTGAAGAGCCTTTTTATTTTCTCCTGTTTTAAGAAATAAAAAACTGCTTTCGTTCATGGCGCTTGCCAATATGGTAGGATAGTTATTCACTTGTCCTATTTTTATAGCTTTTTCATAATATTCTATCGCTTTATTATATTGTTTTTTCTGTGAAAATGCTCTGGCGATATAGATGAAAGAGAAAGCTATGTATGTTTGGTTGTCGGATAGTTCGGCATTATGATGTGCTTTTTCAAAATATTCCATAGCATAATCATTTAGTTTTCGATACAGATACATTAGTCCTACCTCTGAATTGATAAGAAAGCCTAATTGATAATCATTTGTTTTCTCTATTTCAGTCGCTGCTTCTAGATAAAATGACAATGCATCTTCGGCATGATGACTTTCATGGCGCAAGATACCTTTATAATATAGCGCCAATGCCTTTCTTTGTGCATTATCATGTTTGGTGAAGTAAGAGTAAGCGATATTTATTAAAGAATCGGATTGTTCAATTTGGTTTTTATATTGAGCTTGTGTCATCAATAATGCCCATGTATATTGTTCATTTTCAGAAGGAATGTCGTAGTTGTATGTAATATATGCAGTGCGCTGTCGGGATATCTGTACATCATTGCTTCTGCCTTTGCCAATTCGGGTTGGAAGGCTGTGGGGTAGTTCTTGTGTGTACAGGATATCAGACTGATAATTATGCTAATTATTAGCCCTGCATATTTGAAACTGCTCATAGTAATCATTTCTATATTATTGGCGATAGGAATCTTATGGGATATGTTGCGTAAGTGAATGAATTGGTTGATTTTATAGGAAAAGTTTGAAGATTGATGTTTTCTGATTTATCCTGCCATGGTATAATATAAAGGGATGTGCCTGAATTATTTTAAATACGGAATAAAAATCAGGCATGTCCCTTCATTATAGCTGGGGTAACCCTTTGAATTGTCTATACCATTTTTAAAGTAGTTAAAATCCTAACTTTAATTTTACAAACTGTTTGATGAATTGTACTGTTCCATCAATCCCCGACGAATCAATAATAAGTGATAAGTCGCAGCTCCCCACGTTTGTAACTATAATAATTATAGTAAGCCGACCGTTTTTATCTGCTTTTTCCATCACTTCAGCGGCTTCTGTAGAAATATGATGGATATATCAATCTTTCGATGCGCTTCAGAAGCAGAAACGAATATATTAACGCAACGGGATGGTCACGCAAAATGTAGTCGGCACATCTGCCGACAAACAGACACGATTGTTTTTCAGCCAGTTCATCGTATTACGTCGCTTTGTATTTTGAACAAAGCGTCATTGTTCGTGACAACGCTGCAGGGAATGGCTCCGTCGCTGATAAAGGAAAACGTGTCCGAACAGACCGCCGATAATGCTTTGAGAAGCTTTTCATCTGTTTTCAAAGAATTTCTTGCATAGGCCGCCTCCGAAGCTAGTTTGATTAATTCTTTATCGTAAAGGCGATACCAAACTCTTGGGCCAGTTTTTCGCCTTATCTCTTTCTCCACTGCCTAGTTGGCGTCCTAGGTTGATAACATAATGCTCGTTCATAGTCGCCGTTCTTGATTATGTGGGCAAATATAAGGAAACTAATTTTAATTTTAATTTTCAACTTTTAATTTTGTTACCGTGGTCTTAAAAATCTTGAACTGGCGGTAAAGCATGATTCCTGCGACACACTGCCGCCAAGTCTGATATTGGCATACTCCACCAAATTCCTGCTGATCCCCAGCAAAGAGGGAGCAGGATGATGCGGAAGCAAGAATAATAATTGTCGGGTTAATGACAGGAAGATGGCTTTACCGGCCATGCCGATACTTTGAAAAAATTGACGTTACCATCTGAAACCCGATAATGGGAAAATATGACTACAATGCGTAAGCCGGTAGCTGATAGCTGTATCAGTCCCTCATGAGTGGTAAAAGCGGATACGGCCAATCTGGGCATCAGTTCACCTACTAGAAAACCGGTTGTTGTAACAGCGGTGGCCATAAATGGTAAGTTTTAATACTTGGTACATTGATGATATTGTTGGCGCCAAAGTTATAACTGGCTATGGGTTGCATTCCTTGATTCAGCCCCATCACAATCATGACGAACAGGAAACAATCCGGTTTACAATACCAAATGCGCCAATAGCCAGATCGCCATCATATTCTTCAAACCTTTGTTAATGGAAATTACAATGAAGCATGCTGCCAGATTCATCAGGAACGGAGACATACCGATAGCGATGGTGTTTTTACGATTGTACCGCGCAGTTTGTAAATGCCTCGGCGGAGATGAAGCAACTCGTTCTTGTTGGTGAAGGTCTTGAATTGCACACCAGTGAGATGATTTGGGCCAGAATGGTGGCAATGGCGGCACCCTGGATACCCTAAATGGAATAGATAGATAAAGATAGGGTCAAGGATGGTATTGATAATTACTGTGGTGATGGTGGCTGTCATTGCTTTTGTGGATGCCCTGAAGCGCGTAGTAAGGCATTCAGTCCCAAATACATGTGGGTTATAACATTGCCCAGCAGGATAATGACCATATGTAGTCTCGTGCATA
>SCPO01001377.1_pt1 | contig 20403 bp, 27 predicted proteins | sample 6106821 | NCBI WGS metagenome assembly SCPO01 (sample SAMN10720448, study PRJNA508395) | human gut metagenome | isolation source: Participant 2 stool, 0 month | host: Homo sapiens | collected 2017 | reverse complement strand
AATCGTCTCTCCATTTACATCAAATAACGCACACGAACAATCTCTTCTATCTTTAATATTTGTGGAATAGGCTGTCCGAATTAATGCTGCTCCCATCTCTTCTGTAATTGCAAAAAGCGATTTCGCATAACTTCAATGTGATTGCATCCATCTTTTCATTCCTCCTTTTAGTTCTCTTCTAATGCTTCCATCTTCCCAGTCTCATGATTTGCAATCTTCACAACCAAATTCATTCTCTCATCTACTGTCACCTTATCGCCAGGCCCTACTACGGACGTAGCTCCTGTTTCCTCTATGATTGCCGGACCGATAAAGCTGTTACCTGCTTTTAAAGCATCTCGCTTATATACGGCTGTATCCAGCCACTCTCCCATAAAATAAGCTTTTCGAATTTCTTCTGGTTTTGGAAGTTCCTTGCTAATTTCTCCTTTTGAATACAAGTTACTTTTGTCCATTTCCCCAACTACAGAAAGACGCAAACTAACCAACTCCATGGGATCATTCTTCTTAAATCCATAAGAACGCTCATGTGCATCACTGAAATCATTCACAAGTTTATCCCAAACCAGCTGATTCACCGGGCTATTGGGTACCGAAATCGTTAATTCGTAGGCCTGACCAAAATAGCGGATATCTATTTTTCTCTCAAAACTTACGCTACTCTCTGATACGCCATCTCGAGCCATTTCTTTTCTTGCTTCAGCCTCTAATTTTTCAAATTTTTCTTCCATATGGTTGAAAGAAACATCTTTTTCATGTTTATGATACGTGCATACTTCATCATATCTAATTGGTGCAACTAATAATCCAAAAGCAGAAAAGTTTCCAGGTGCGATAGGAATAACAACTGTTCCTATATCCAGAGTTCTTGCCAGTTCAACCGCATGAAGTGCTCCCGCTCCTCCATATGGCAGAAGCACAAACTTTCTCGGATCGATTCCTCTTTCTACCGTCATAACTCTAATTGCTCTGACCATGTTGGAATTCGCTACACGAAGAATTCCCTCTGCTACTTCCTCCACTGTCATATTTAATTTTACGGCCAATTTTTCTTCTATCGCTTTCCGTGCAGCCGCCACATCCAGGTGCATTTTTCCACCTAGCAATTTTTCACCCACACGACCTAACACAGCATGAGCATCTGTTACTGTTGGTTCTGTTCCTCCTTTGCTATAACAAACCGGTCCCGTACTGCTCCTGCACTGCGAGGACCAACCCGAAGCGCTCCACCAGCATCCAGCCATGCTATAGAGCCTCCTCCTGCTCCAATCGTAGTAATATCTATATGTGGGAATTTTACCGGAAATCCCTCAATCACTCCTTCACCTGTGATACCAATAGAACCATTCTGCACAATTCCTACATCAAATGACGTTCCTCCAAGATCTCCAGTAATAATATTATGATAATCCGTAATCTTGGAAAGAAATTCGGCAGCCAAAACACCTCCAGCCGGACCAGATAATAACGTATTCACACTCTTCTGAGCTGCAATCTGATCGGTCATCATACCTCCAGAAGATTGCATAATAGTCAATGGAGAATTAATCCCATTTTCATCTAATCGTCTACGCAACTGGGATACATATTTCTGCATTCTTGGCTGAACATATGCATTCATAACGGTTGTATTCATTCGTTCAAATTCACGAAACTCCGGCAAAATTTCGCTAGATACAGACACTGGAAAATCTGGTGCGATTTCACGAATAACTTCCAACGCTTTTTCTCATTTTCATCATTCGCATAAGAATGAAGAAAACAGATTGCAATGGATTCCGCTCCCTCTTCCATTAATTCATGAATCGTTTTCTTTAATTCCTCCATATCCAACTGCACCAATACAGTTCCCGTATAATCCATTCTTTCGTCTGCCTCCCGACGAAGATATCGTGGAATTAATGAAGCTGGTTTTCTAGCATGTAAATCATAAAGTTCTAGTCTGCTCTGGCGACCAATATCTAAAACATCTCTAAATCCTTTTGTTGTTATTAATGCTGTTACAGCGCCGTTTCGTTCCAAAAGTGTATTTGTAGCTACTGTCGTTCCATGTGCAACACCCGTCACACAATCTGGTGCTACTCCCAACTCTTCTAAAAGTGCTCTAATTCCGTTCAGAACACCTATACTTTGATCTTCAGGTGTAGAAGGCGTTTTTGCAAAATACACCTTACCATCTTCATTTATTCCGACTACATCGGTAAACGTTCCTCCTACATCTACACCTAATTTCAATTTAGCCATTTTCATCCTCCTTTATCTCTATCCCTGGTAATAATTTACTTTCGGCATATATTTACTTCCTAGCATCTTATGAAATTCTGGGTATCTTGATTGTTCCGGGTGACGTCCTTTCTTTTCTGTTACATCATTAGCCAGCCATTGTAATGGAATAATGTAAAATAATGGAGTTAAAATTTCATCCATTCCTCCTGGAAGCGAGATAAAACGACCTTTTATTTCAATCTCTTTTTCAAAGCCCTCGTAACCAATAACAGTCACGTGATCCGAATGTTCCTGAGCAAATTGAATCATTCTCTTTATTCGCTCTACTCCAGGTCCCTCGTTTACCAAAAAAATCAAATATGACCACTTTTCAAGACAATGATACGGACCATGCATGTACTCTTCCACATCATATACCTCTACCGGGATTCGCACTCCTTCTAATACCTTAAGAGCCCCTTCTTTAGCTGCAGCTGTTAAAGTACCACCTCCGATAATTGTCACAGATGGAGCAGATTTATACTCCTCCGCAAAATCTTCAATTTCTTCAGATGTACATCTCAAACTTTGCTCCATCCATTTTGGAACTAACGAAATGTCTAATTCCTTACCAGCTAATCCCGCATATAAATACAACATTGCTATAGTCGAAGTAAATCCTTCGTTTTGGCCCCTACCAGTTCTTCTCCTGTACATGTATCCAAAATTGCCTCAGCACTTTTTCCACCAGGATTATCAGGCTCGGCTGTTACCATAACGGTTCTAGCCCCATACTCTCTTCCTTTTTCCAAACAATGTATCGTCCCAATACTACGTGCCGTCTGTGAAATTCCTAAAATCAGCGTTTTCTCATCTAGTCGATAATGTGGATAGTAATACAAAAATCAAATGGGGTAAACACCTGGACCTCTGCATTGAACCATTTTGTAAATGCATATTTAGCCGCAATTGCTGTATGAAGTGAGGTTCCAGAACCAATTAAATAGATTTTGTCAAATGGACCTTTTCCCACTATAGAATACACACTATCACACACTTTTTCTGCATTTTGGCAAACTCTTCTAATTGTGTCTGGCTGTTCCAATATACAGCTCTTCATGGTTTGCTTCATTCTATGTATGCCTCCCAACTCTTGTAATTTTTTTCTATTTTATTTTTTTACCTGTATGTCCTGCTCTTCGATTTTTTTTGAAGCAAAATTAATTGCTCCGAGAGCTCCTGCTTTTCCTCCCAAATTTGCCAAACAAATATCCGCCTGAATTGACGTAAGCCTGCCAACCTCTCTCGAATCCGCTGAATCACAGATCCATAGAATCAGAAACTCCACCGCCTATTACAACCTTCTCTGGATTTAAAAGACTAATCGTATTGGCTATCGCAACTGAAAAATCACGAACAAATTTATCTATTACCGGTATTACTGAGGTATCTCCTCGGCTATATGCTGTAAATAATGCTTCTGCTGAACCAACGATTTGATCCAATGCCGAGCCAGAACATTTTTTCTAAAATTCCCTGTTGTCCTAATTTATTAATTTCCCCTTTTTCCACATCAGAACTTTCTAAATAATATCCTAATTCTCCTGCTCTTCCTTGAGCCCCCAATACCAACTGTCCACCACATACTAATGCTCCGCCAATACCTGTTCCCAATGCAATAAACAACATATCGTCCGTCTGTTCACCTGAACCAATCCAACGTTCACCTAATGCTGCCAGATTCACATCATTTCCGACATACACTGGAAATGAAAAATATTCATTCATTAAACTTTGCAAAGGAAATTGATTCCACGATAATGCTTTGGCACGCACCACTGTTCCATCTGAATCCACCGTTCCCGGGACTCCAATTCCCATGCCAAATATCATTTCTCGTTTAATTCCGGCTGCTTCTAATGACTCCTCTACAATCTGGACTAATTCCTCAAACTGATTTTTGGTTGGTAATTTTTTTTCGTACACAATATTACCCACCAAATCTGTTATCAAAAACAAAAGTTTTGTTCCGCCAATATCTATGCCAATACAATACGCAGATTTTGGATTAAATCCCAGCATAGTAGATGGACGTCCAACCCCTGAGGGAGACATACAATCTCCATACTCAACTAGGAGCTTTTTCTTAATTAATTCATCTACAATCGCACTAACTGTTGTTTTACTCAAATTTTGCCTTTGATATCTGTGCACGGCTAATCGGCTGTTTCTCCTTGACCATATTTAGAATCAATGTCCGATTAATTTTTCGTATTAATTCTAAATGCCCTAAATTTCCATTCTTCTCCATATTACACCCCTTACTCACTTAATTAGTTCAGTGCACTTACTAATTCTTTTAAAAATTACCTCTCGTATCAAGCAAGAGGATTTATATATAAAATACACTTTTATTATTCTGTTTTCAATAGGATTTTTCAACAAAATATCTTTATATTTTCGTAAAAATCACCAAAACGCGTTTCACATAATTTGTTTCTTTAGAAAACTAAATGTCATTTTCAAGATACACGCCCATATATGCTGAACTCTTTTTGCAATGCAATTGATAATTCATAAAATCAATTATACCTAACAAAAATACAATTACAAACAAAGGATGACAGTAACTGTCAACCTGTAACGAATCAACAATTTCAAGAATGTTTTTACTAACCTTCTATATGGTTCCACACATACCCATGCAGTAGAACTTTCAACATTTCCTTATCTCGCTCTTCCCAGGCGGCTTGTACGTTCTCCATATCGAACATGGGCATTCTTCGTAAATCTGATATGCTGAAATCTCCCAAGAGCAGGCGTGGCAAAGGCAACTGAAGAAACGATAGCAACAAAAACAGGTCCGGACGCACGGAGAGTAATCAGTGTATACTGAACCTGGCTTTCATTGAGATTTCTTATGCTTTTTTTCGTTGACATTTAATACTGTTCAACGTATCATATAATCAAGAAATGGGTTTGTTACCGTACAGCTATTGCTCAAGCGGGGTGCTCATTTCTTTTTTATGTTCACCATGTCATACAGATATAAATTTCCGTCTGTAGCATGTCGTATCAACATTTCTATCCTGAATATATTAAATCATTTAAGAATACCTCGGTGCTCTTGTAGCCAAAATCAGACGCATCCTTTCTTACTTCCTTGAACATTTTTCCGCATCGATCGCCAGCACAAACATCAATGCATCCAATGCATATTCCAGCTCATTTACCTGAATAACATACGTGTCCGTCATATGGAACAGCTCTTTGCTGACACTAGCAACCGAATATCCCCTTTGATCGAGGATATTATAATCCCATTCCATAATGGTTCCATCAATATGCCATCCATTGTAATCAATATTATAATGCGGCGTCAGGAACGAGAATTCTTTGCTCAGACATCCGATATAGGTGCCGTTTTTATATATCTCAAATTTGGGCAGAAATGTCAGTACACGCTGAACAACCATTCCAATTTCATTGCCGTCTCCATCATATATCACCAGCTTATGCCCCCAGGCCAACTGGCCTTTTACTACATATACTGTATTGCCAAACTCATCATAAATATCATAACTGTCAAACCACGAAAATAACCTCTGTTTAAATAAAAGCTTCATAAAATCACCTCAAATATCATAATCCGTTCTCTTTTGTCCTCGCTCGGAAACAAATCCGATGTGTCGATCTCATCATAAAACATTAGCTGTTCCTCCGTCATCAGACAACTGATATATTCCTCCGATGGATAATAAAAAAACAGCAGTATCTCTCTCTGATTTTCGTAATAGGACTCATATATCTTGGCAAGAACAGAATGCAATATCTCTAACGAAAATGGATTAAAAAAATAACACCGGTTCACTTCTGGAGGAAGCTCATAGTTCTCCGCACTGCTTAAGATAAAGGAAGTACGGTTTCCGGACACTGCCGTCTCCTTATTTTCTGCTGCCCCCTGATAAATACGTTCATCGTATTCGATTCCGATGTTTTACACCTTGTCTGATAGGACAAGTAAAAACAGACTCTTCCCTTGCCGGTCCCATAGTCCAATACGGTATTATTCTTCCGGATTAATCCGCTGTTCGCCAACCGTTCCAGGACCACGTATGCCGTCGGTTCGTATGGGTATCGGTATTGATCCGCATGCGAATCGTCTCTGCCGCTTGTTCGGATTTTCAGGAATCTATCCCATTGGGTTTCATTTTGGTTCATGGTATATCTCCCGTATCATTTACTCGATTCTTATATCTACAGAATATAGGAAATTGGCGGCGCTTGTCAACTTGCAGCTTTGGAAAGAAAAAAATTGCAAATATGTAAATCTCCATCGTCTTATTATGGGCAGATCTTGTTGTTAATTCTTGGCAAATCTAATATTTCGTACTATAACTATTCTGTACCGTTTTCTCTGTACTGGGCATCTGCTTCCGTAAAGAGAATGTGCCTTGTCACGTTCTCTCTCCGGGCGCGGTCGCTTGCAGCATGATTCACAAGATGCGGAACCATTCCTTAGGTTTTATTACGAAAGAAGGCTTTTATGATTTCCATCTCCTTACCTTAACTGCCTGGTCCATGACGCCGCCCGCAGTCGGTCTCCCTTTCATTTAGCATTTATGCTGATCGGCATCCCGCTCGCCGCCTTTGCCGCCTGGAATTTGCGGACGCGCTCCGAAGCGTTCCGTCTGCATCTGCTCTTTGCCTGCGGTGTTTTTCTGGCATTTTCCGAGGTCTACAAACAGCTTTTTCTCTATTACATAGAAAACAACCGGCACTACGACTGGTGGTATTTTCCATTCCAGCTCTGCAGCCTGCCGATGTACCTCTGCCTGCTGCTGCCCTTTGTTCCGCATAAATATCAACGTATTTTTGCACTTTTATGTATAATTACAACCTGCTCGGTGCCGTCATGGTGTTCGTCGATCCGTCCGGTCGATGCACCCGTACTGGACGCTGACCCTGCATGGATTTATCTGGCATATCCTTCTGATCTTCATCGGACTGCTCATCGCCTTTTCCCGCATGGTGCTGCCAACCGCCAAAGGATTTTGGCAGTCTACAGCTGTATTTGCGGTCGGATGTGTCATCGCAACCATCATCAATGTTACCTCGCATCCGTATGGAAACGCAGATATGTTTTATATCACGCCGTACTACGCGACCACGCAGATTGTGTACTCCCAGATCGCTGCTAAATTTGGAATTTTTGCCGGAAATGCAGTGTACGTGCTTTCGATCATCCTGGGTGCCTGGCTGCTGCATCTCGTATTTCAAGCCGAACGTCCGTGAGACTTGGCGCGTGATTCTGGTCAGCAAAGCTGACATATTCGTTGCTGCTCACTCATTTCGTGCACATCAACGGGATATTGCCGATGCTTCGCATTTCAAATCGGCAAAATCTGCTATCGATATGATATCATACGGAATTTTCAGTTCAGGAAATTCCTATCTGCAGTGTTGTTAAAGAGCGCCAGCCCGCATTCACAGCCGGGCAGACGCTCTTTTCTATAACAGCTCAATTAATTCACTGTCACGGTAAAATCCACTGAAACGACTTTGTAACAATGGATTTTATCCTTTTATTTTTATTTACTGAATCTCGCTATGGAACTCCTGCAGGGACTTAACCTCCAGATGTCCGTTCTTCTTGATACTTCTCAGAGCCTGTACGGTAGCCTTTGCTGCTGCCATGTTGGTGAAGTACGGAATCTTCGCCTTTACAGCTGCCTTACGGATGTAGCTGTCATCGCCTCTGCCCTTCTTATCGTTCGGGGTATTGATGATGATTGCCACTTCTCCGTTGGTAATCTTATCTAAAATGTTCGGACGGCCTTCGTTGATCTTGCATACCTTCTCAGCCGGAAGTCCTGCTGCTACCATCACATCACAGGTTCTGCCTGTACCCATCAGGGTAAAGCCACACTCGTAGAAGCCTCTTGCGACCTCGATAAGCTCTATCTTATCCTTGTCATTGACACTCAGGAGGACAGTTCCGGAGGAAGGAAGACGTGTCTGGGTTGCTTCCTGTGCCTTGTAGATAGCCTCACCAACGCTGGTGGACATACCAAGGACCTCACCAGTGGAACGCATCTCCGGTCCAAGTACCGGGTCAACCTCCGGGAACATCTTGAACGGGAATACCGGCATCTTAACACCGTAGTGCGGAATCTTCTTCTCTTTCAGTGCCGGAACCGGTGACGGACGGCCTGTTAAGTAGGAAGTCATGATATCCGTTGCCAGTTTTACCATCTTGATGTTGCATACTTTGGATACAAGCGGCACGGTACGGGATGCTCTCGGGTTTGCCTCCAGCACGTATACTTCGCCGTCCTCGATTGCATACTGCATGTTCATCAGACCTACTACGTGCATCTCTTTTGCGATACGGCTTGTGTAATCGCGGATTGTCTCTACCTGATCCTTGGTCAGATTTCTGGACGGAAGGATACAAGCGGAGTCTCCGGAATGGATACCTGCCAGCTCGATGTGCTCCATAACTGCCGGAACAAATACGTTCTCGCCATCACTGATCGCATCTGCTTCACACTCGGTTGCATGATGCAGGAAACGGTCAATCAGGATCGGACGGTCCGGAGTTACGCCGACAGCTGCTCTCATATAGAAGGTCATCGCTTCATCGTCATGAACAACCTCCATGCCGCGGCCGCCAAGTACATAGGACGGACGAACCATAACCGGATAACCGATCTTATTAGCAATCTCCAATGCATCTTCTACAGTAACTGCCATGCGACTCCGGCATCGGAATCTGCAGTTTATCCATCATCGCACGGAACAGGTCACGATCCTCTGCCATGTCGATGGTTTCCGGAGTTGTACCCAGAATGTTGACACCATATTTCTTCAGGTCTGCTGCCAGGTTCAGCGGTGTCTGACCACCAAACTGTGCGATAACGCCCAGCGGTTTCTCCTTGTGATAGATGCTTAATACATCTTCCAGAGTCAGCGGCTCGAAATACAGTTTATCGGAGGTATCATAGTCTGTAGATACGGTCTCTGGGTTGCAGTTAACAATAATTGTCTCAAATCCAAGCTCTTTCAGGGCGATAGCTGCATGTACGCAGCAGTAGTCAAATTCGATACCCTGTCCGATTCGGTTCGGACCGCCGCCGAGGATCATGATCTTCTTGTTGTCGCTGCACGGACTCTGATCCTTGATATGGTAGCTGGAGAAGTAGTATGCGGAATCCGGTGTGCCACTTACGTGTACGCCCTCCCAGCCTTCTACGATACCCTCTTTGGTTCTTGCATCGCGGATCTCTTCCTCAGTAACGCCTAACAGCTCGCTTAAATATTTATCTGCAAAACCGTCCAGCTTCGCCTGGCGGAGAACCTCAACCGGCGGAACCTCGCCCTTATACTGCATCAGGCTTTCTTCCTCTTCTACCAGTTCTTTCATCTGCTGGATGAAGTAATGTTTAATCTTGGTTAATTCGAACAGCTCGTCTACGGTAGCGCCCTTACGAAGTGCCTCGTACATAATGAACTGACGTTCGCTGCTCGGAACATGCAGCATCGCAAGCAGTTCTTTTTTTGTCTTCTTATCGAAGTCTTTCGCATGACCAAGACCGTAGCGGCCTCTCTCCAGGCTTCGGATCGCCTTCTGGAATGCCTCTTTGTAGGTCTTTCCGATACTCATAACCTCGCCGACTGCCTTCATCTGGGTTCCCAGCTTGTCCTCTGCGCCTTTGAACTTCTCAAATGCCCAGCGTGCAAACTTGATAACAATATAGTCGCCGGACGGAACATACTGATCCAGAGTGCCGCTCTTGCCGCATGGAATCTCATCCAGAGTCATACCGGTTGCCAGCATCGCTGATACCAGTGCAATCGGGAAACCAGTTGCCTTGGATGCCAGTGCGGACGAACGGGAGGTTCTCGGGTTGATCTCGATGATGATATCTCGGTCTGTCTTAGGATCGTGTGCCCACTGTACGTTGGTACCGCCGATTACCTGGATTGCTTCTACGATCTTGTAGGATTTCTCCTGCAGACGTTTCTGCACTTCTTCCGAAATGGTTAACATCGGAGCAGAACAGAAGGAATCTCCGGTGTGTACGCCAGCGGATCAATATTTTCAATAAAGCAGACAGTGATCATGTTGTTCTTCGCATCGCGGACAACTTCCAGCTCAAGCTCTTCCCATCCAAGGATAGACTCTACCGAACTGACCAACCATGCTGGCCTGCAGGCCTCTTGCACACACGGTCTTCAGTTCTTCTACGTTATATACAAGACCGCCGCCTTCGCCGCCCATGGTGTAAGCCGGACGAAGAACAACCGGATAACCCAGTTTATCTGCGATTGCCAGTGCATCCTCAACGCTGTAGGCAACCTCACTTCTAGCCATCTCGATACCCAGGCTTTCCATTGTATGCTTAAACTCGATACGGTCCTCACCACGCTCGATAGCATCAACCTGAACGCCGATTACTTTAACATCATATTTATCCAGAACACCTGCTGCTGCCAATTCGGAGCAGAGGTTCAGTCCGGACTGTCCACCCAGGTTCGGGAGCAGCGCATCCGGGCGCTCTTTTTCAATGATCTGAGTCAGACGGTCTACGTTCAGCGGCTCAATATAAGTCACATCTGCTGTCTCCGGATCCGTCATAATCGTAGCCGGATTGGAATTGACCAGCACAATCTCATAGCCGAGTTTTCTCAGTGCCTTGCACGCCTGTGTTCCCGAATAATCGAACTCACACGCCTGTCCGATAATGATTGGACCGGAACCGATAATCAATACTTTGTGAATGTCATTTCTCCTCATGTTTTCTCCCTCTCATTGTCTGCTGTTTTTTGGCTTTAAAAAAGCGGCCTCCCGGATCAACTAAAAATCAAGCACCTCCGCGGTGCCTTCACGCGCGTCTGTCTGATCTTCCGTCACCCTGACAGCCTCCGCCAATCGCAGCTCTGCCAGACCCCAGTTAGCCATTATCAGCATTATAATAGAAAGCGCTTTATTTGTAAACAAAAAATTTTACAAAAATCGATCTTTTTCGCTTTTCAAATTTGATCTTCTATGATATTATAGTAAAGATATACTGGGGTGTTTATTTTGTCCAAAAGGCAGATTTAGACCCTCTTATTTTCGTTCCTGCGCGAGAATGTGCCAAGGCACATTCTTTTTTATTATCTTGTCCTACGAAAATCCTACGAAAAGGAAAGGGGTTATCCATTATGAAAAAAGTTGTCATCATCGACGGTCAGGGCGGACGCATGGGGCGCGCCCTCGTAGAAGAAATCCATAAACTCTGTCCCGGACAGCCGCTTCTCGCGCTCGGTGCCAACACCACTGCCACTGCCGCGATGATGAAAGCCGGAGCTGCCATGGGCGCCACCGGAGAAAACCCCGTTCTCGTCGCCTGCCGCGATGCCGACCTAATCATCGGACCAATCGGCATCGTCATTGCAGACTCCCTCTTAGGAGAAATCACCCCCGCCATGGCAGCCGCCATCGGACAAAGCCGCGCCCAGAAAATCCTGATTCCTGTCAGTGGAAGCTCCTATTGCCGCCATATTTTAGTAGGAACACAGAATTTACCAATGAATGAATATATCCATTTGGCGGCAGAGGAAGCAGCTGCCTACCTGAATCATAAAAAATGCACGAAGCTGAACTCTCATCGTTCCGCTCCGTGCATTTTTCTCCCGGTCTCTTTATCCTTCAAAACCTGCATCTTCAACTCATCCACCCCGGAAAATTTCATCTCCGGCCGCATAAAATCTAAAAAATGAACCTCTATCTTTTTCCCATACAGGTTTTCATCCAGATCATAGATATATGTCTCCGCCCCCGCTGGTCGTTCCCCGGCAATCGTCGGTTTTTTTCCAATATTCGTGATACTTCCATAAGAAGCACCATCAATTACCGTCCGGGAGAGATATACCCCGAACGCCGGAAGATGTTTCTGGATTCCCGGCAGGAAATTCGCCGTCGGAAACCCTAGGGTGGAACCTAAATGCTCCCCGTGTACCACCTGTCCGCTGATCCGGTACTCGTATCCCAACAGTTCATTCGCCTTGCGGATATTCCCCTTCGCCAGCTCTTCCCGGATATAGGTGCTGCTGATCTCGCGATCGCCGTCCATCGCCTTTTCAACGATCGATACCTCATATCCATATTTCGGTGCCAGTTTCCGAAGCAGTTCAGCATCGCCCTTCCGCTGGTAGCCAAAATGGCAGTCCGGACCGGACACGATCGCCTTTGCGCCCATCTTGCCGACCAGAATCTCGGCAACAAACTGTTCCGGGTCCATATGTGCGACTTCCTGGTTGAACGGATATTCCACCAGATACTCCACCCCGCCTCGCGCAGGTTCTCCTCGCGCTCCTCGTTGGTCGTGATCATCGTCTGCAGCTTTCCCCGGATCAAGGTTCCCGGTGCCGTCTCAAAGGTAAACACCGCTGGTTTATATCCTTTTTCCCGATACCGCATCACTTCCCGCAGCAGCTTTGATGCCCTCTGTGAAGACCGTCAAACTTACCGATCGTGACCGCAGTCGGCTCTTTTATCTGAAATTCTCTGGTTCCGGCAAAATACTGCATCTTACTCTCCTCCCAGAAAGATCTTACGTGGTTTCCATTGTTTCTTCTCCGGCTGATAGGCATAGAGACCGATAAACTGGTTTGCGCTGTCATAGACGCGGATGATTCCAGAATCCGGAAGTACCATCTCTGAGTTTCCATCCGCAGAAACCTGGTGTTCAGCCAAACTGCTTCCGATCTGCACTAAGCAGCCGTCTCTCGGTCCCAGCCCCTTCGGGAATGGATTTCCATTCTGCAGAAGCTTATCCAGAACTTCGCTCTCCGACACATACGCCGGGCAGTCCTCAAACATTACATCCACCGGCACAATCCTATCCTCGATCTGACCGGCTTTCGCCAGCGCTTCCACCTCGGACAGGCGCAGGCTGTCCCCAATCGCAAATCGATCGACGCGGGTGCGGATCAGTTTTTCCATACAGCCGCCGCATCCCAGCTTTTCACCGATGTCATGGCACAGGGTACGGATGTAGGTTCCCTTGGAACAGGTCACGGTCATCGTCACACGCGGCAGTTCCAGCGCATCTATCTGAAGATCATAGATTTCCACCGGACGCGCTGCCCGCTCTACCTCTTTTCCGGCTCTCGCCAGCTCATAGAGCTTCTTTCCGTTGACCTTGAGCGCCGAATACATCGGCGGTACCTGCATATACGGACCAACAAAGCTCTTCGCCGCCCCGCGGACTGCCGGTTCTGTCAGCTGTTCCGTCGATTTCTCCGAAAGAATCGTTCCTGTCATATCCTGCGTATCGGTTTCGGTTCCCAGCAAAAGAACTGCCTGATACGTCTTCCTCTTATCCGTCAAAAGGTCGCACAGCTTCGTGCCCTTCCCCAGACATACAGGGAGTACGCCCTCCGCTGCCGGATCGAGCGTACCCGTATGACCGATCTTTTTCTGTCTCAAAATGCCCCGGAGCTTCGCCACCACATCGTGGGACGTAAACCCCGGTTCTTTATAAATGTTTATCACACCGTGAAACATAAAATCTCCTAAAAAATCAGAACTATTACCGTCCATGCGCTGTGCACCTGAAAGCAGGCAGCGCAATCAGCAACAGAACCTCCTATTCCTCCCTACGGGCATCCATCTGTTTCTCAATATGTCCCGTCAGGTTGTTGATCACATCCCTCGGATGTCCCTGCATCGTGCAGCCCGCCGCGTGGATGTGTCCGCCGCCGCCGAAATACGCCGCCACCTTGCTCACATCGACATAGTCGTTGGAACGAAGGCTGACCTTGTACTCGTTGAACGCCTTTTCATAGATGAAAATGGCACATTCCACTCCTTCGGTAATCCGGAGCTGATCGATAATGCCATCCAGATCGTTCGTATCGACACCGTAAAACTCCATTTCTTTCTGGGAAACCACACTGAAAATACATCTTCCATCCAGAATCCGTGTACTGCTAAGCAGCGCTTTTCCGAGAATCTGGTTCTGTGCGTAGGTCTTGCGGTAAAAGCTGTCGTCGATGATCTTCGCCGCGTTCACGCCTTTTTCCATCAGCGTGCCCGCGATTTCCATCGTTTTCCGGGTCGTTGAATTATACTTAAATACACCTGTGTCATGCACAATTCCGGTATAGAGACACTCTGCCGCCTCCCTGCTGATCTTTGCCTCATCAAGAAGCGTGTATAACACTTCGCTGCAGGAGCTTGCGTCCGGAATGATGTAATTTTGTTCTGCAAATCCTGTATTGGTTCTGTGATGATCGATACAGAGTGTCTTGGCGGCGCTGTCAAAATAGACCGCGTAGCCGCCCAGACGCTCTTTGTCGCTGGCATCCAGCGTAATGCACAGATCAAACTGTTTTTCCGGCACAATCTCGGTATGAATTTTCTCAAAATCATTCATATAAGAAAATTTAGCAGCCGGATGGTCGAGAAACAGTTCTGCCTCTATCTGCGGATAATTCTCCCGCAGATAGTTAAGCAGTCCCAGAGTCGTTCCGATACAGTCCCCGTCCGGATGGATGTGACCAAGCAGTACAATGTGCTCCGCCCCTTCCAGTGACGCCTCTAAGATATTTTTACTCATTTTCTTCCTCATCTCCCGATTCTGAGTCTCTGAGGTTTTCAGTTACTTCATCGATCAGGCGGGTCATGTGTACACCGTACTCAATCGACTGATCGATAATAAATGTAATTTCCGGCGTATTCCGTAAATTAATGCGTTTTGCAAGCTGGGTGCGGACAAATCCGACAGCACTTTTCAGTCCCTGGATCGTATCCTTCGCCGCTTCCTCGTTGCCTAACACGCTGATATACGCCTTGCAGTACTTGAGATCCGGAGTTACCTCCACGGAGACAACCGTTGTCATCGGATGAATCCGCGGATCTTTCAGCTCACGGCTGATGATGGAACTCAGCTCTCTCTGTACTTCACTGTTAATTCTTGTATTTTTAATGCTATTTTTACGCATGAATCCCTCTGCCTTTCTAGCGCGGAACCTCTACCATCGCATATGCTTCGATCATATCGTCTTCCTGCAGATCGTTGAACTTCTCAAATACAAGACCGCACTCGTATCCGGAAGCAACTTCCTTCACGTCGTCCTTGAAACGCTTTAAAGATGCCAGCGGACCATCGAAGATCTGCTCGCCGTCACGGGTAATACGTGCCTTGCAGCCTCTCTGGAATTTACCATCCAGGACGTAGGAACCAGCGATAGTACCAACGCCGGAAGCCTTGAAGGTCTGACGTACAACAGCGTGACCGATTACCTGCTCCTCGTAGATCGGGTCAAGCATACCCTTCATCGCTGCCTCGACATCCTCAATTGCCTGGTAGATGACACGGTAGAGACGAACGTCTACTTTCTCACGCTCTGCGATGGACTTCGCGGTTGCGTCCGGGCGCACATTGAAACCAATAATGATCGCGTTGGATGCGGCTGCCAGACTGACGTCGGACTCGTTGATCGCACCGACACCGCCGTGGATGACGCCTACGGCAACTTCCTCGTTGGAGAGCTTGACAAGGCTCTGTTTTACTGCCTCGACAGAACCCTGTACATCGGCTTTTACGATGATCGGAAGTTCCTTGACATTTCCGGCCTTGATCTGGGAGAACAGGTCGTCCAGGAAAGCTTCCATCTTTGTATCTTCAATTAACTTATTCTTGCTCTCAGAGATAAAGGTTTCTGCAAAGCTTGCCTCTTTCTCGTTCTCCGGCTGTACAAATACCTCGCCGGCGTTCGGCACGTCATTAAGACCCAGAATCTCGACCGGAGTGGACGGACCAGCCTCTTTGACGCGGCGTCCCTTATCATCCATCATCGCACGGACTTTGCCGGAGCATGCGCCTGCTGCGATGTAATCGCCGACATGCAGGGTACCTTTCTGTACCAGAATGGTAGCAACCGGTCCTTTTCCTTTATCCAGCTCAGCCTCGATGACAAGTCCTCTTGCGTTGCGGTTCGGGTTTGCCTTTAATTCTTTTACCTCTGCAGTCAGAAGGATCATCTCAAGCAGATCGTCGATACCTTCGTTGTTCTTTGCAGATACCGGAACGAATACGGTGCTTCCGCCCCAGTCCTCCGGAATCAGTTCGTACTCGATAAGCTCCTGTTTTACCTTCTCGATATTAGCACTCGGCTTATCGATCTTGTTGATCGCTACGATAATTTCAATTCCCGCTGCTTTGGCATGGTTGATCGCCTCTACCGTCTGCGGCATCACACCGTCATCTGCTGCAACAACCAGGATCGCAATATCGGTTGCATTTGCACCACGCATACGCATGGCAGTAAATGCCTCATGTCCCGGTGTATCGAGAAATGTGATCTTCTGTCCGTTGATCTCTACCATGTACGCACCGATGTGCTGGGTGATACCGCCTGCCTCTTTTGCAGTTACATTGGTCTGGCGGATTGCATCCAGAAGGGAGGTTTACCATGATCGACATGGCCCATAACGCATACAACCGGCGGACGGGTTACCATGTCCTTCTCATCCTCTTCTTCCTCTTTCAGAAGTTCCTCGATGACGTCAACCTTGACCTCTTTCTCACAGAGTACGTCAAACTCCATCGCGATCTCTTCTGCCTGCTCGTAATCTACTTCCTGATTGATGGTGACAACCTTGCCCTGTAAAAGAGCTTCTTTACAATCACAGACGGCTGAAGTTTCATCTTGTCTGCGAGATCCTTGATGGTGATTACCTCCGGGATCGTGATTGTCTTGATCTCCTCAACCTTTGCCTCCTTCTTCTGCGGCGGCTGAACAGCGCTCTTTACGTTCTTTCCGCCTCTTCCCTTGGAGTGCATCTCTTCCTCATGGTCGATCTTGCTATATTTATCGTTCTTGTAATTATTCTTATTCTGCTTGTTGTTCTGCGGTTTCTGTACAACCGGGCTGTCGAAGGATGGCTTCGGAATATTTAAACCGCCGCGTCCATCGCGTCCGCCTCTCTGACCATCACGGCCGCCCTGATAGCCGCCGCTTCTCTGTCCGTCACGGTTTCTGATAGCCGCCGCTTCTCTGTCCATCGCGGTTTCCTGATAGCCGCCGCTTCTCTGTCCATCGCGGTTTCCTGATAGCCGCCGCTTCTCTGTCCGTCACGGTTTCCTGATAGCCGCCGCTTCTCTGTCCGTCACGGTTTCCTGATAGCCGCCGCTTCTGTCCGTCACGGTTTCCCCTGATAGCCGCCGCTTCTCTGTCCGTCACGGTTTCCTGATAGCCGCTTCTCTGTCCATCCCGGTTTCCTGATAGCCGCCGCTTCTCTGTCCATCGCGGTTTCCCCTGATAGCCGCCGCTTCTCTGTCCGTCACGGTTTCCCTGATAGCCGCCGCTTCTCTGTCCGTCGCGGTTTCCCTGATAGCCGCCGCTTCTCTGTCCGTCGCGGTTTCCCTGATAGCCGCTTCTCTGTCCATCACGGTTCTCCGCTGGAGCTGCGCTCTTAGCCGGCTCTGCGGTCTGCTCTGCACTTGCTGCTGCCGGACGGCTTGCCGGTGCGCCGGTCTTGGCTGCGTTTCCTGTATTGGCCTTGCCTGCCGGACGGCTTCCTCTCTGTACGCTGTTCTGCGGACGATAAACCGCTGCAATTCGCTTTTTCGGCGGCTCAGTTGTCTTCTCCGCCTCTTTCTTCTCTGCCTCTAACGGCTCTTTCTTTATATCTTTCACTCGATTTGTTTCCGCCTTTCCTGTATCTGTCTTTGACGCTGTCGTCTGTCTCTTTGCTCCTGCAAGGAAGCATCTGACTGCTTCTGCCTGTTCCTCCGTCACCTTGGAAGAATGGCTTTTTACGTCAAAATGATTTTTCTGCAGTATCTCTAAAACTTCTTTATTTGATTTGCCAATCTGTTTTGACAACTCATTAACCTCATGTTTTGCTACCTCCGTTCCGGCACTGCCTTCCCCGTTCTGCAAGCTCCTAAAAGAGCCCGCCCAGAAAAGCGTTAATTATCTAACTTCTCTCTTAACGCCTTTGCAAAACCGGAATCCAAAACGGCCAGAGACGCTCTCATCTCTTTTCCCATCGCGTGTCCCAGCTCTTCTTTCATGCCGAACTGGTACACGGGAACCTTGTAGTATGCACATGAATTTTCAAACATCTTTTGTATTATCCGACGCTTCTTCTGACACGATCACCAGATACGCTTTTCCACTCTGATCGCTTTCGGTCATGAACTCGCCGCTTGCCGTCTTACGGCGCGCGTCGCCAGTCCCAGAAGATTCAGCACCTTTTTACGATTCTCCAAACTGCTCCATCTCTTTCCAGCGCCTCATAGACTTCCTTCGGAATCGCCATCTTGAGCGACCGCTCCAGTCCTTTGCTCTTTACCGCCTTTTTCCAGCAGTCCATCGAAGGACAGAGGTAGGCGCCGCGTCCATTCCTACGGCCTGTCGCGTCAATCTCGATCGTATCGTCGGCTGTCTTTAAAACGCGGATCATTTCTTTTTTGCTCTTCATTTCTCCGCATCCGATGCACTGTCTGGAAGCGGCACTTTCGCTCCCACTGTCTATCACTTCCATTTCTGTCAAATCCCGGTTCTGCTGCTTTCTTTCTGCCAAATCTGCTCGCTCCGCCCGAAATCAGCATCCCCGCACATTATCTGTCAGGATTATTCCTGCTCCGCTGCCGGCTCTTCTGTGCCCTCAGCTACCTCATTTTCTGCTGCCTCGGCTGCGTCTTCCTCTGCCACGCTGATCAGCGGGTCGTCGGTGTAGCCCTCGAAGCCTTCCTCATAACCGCTCTCAAGCTCATCTAAAAGACCAGACTCTCTTGCCTGTGTCTCGCTCTTGATATCGATCTTGAAGCCGGTCAGGCGGGCTGCCAGACGTGCATTCTGCCCCTCTTTACCGATTGCTGGTAATCCGAACGATCACCTGTGCCTCGCGTGCTTCCTCATCTGCTGCAACCAGGATAACCTTTGCCGGGCTTAACGCGTTCTCAATCAGGGAATGCAGGGTTGTCATCCCAGTTGATGATATCGATCTTCTCACCGCGCAGCTCATTGACAACCGCGCTGACACGCGCGCCGTTTAAGCCGACACATGCACCGACCGGATCGACGTTCGGGTCGTTGGAGCTGACTGCCATCTTCGTACGGGAACCTGCCTCACGTGCGATCGCCTTGATCTCTACGGTACCGTCTCGGACCTCGGCAACCTCAGACTCAAAAAGGCGTTTTACCAGATCTGGATGGCTTCTGGATACGGTGATACGCGGGTCACGCTGTGTCTCTTTTACTTCGATGACATACAGTTTGATACGCTCGGTCGGTTTGAATACCTCGCCCTTTACCTGCTCACTCTCGTTCAAGATCGTATCGATCTTGCCTAAGTTGATGCTGATGTTGCGTCCTACATAGCGCTGTACGATACCCGTTACAATATCTTTCTCTCTGCAGTGCCACTCCTCATACAGGGCGTTGCGCTCTGCCTCACGAAGCTTCTGTAAGATAACATTCTTCGCGTTCTGAACGGCGATACGTCCAAACTCCTTGGAATTGACAGAGAACTGAACGATGTCGCCCAGCTCATACTTGCTGTTTAAGAGCTTTGCCTCTGCCAGGCTTACCGGTCATCGGATCCTCTACGGTCTCCACAACCTCACGCTCTGCCACGATGGAAAAATCTCCTGTTTCACGGTTGATGTTTACCTTGACATTATCTGCCCGGCCATAATTGTTTTGTATGCTGTCAGCAGAGAATTTTCAATCGCTTCTAAAAGAACATCTTTGCTGATATTGTTTTCTTTTTCCAGCAGATTTATTGCCTCAATCAACTCTTTATTCATTTTATTTTATCTCCTCCTACCGTCTAAAAATCAAAGGCTAAACGAATCAAAGCAATCCCTGATTTTTCAAATGTACGCTCGCTGCCGTCCTCCATCGTGAGTGTCACGGAATCCGCGTCATAGGACGTAAGCGTTCCTGTAAATTCCTTCTGTTTGTCGATCGCTTTATACAGGCGGATCTCCACATCTTTGCCGATGCTTCTTGCAAAATCTTTCTCTTTCTTCAGAGGACGTCCCAGTCCCGGAGAACTCCACCTCCAGTATATAGCTGTCCTCGATGAAATCTTCCTTATCCAGCCATTCACCAAGCAGACGGCTGATTACCTCGCAGTCATCAACGGTAATACCGCCCTCTTTGTCAATGTAGCACCGCAGATACCAG
>SCPO01000101.1_pt1 | contig 20469 bp, 24 predicted proteins | sample 6106821 | NCBI WGS metagenome assembly SCPO01 (sample SAMN10720448, study PRJNA508395) | human gut metagenome | isolation source: Participant 2 stool, 0 month | host: Homo sapiens | collected 2017 | reverse complement strand
TTCAGATTATGGACATTTTACTGGACGAAGAGGAATAAGCTTTTTCACCTGAATAGTTTATCATTTTAAACAATAGTAAAGAATCTGTTTACACTTATTTCGTGTTTACAGGTTCTTTACTTTATTCAAGACAATGGATTATAACGATAGACCAAGGAGAAATTAAATCCATTTCTTCTAAATTACCAAAAAACATCAACAAAATTGATATTAGACAACCCTAGTAATACAAAAGAAAACCAGAAAAGCTATCGGTCTTGTAAAACAAAAGTTATGTCAAGCAAAAAGGTGGTACAAAACTTTCAAGAAAAATTCTGCCCACCTCCTTTAAGAGAAAATTTATGTGTTAGAGAGAATTATCAATAGTTCTTCGTACAAAGTGAATTAAAGTCAGTTTCAATTTTAGGTATCTCCCACACCCAACCTTGTGCATCTTTATCCTTTCAAGAAAAGTACAGAAAGCTATATCAAAATTTGATCCACGCTTAATAGACAAATGCAAACGTTTCAAATCATAAAAACGAAAACCTTCACCCCACAATTCCACCCGGCGACTATTCATAATTTCCTCTGCCAAAGCATCACCGATATTTCCTTTTGAAACATAAGAGGGATCGCGGGTTATCTGGAATTTAGTAAACACAGCCTGCGCCTCACTATCTTTTCCTGCACGAGCCAATGCTTCGGCCTGAGTGAGATACATTTCTGCCAAACGCATAAATGCGACATCACCTACAGCATCGGCTGTAGAACGGGCAGTAAACTTACGGTTTTGATAAGCATTCTTTGCATAACTTGATGATGGAACAGATGCTTCCCCTGTCGGATCCCACCACGCACGCCGTAAGTCTGTTTCAGACATCGTTTCATAAGCATCCACATTTATGCACTTCACTCCCTGACGAATGGCACTGGAGTTAAAGTTCCATGACATATATGCGTAATAAGAATAAAAATAGACAGTCTTATCATCGGGAGTCATTGCAGCATACATCGCTTCTTTAGTGTCCGTCGTGATATTGGCAAACCCACAATTCAACTGACTGCCAGTCATCAACCGGTGACCACCAGCTTCAGCTAAAGAAATAGATTTCCCTGCATAAACCGCCGCATTATTATAATCTTGCATGGCCAATGCTACACGTGCCTTCAATCCCCATGCCACCATCTCGCTATAATGATTGACATCATTTACTTTTATTCCACTCAAAAGTATACAAGCCTCATCCAAATCATTATTGATTTTAGCATAAACATCTTCTACGGAATTACGTGCCTGCTCTTCGGCCACAGCTTTTTCACGATAAGGAATTCCATCCTGTGTATTATCCTTGCCGGCTTCATAACGTTTTGCATAAAGCTGGACCAAATTAAAATGAGCCCAAGCACGAATACATAAAGCTTCCCTTTATCTGGTCAAACAATTCCTGGCTAGTTATTTCAACTTCCTCCAAACCCGCCAAAATTTTATTGGCATTCAGAATCCATTGATAATAAATCTGCCAGAACTTATAATTATAACCATTCGTTTCATTCATATTGCATTGCCATCCTAAATAGGCCGCCTTCATCCATGTATTTGTCTGCCAATTCATATCATCAGCCTCTGCATCACGTGACATCATAAAACCGGGTTCACCGCCCAGACACTGATATCCGCTTTCCTGAGAAACCATCTCTTTATGAATTCCGTTCAATGCTATATAAAGATTGTCCAACGAGGTGTTTATTGTCGTTTCTGAAACAGAGGTAGACGGAATGGTATCCAGATAATCACCGGCACAACCGGATAGAGACATTACTCCAACTGTCGCTAATCCTAATGTTATATTTTTAATTGATCTCATAATTTTTATTTTTAGAATGAAACATTAAGCCCTAACGTGATATTACGGGACGGCATATACTCATTATAAGTTACACCGGAATAGTTGGCCATCGGGTTCAATCCCTGACGGGCTTTCAACATGAACAAGTTTTCCGCAGTCAGATTCAAACGGGCACTCTTAAGCATCACTTTGCTCAACCAAGTTTTTGGGAGCTGATAGCCAATAGTGACAGATCTTAAATTAAGATAATCCGAGCTGGTAAGCCAACGAGTTGAATAAGACTGACCAATATTCGTGGTATGAGCCGCACTATTGTCTATACGGGGAACCTCAGTAATATCCCCTGCCTGTTTCCATGCTTTTAACAAATCCGGACTTTGTGCATAACCAAATTCAGTCATACTCATCATGGTAGCATAATTAGTATCCAGAATCTGACCGCCCAACTGGTAAGAGAATACAGCAGCCAAATCAAAGTTCTTATAACTAACTCTGACATTAAACCCACCATACACATCAGGAATAGAAGAACCGCTGAAGTCGTATTTAGCATAAGTATACGAATTGGTCAATTCCTTACCATCAATAGTCACTACTGTTTTTTTATACTCATCAAACTGGCTCTGCGTAATGTTTCCATCCCCTGTTCCGATATTCCCTTGATTATATTTACTTACATCAGCCACATATAAACCATCACCGGTCTGAGGGTCTACCCCATGCCATTGACGAAGCCAGAATTCATAAATGGACTTTCCTTCCAACCACTTTTTAGAGCCACTGATATATCCATTTTCTTTCATTGTAGCCGGCAGGTTCTTGATCTTATTCTTCACAAAAGTAGCATTGGCCCCAACTGATACACTCCAATCTTTATTTTTAAATGCATTATAATCCAACTCTATTTCCACTCCTGAATTAGTAACCTTACCGATATTCTGTATAATGGATGTTACTCCGACAGAAGCAGGCTGGGAAACATCAAACAACAAATCCTTGGAATCTTTCTTAAAATATTCAATAGTACCCGTCAAACGGTCAAACAAGCCAAATTCAAGAGCAATATCCGTAGATATCTGTGTTTCCCATTTCAATGAGGGATTGGCTATCACCGTGAAGTAGGCTCCAGCTTCTGAGCCATTCTTATATCCCAAACCATATAAGGTCTGATAAGGATAATAATCAGGATCACCATCACTATCCAATATATTATCATTACCTGTTTCACCGTAAGAAGCACGTAATTTCAAGTTATTCACCCATTTCACATCCTTCATAAATGCCTCTTCACTAATTCTCCAGCCTGCTCCGAACGACCAGAAATTCCCCATCGGTTCTCTTTGCAAAACGCGAGGAACCATCATGGCGATAAGAAAGTGAAGCGTAGTATTTATGCGCATAATCATAATTGATACGGCCAAAGTAACCTTCCTTTTTATAGGTGTTCGTATAGGAGCTAAGTGAACTGATATTTACGAAATTACCAAATTCATACATGCCCGAAACTGTTTCCGGGTCTTCATGCCATATAAATACTCATACTTATAAGAATAGTTTTCATGTCCCAAAAGAACGTCAAAGTTATGATTTCCGATAGACTTGCTATAAGTTATCAATTGATTGAAGGTCTGAGTCAGCGTTCGGGTAGACATTTGGTTCAAACGACCCGGTCCGGCAGTGCCATCGCCCACATAAGGATTTTCATAGACTTTACGACGATAATCAATATTATTGATAGAGTAATTGGCTGTAAGGTTCAACCCTTCAACCGGAGTCAAAGTGAGATAAGTATGTCCAGTCTGATTAACACGCACCAGTTCACGTTGATTGAACTCTGTTTCAGCTATCGCATCACGTCCATTATTCGACAAGCGAGTTCCTTCATAATCATAAATATATTCACCCGGATCAGTAGTTGCCTTACCATTAGCATCCAAATAAGCACCGGTTTCCAAATCATGTTTATGAACGGGATATATAGGAGCCATGGTACGAATAAAACGGGTAAGGTTACTATATGAACTTAGGTCATGTTAATAATTGAATTATAGGGAATTAATAAGACTCAAAACATATTGTAACACTTTTACATACCTCACATATTCTCAGACAAAATGAAGTTCCTTGGGGAGAGTTACAATTTACCTTTGTCTACAATCAGCAAGGGCCACGCCGAAATTCGACGAAGCCCATTCCTAAAATACTCCATTTACCCATCCTTACTCCCCAAAGACAAGTACAATATTTATTCTTCTATCAACTCATACTTTCCTTCCGGGAACCAGCGTTCCAATATATTATCCACTTCTGATTCAATCTCAGGAGTCACATAGCGGCACACCTTTTTATAAGCATAAACCAAAGATACCGCTTCATCAATCCAGCCGATAATTGGTAACCGCTTAGCCGAAATCAAATCGATCGGCAATACCAGATACGAAAGTGCCGCCACAATCAACATCTTATCCGAAGAAGGAGTTTCGGGGCTTCGCAATACATAATATAATAGAAGTACAGGACGAGCAGTCGTTCTACCGGTGACCTTTGCGTAATCCGTAATTTTCTCCCACAGGAGTTCATAATCAATCAAGTTTTTTTTCATTTTCATATATGATTTTGTTAAGGGTAATATATCTATTATTCCGGTAAATTTATGAACTTAACTTCGTAGCCAAGCAACTTATGTTCGTGAGTCAAGTTACTTAACTTACTTGCCCCATGAACTTAAGCTCATTCAAATGATTATCTTGTTTATTTTCCGGTACTCATCACTCCGGAATCGTTATCACTATTATTCACCCTCCGTTGACCTGTCTTAAACTTACGGCCAAACGAGAAATTATAAGAAACACTTGCCAAAAACATTTGCGAGCTCTCCTTCACATAATTCGTTTTTTTTTAAGAAGCATATTTATTCCAGTTCTCAGTCTGTTGCTTATAATTATCCGTAAACGGATTGAAAGCGCTCAACCCACACGCAAATTCTTATGCGTGTAATACATCACCAATACCTGAATATTCTCTCCCCCCGACAAGGTTTCCCCCCAGAAATTATTCCAGTTAGTATTCATCTGCCAGTAAAGAGAGAACTGCTTGTAATTAAAGGATGCTTCAGCATTACAATACCAGTTTGTATAAGTATGAGAATATGTATTACCATGACTCATATAATGGTTTACCCCACCGGTAAACGAGAACTGTAGCATATCCTTAATAGGACCGACACGCAAAGTCAGACGCCCCGATAATTTCTGCCAATCCTTTTGATTGTCCCATGTCTGTACAATCTTGTCACCGTCCTGATACTTCTCGTCCATAATGGCATTCGGCTGATAATCATATGCTCCCCAAAGATTAGAATAAAATATACCTTTCTGCCATTCGTATGTCAACTCTGTGTGATAACGCAAATAGGCTTTCAAGTTCGGATTGCCTCGTCTGATTTGCAACGAATCCACAATCTGTTCTACTGCACTTAAATTCCCCAATGACGGCGAAGCATTACTGATATCGGATTTCCAACGAACAAATGAATTTCCCGGTAATGTATAATGCAGTACCAAACGGGGATTAAAACTATAATTCTCATACGAATCATCACCACTTTGTTTATAATAAGAACGAGTAACGCCTACCCCCAATCTGTAGTCCAATTTTTTCACCTTTCCTCTATATTCACCATAAACATATGTATCCCCTTGATTCATATCCGTTTCATAATAATGACAGTTACGGTATGCATTATTGGCGAAAGACTGAGTATGGCGCAAACCGAAACTCAAGGAATTTCCTTTAGAAAATTGCTTCTCATAAACAGCCTCCCCAATCAGAGAATATTTATCTCCCAATACATTATTATTAATATCAGTCAACAACTCATCCTGCAAACTTTCTTGATACAAACGGCGTGATTTTTCCTTATTATAAGTACCGACCACATTGAATACCAAAAGTTGCTTATTTTTCAATCCCTGTTGATAATAAAGATCCAACGAAGGACGAGACCAACTTTCTTTAGTACGGTCTATCATATCCACCTTATCATCAGAATCGGCAACATTAGTCAATACTCCTTGATAATTCCAATGCGGCTGGCTATTACTTCTCAAACGAAAAGTAGCACTGAACAATGAATTTTCGGTCTGCTGCAAATTATAATTCATACTTAAATTATTCATAAACATAGATCCGTGCCCCGGTTCACCTTCTTCTATACGATGTAATGTCGTTCCGTCCGCCAAATGGAATTCCTCTTCATTATCCCGGTACATACCATAGAAATCGCGAGGTCCCATGTAATACGAAACGCCAAACTCCGACTTCTTATGGTTCACTTTTCCAAAAACATTATATTCTCCCCACATGGCATTCATCCCCTGAGACAAATCCACTCCAAAGTTTCCCCCCGTTTCCGGACGGCGGACAATATAATCAAGCACTACCTCAGCATTACCATAACGCAAACCTGGATTGTCATGATACTCTATTCGAATAATGTCTGATGGCTGTAATGCCTTAATCTCTTCAACTTCTGCTTTCGCTCCATTAATACGAAGCTGAAGTTCTCCTCCCCCTAACACTCCTATCTCATTATTCATGGGGTTTATCTGAATACGGGGAAGCATCATCTGTTGCAACAGATTGACTCCATTTGTCGAAACCTTCATTTGCCGTTCAGAAGGAAAAATCAACTTACGATCCGAATGACTGATCTGTCCGGAAGCACTAACTGTTACACCTTCCATAGCCACAGCATCATCTTCCAACAAAATTTCCCCTAAATTTATATTCTGTTTAATTCCGTCTAATACAATGAATTGCGTACGATACCCCACACAGGATAGTGCCAATAAATAATTGCCTGCATAAACCTTATTCAGCAAGAAATCGCCTTTACCATTCGTAGTAGTCCCTCCAACAAAAACCGAATCTGCTGTTTGTAAAACTACATTAACATATTCTGCTGCCTTTTTGCTTGTCGCGTCTTTCACAGTGCCCTTTATAATTATTTGTTGGGCAAAAACTCCTTGTACCATACTGACTACCAGTATAGCTATCATTACTATTTTTCTCATTTTAAATATTATGATTTTATTCTTTTTACAAGATGGCCTGTCCTGCTTAAAAGTTATTGTTTTACTGTTTAGACGCTAGAAGCTGAAAAAAAGTTGCACTTCCCTAAACTTTTTGCTTAAAAAAAGGTTATATTTGCAGAAAACCTGTTTCAATAATGAAAAAAATTCTTCTAACATTAGCACTTGCCTTTTGTTGTGCTGCAGGGCAAGGACAAACTACAGCCAAACCGGCAGATGTCAATATTCAAGAGTTAAATACAAAGTGGGCAAAATTCACTCAGTATGCCGAACAAAAGCAAATAAATAAAGCGGTAGAAGAGGGAATACGGATAAGTACGCTCTTTACTCAAAACAGGCAATATAAAGAAGCCTTTGCCACTTGCCGACAAATGGATGCATTGATTTATTATAATGAGCAAGAAAAAATCACCCGAATACAAATTACGTTTCATGGTGGGTAAAGAACGCCTGCGTATGTATACGAATCTAAAAAATACAGAACAATGCAAGATACTATTGAAACAACTTCATTCCTATACAGACCAATTAAAATCAGACTCTTTACAAGAAGAGCTTCTAATGACGGAAGCCAATTATTATCAAACTTTCGGTATGACAGACAAAAGCTTGGAATGTTACAACATCTTATTCCAAAAGCGCTCTGCCGGTAAAGACGAAAAAGGAATAGACCAATGCTATAAAGACATGTTGGGATATGCCGAACAGAATAATAATGCCCCATTGGCTATTGCAATGAGAAAACTTTATACTTCATGGCAAGATTCCATAAAAGCAGTAAAAACAGCCAATGAACTAAACACACTGCAACAAAAATATGAAACCAGTCAAAAGACTTTGCAGGAAAAAGAAGACAAGATTACCACAAATCTAATTATTATCATTGCACTATGTGTGTTATCCGCCATATTGGCTGCCGGATTATTATTCTTAGCTACCCTGTTATTTAAACATATCCGCCAAGTAAAGAAATTGAAACATAGCCTGCAGACAGCGAATGAAAACAATGAGCAGAAGTCTAAATTTATCGGTAATATCAGCGCCCAAATTGAACCAAGTCTGAATACAATAGATGAAGCAACAAAGGAAACAATATCCACCCCAATATTACATGAAAACATCAAGGCACTGAAAGAACTGATGACAGCTATCCAGACGTATATTTCATTGGAAGAAACACGTGAAGAACATTATCCGCTAAAGGAACTGAACATAAATACATTGTGTGAAAGTATTATGGAAAAAGCGAAAATAAACTTCAAATCCGGAGTAGAAGCAGTGGTAAATGTTCCACGTGTAAATATTAAGACAAATGCAGAAGAATTGGAACGTATATTAAACCATTTATTGAACAATGCGGCAGAATATACGAAAAGTGGTAAGATTTCACTGGAATTCAAAAAACGAAGCGCCCATACACATCAATTCATACTAACTGATACGGGAACGGGAATTCCGGTTGAAGCACGTGAAAAACTGTTCAAGCCATTTGCAGAAATACGCGATTTAACGCAAGGAAACGGACTAGGGTTGCCTACTTGCAGCCTTATCGCTTATAAATTAAATGGTACACTGACTTTGGACACTGATTATAAAAAAGGAACTCGGTTTATACTGGAACTTCATGTATAATAGTGTACATTCTCACATATTAACACGGATTATTCATTTTGACAATCAATAAATTTGATGTAATCCATGTTAATATGTGATGATTCCTGTACCTCTCCGCTAGTGAGATTATAAATAATTAATGAGAAGAAAGAGACAACACATCCAATCCTGAAGGAATTTGGAATACCCTTAATCCAAATTCGGGAAGAACAGCCAACAAATGGTCAAAAACCTCTGCTTGCAAACGTTCGTATGGAATCCAGTCTTTATTGGCTGAGAAGAAATAAAGTTCTATGGGTAATCCTTGCGGCGTAGGTTGTAATTGACGCACCATCAAAATCAATTCTGTATTCACCCGAGGATTATGACGCAAATAATATTCCAGATAGTGACGAAATACATAAAGATTCACCTCCTCCTTTCCTGTCTTTTCAAAGCCTGACATCCAGACTTGTTTTTCAAATTTTTTCATTTGTTCCGGTGTACAGAAACGGACCGTATTCATATCTATATTAATAGAACGTTTCACTCTGCGTCCACCACTTTCCCTCATGCCACGCCAATTCTGAAACGAATCACTGACCAATGCATAAGGTGGGACTGTAGTTATAGTATTATCCCAATTGCGTACCTTTACAGTGGTAAGAGTCACTTCTATTACTGTACCGTCCGCTCCGTATTTCGGCATGGTAATCCAATCTCCCGGACGGAGCATATCATTGGCAGAAAGCTGGACTCCGGCTACCAGCCCCATAATCGTATCTTTGAAAACCAACATCAAGATAGCTGCAGAAGCACCCAATCCGGTAAGAATATTCACAGGATCTTTATCAATCAAGGTACTGATTATAATGATCACCCCTACACAAATCACAATCAGTTTTATCATCTGATATACCCCTTTCAGAGGATGATTCTTTAGTTTCTCATGTTCGCTTGAAATGGTATAGAGAGAAGTCAGAAAAGAACAAATCAACTTCATGGCTACAGCCGTGATATACACCCAGCATAGCTTCAGAATGAATGTCAAAGTCACAGGTTCATGCGGAAAAGCAAAAGGAAGCAATACATACAATATAATAGGTGGAATAAGATGACACATATTATCTAATACAGCATCATTGAATAAATAATCATCCCAAGTAGCCTGAGTCCTTGCCGTCAGTTTCTTTATAGTAGGAACTACTATTTTTCTACAAAAATAATCTGCCACAAAAGCAATGATCAGAATCCCTGCTATAATGACAATACGCTGGGTAATGCCCCAACTTTCCTGATGCACTCCCATCTGTTTCAATAAATTAGTAAGATCGTTGTTGATTGTATCCATATTTCCATGTGTTTGTCGCAAAGATACACAAATTCACCACAGATAACGCAAATCCATACAGTTTTTAAATCGAGTTGTCCGTATAAATCTGACCAATCTGTGGTGAAACCAAACAATTATTTTTTCTTAGTCAGCCATTTTTCCTGAATATGCTCCATCACTTCATACCAGTTAGGAATATAAATGGTAGCAAAAATTGTATTCACAGCCATACCGAACACCACTGCCGCACCCAGTGCCACACGGCTGCCTGCACCGGCTCCTGTGGCAAACAACAACGGCATCACACCCAGCACGAAGGTAAATGAAGTCATCAGGATAGGACGCAAGCGCACATGCCCTGCCTCGTATGCCGCCTCACGGATAGGATTGCCGGCCTTACGGTAATCACGGGCGAACTCCACAATCAAGATACCATTCTTCGCAGACAAGGCTATCAGCAGAATAATACCGATCTGGGTATAAATACTCACCGGAACCCCCATCACCCAGCAGCCCAACATCGCTCCCAAAATAGCAACCGGAAGCCCCATCACGGCAGCCACCGGACTTGTCCAGCTTTCATACTGTGCCGCCAGTACCAAATAGGCTACCAACAAGGCCATGATTAAAATAATTGTAGTAGTATTACCTGCCTGAGTTTCCTGATAGGCAACAGAGGTCCATTCATATCCAAACTCACCACCTAGCTGATTTTTAATCAAACTCCCCATAGCCTCTATCGCCTGTCGGAACTACTGCCCGCAGCCGGCGTACAAGTGATGGAAGCAGCCGAATACATATTATACCGGTTTATCTGGTCCATCCCCAGTTTTTGTTCTATCTGCGTAAAACTGCTGAAAGGCACCATCTCTCCCTTCGAATTGACCACACTCAGTTTTAACACATCATCAATCACTTTTTGGGCTTGTTCGCCAGCCTCCAATTTCACTTGGTAGATACGGCCGAATTCCACAAAATCATTTACATAAGCCTGCCCCATGTAATACCCTAATGTAGAAAAGACCTGATTCAACTGCAAACCCATCAACTGAACTTTATCCCGGTCTATATTCAAAAAATATTGAGGTACATCCGCTTGATACATACTGCTCATGGAAGCGACAGCCGGCTCATTATGATAATTAGCCAATAGAGCCTCAACCGCCTTTTGCAGTTCTTCCGGACCCAAAGACTTACGATCCTCCAGTTCGAGTTGTAAACCACCCGTATTGCCCATACCTGGAATAGCAGGAGGAATAATACCAAAGACTTGGGCTTCCTGTATCATGGCATATGCCTGTCCGTTAAAACGATTGACCACCGCTTGAGCGGTATGCTCTTTACCCGCACGCTCTTTCCAATTCTTCAGCACCACAAAATAGGTAGCCGCATTAGGCAACTGACCACCTCCCATGATACTGAATCCGTTTACGCCCAAATAAGTCTTCACTTCGGGATACTCTGACAAAATAGCATCAATCTGCTTACCCACCATCTGTGTACGCTCTAAAGAAGAAGCTGCCGGAAGCTGAATGGCAATCATAAAATATCCGTCATCTTCTTCAGGAATAAAGGTGCTGGGCCATTTTACAAACATCAGAATAGCAATGACTGAGATTACGATATAAGAACCGATAGCAATGACCGGCCGTGCCAACAACCATTTTACCGAAGCGTCATAAACCCGCTGCATCCAGTCATTCATCTTGTCAAACCAGAGGAACAAACGCGCTTTATGCGTCGGGGTGGGACGGAGCAACAGAGCGCAGACTGCCGGAGTCAAGGTCAATGAGTTGAAACCACTTATCACTGTAGAAGCCGCGATGGTCAAAGCAAACTGTTTATAAAGCTGCCCGGAAATACCGCTAATCAGCGTAGTAGGAATAAATACGGCAAGCAGTACCAGCACCACTCCGACAATAGGTCCGGTAATCTCCCCCATAGCCTGCTCGGTAGCGGCACGGGCGTCCAGCTTCCCTTCATCCAGAATACGGGTGGCATTTTCAGTCACCACTATGGCATCATCCACTACAATAGCTATAGCCAATATCAAGCCGAACAGTGTCAATGTATTGATGGAAAAGCCTAAAGCAGCCATTACCGCCAATGTTCCGATAAGGGACACAGGGATAGTAAGACAGGGGATAAGAACCGCCCGCCAGCTTTGCAGGAAAAAAAAGATAACCAGCACCACCAGAATAATCGCTTCCACAAAGGTCTTCATCACTTCATCAATGGAGTCGTGTACCACATCGGTAGTATCCAACGTCACATTGTATTTCACCCCGGCCGGAAATGTTTCAGCCAGTTCCGCCATACGGGCACGGACGTGTTTAGAAACATCCAGCGAATTACTTCCCGGCAACTGGTAAACAGCAATAGCAGCCGTAGGTTGCCCTTTCAAGCGGGAAACAACTCCATACCCGGCACTGCCCAACTCAATTTTTGCAACATCTTTCAGACGGAGCACTTTTCCCTGGTCTTCCACTCTCAATATGATGTCGCCGAACTCTTGGGGAGTAGAAAGACGTCCTTTACATTCAGCGTATATTGAAAATCATTATCGGCCGAACTGCCGATGGGTTGTCCCACATAACCGGCAGACACTTCCATATTCTGACTTTGAATGGCAGCATAAACCTGCTGCGGGGTAATATTGCGGATACGCATGGTTTCAGGATTCAGCCATACGCGCATGGAATAATCACCGGCTCCCATGACATCCACCGCTCCTACCCCTGGTACACGTGTCAACTGGTCTACCAGATTCAAATTGGCATAATTGGTCAGATAAAGGCCATCATAAATACTGTCACCACTCAGTGTAAGCATCATCACAATATTGGATGACTGCTTCTGCACCGTCACTCCCTGTACCTTCACAGCTTCGGGTAAAGAATTCAATGCTACACTGACACGGTTTTGTACCATCACAGTTGCCATATCGATATCCGTTCCCACTTCGAAAGTCACTGTCAGCGAATAAGCGCCTGATGCAGAGGAATTGGAACTCATATACAACATTCCGTCCACACCGTTTACCTGCTGTTCAATGGGGATACCGACAGTTTGAGCTACAGTTTCAGCATTGGCACCCGGATATACCGCACTGACTTGCACGGTAGGAGGCGTAATATCGGGATATTGCGCCACGGGCAATATATTCAGGGTTACAAGTCCGGCCACCACGAATAACAAAGCCAGCACCGTGGCAAATATAGGCCGTTCTATGAAAAATTTTGAAAACATAAGGCTATTGAAGTTTATTGGTTTGTTCTATCGGTTTAATTTTCATGCCTTGACGCACTTTCAACAATGCCTTGGTGACATAACGTTCGGAAGGTGACAAGCCACTTTTTACAACACGCATATTATGATCCGCCAACTGCCCGACTTCAATATGCCGATAATTCACTATATCACTGTCATTCACTACATACAAATATTTACCCAACTGGTCTGTTCCGATAGAAGCATCATTAACCAACACTGCATTCCGCGCTTCACCGTATGGTAAGGTGACACTGACAAATAATCCGGGACGAAGCATCCCGTCAGGGTTATCAATTCCGCACGCAAACGGAGTACCTGTAGTTAATGTCACATTGGGAGAAAGATAATCCAGTTTCGCTTTCCATGACTGTGCCCCGTCAGTTCCCAAACGCAAGGTTACAAAATGAGTTTCCGCAGGAATCTTGCTGGCAGCCTCCTGGGCCAGCTCGTATGTCAGATATTGGTTATCTGCAATATTAAAATAGGAATACATACGGTTATCCTTATAAACAGTAGCCAATTTAACCGGTTGCAAAGCACCACCAATATACGCCCCGACAGAATAAGCCGAAACATCAACCACTCCGTCACAAGGAGCCTTGACATAGCAATAACTCAAGTTGGTACGCGCAGTTTTCAAAGCTGCTTCAGCATTACTTACGGCAGCCTCACAAGCCGCCACATGACTTTCCGCCTGTAAATATTGTATACGGCTCACCGCATCACTTTTTATCGCTTCTTTCATACGTTGATAACTACTGACAGCATATTCAAGATTGGCTTTAGCCGTTTTTAATTCAGCTTCCGCTTGTTTCACTGAATTTTCATAAAGTGTCGGTTCTATAACGAACAATACCTGTCCCTGACGTACCCGGGAACCAGGTGCAAAATTCTTGGATTGTAAAGTTCCATTTACTCGTCCCACCAAATCTACAGTAGATTCCGCTTCCAGATAACCGGGATAATCTTTGGTCAGCGTCACATTTTCCACCAAAGGTTTCGCAACATCTACAGGCAATGCCTGCATTTCTGTCTGAGAAGGTTTATTTTTATCGCAGGCGGTCAACACACATACCGTCCATGCGAAAGCTATCATTATTTTTTTCATATCTTGGGTTAGGTTTTTATTATTTCTATAGTTCAACAGCTTTTCCGTCGCAGCCTACCAGCCTCCTCCCAATGCCTGATACATCTGGATCAGACAAAGCAATGAATATCCCTGTGCCTGCACCAATGAATTCTCGTATGACAGTAACGAACGCTGTGCATCCAATACATTTTGGAAAGGGCTCAGCCCCTGTTTGTATAAGTCCAATGAAAGTTTAAATGCCTCTTTCCCCTGATTCAACATCTCACGACATGCTACAATCTGTTTGATGGAATTCTTATAACTACTCATGGCATTATCCACCTCCTGCACCGCTGTAAGAACCGTAGTATTGAACTGATTGATTGTTTCATCCAGTTGTGCACGCTGCAAGCGTACATTATTCGCACGCTGGCCACCATTAAAAATCGTCCATCTCATAGAGGAGCGATACTCCATGTCATACTGCTACGTCTAGTAAAATCTTTCATATCATGTGAAGCATAGCCGAAGGAACCGTTCAGAAAAAATGAGGGAAGCCAATCGGTCTTGGAAGCTCCCAACAAGGCTGCTTGTGCATTGACTTGACGTTCGGCAACCCGTACATCGGGACGTCGTAAAAGTAATTGTCCGGGAAGACCGACCCCTACCGGCTCTATATAATCGGGTAACGGTTTTCCCGTTTCCAGTGCAGCCGTCACATCCTGAGGATAAAGCCCGAGCAATACAGCCAACGCATTCATATATTGAATAATACCGGATTCTGTAGCAGGAATAGAAGCCAATGTACTATAATAAACCGATTTAGCCTGAGCCACATCCAGTTTGGAAGCCAGTCCGGTATTATAACGCACTTCAGTTATATCCACCACCGCCTTTTGAGATAAAGCATTGCGCTGTAACACACTGAGTTCCTGTTGGGTCTCACGCAAATTAAAATAGGCTGACGCCACTTCTGCACAAAGACTTACCATCGTCGCATTGTACTCTTCACGACTTGCCGCAAAATTTTCTTTCTGCGCTTTCACCCGTTGGCGGATGGAACCGAACACATCCACCTGCCAGCTCATATTAACCGTTGCATCATAATACCCTACTCTGGATTGAGGCTGTCCCGTACCGGTATTGCCACTAGTCTGTTGGCGGTTCCACCCGGCATCCAATGACAAAGCCGGATAATAGCCTCCTCTGGCTATCCTCAGATTCGCTTTCGCCATATCTATACGATTCAAGGCTGTAAGGACAGACGGATTCTGCCTGACAGCCACATGAATCAATGAATCCAGTGTGGCATCCTGAAATACAGTCCACCAATGGTCATCCACCGGAAGCAGTTGTTGAAACATCGCATCCTCTTCTTGCCAATGTTCCGGCAAGGGTACATTCAATAATTTTCGGCCCGCTGCTGGGCATTCAGTGCCAAAGGAATGATTAAAAGGAGCCATACTCCCCATCTACGTATTTTCCTCATAAGTTTATCACATTAAAAAACATTAGGAAAACACATGAAACAACGTTTTGTTTAACCCTTTGACTTTCAAAAACAAGACAGCCTCTCCTTCTGAGAAGAAAAGGCTGCACCATACAATATGAAAAGAAGTTATTTCCCAAACATATTATTTATTAATGACATAGAACCGGTCAGCATACTTCCCAAGACATCCTGGTTGAATGCAATGGAATAGTTTCCGGGAGATAACTGTATATCCATTTGTACGATACCGTTTTTGCCGATTTTCTTCAATTCTTTAGCCTTTATATTATAATAGGCAAAACGGCGGAAACTTTGATACACATCACTCATCTCCACATCTACATGCTGCAATACAGAAGCGCCGCCTGCTACCGTAGGCAGCTCTAATGCCTTTCCATTATCCAACGTCAGGACACACTTACTGTCATTAGAATTTCCACCTCATGCCCCGACCCGATAGTAACAGCCAGCGAATAACGTATGGTACTTTTATACTGAATTCCACCGAGTGCCACATATACGTCCATCTTATTGGAAACACCCAGATTCATACCCTCGCATACCACTGTACGCACTCCGGTCTGGTTGGTTTCATCATAAATTACCTTTTGTGCCATAGCTCCTATACCCAGAAGCAAAAAGGCGAATAAAAACAATACTTTCTTCATAATTCCTTTTTTCATTTATTTTAAATCATAACAAACAAAACGCTATAAATATCCATTAATTGTGCCGAAAGTTACAAAAACAGCAAAACCATTGCGCAAACAGCATAACTTTGTGCATATTTTCTCCTCATATCCTTTTGTTGCTCAAATTGTTTTAAGTAAATTTGTCGCCAGAATATTACTAATACCAAATATATTAAAGTATGAGTTTAAAAATTGTAGTACTGGCAAAACAAGTTCCCGACACACGCAATGTGGGGAAAGATGCCATGAACGCTGACGGTACTATCAACCGTGCGGCACTTCCGGCCATCTTCAATCCGGAAGACCTGAACGCCTTGGAACAGGCACTCAGACTGAAAGACACATCCCGTTCTACGGTAACTATCCTGACCATGGGTCCCGGATGCCGAAATCATTCGTGAAGGTTTATACAGAGGAGCAGACAATGGATATTTATTGACCGACCGTGCTTTTGCCGGTGCTGACACGTTGGCCACTTCATACGCCATCGCTACGGCTATCCGCAAAATAGGCGAATGTGACCTGATTATCGGTGGCCGTCAGGCTATCGACGGTGATACCGCACAGGTAGGTCCGCAGGTAGCAGAAAAGCTGGGATTAAGCCAGATTACTTACACCGAAGAAATTCTAAACGTGGACGAAACTGCCCGCCGCATCACCGTAAAACGCCACATTGACGGAGGGTAGAAACTGTGGAAGGTCCTCTGCCTATTGTACTGACTGTAAACGGAAGTGCAGCTCCTGCCGTCCGCGCAATGCCAAATTGTTACAGAAATACAAACGCGCTCTCGGCGCACAGGAAGCCATCACTAAAGACGGTTCTGAACTGCCTTACGCTGAACTATATGAGAAATTCCCTTACCTGAATATCACTGAATGGAGTAGGCCGATGTAGAAGGAGACACCAAGCAGTGCGGTCTGTCAGGCTCTCCCACCAAAGTGAAGAAGATTGAAAACATCGTCTTCCAGGCAGAAAGCAAGACCATGACAGGAAGCGACCAGGATGTGGAAGGATTGATTGTCGAACTGTTAGCTAACCATACAATAGGATAACGATTATGAATAATGTATTTGTATATTGCGAGATTGAAGGCACAACAGTGGCCGATGTGAGTCTCGAACTTTTAACCAAAGGTCGTAAATTAGCTAATCAGTTAGGATGCCAGCTTGAGGCAATCGCTGCCGGAACCGGCCTTGCAGGAATTGAAAACAAGTATTGCCCTACGGAGTGACAAACTTCATGTATTCGATGCTCCGGGTCTGTTCCTTATACTACTGCCCCACACTTCCATTTTGGTGAATCTGTTCAAAGAGGAAAAACCACAAATCTGTCTGATGGGCGCTACTGTTATCGGCCGCGATCTGGGACCGCGTGTATCTTCCGCATTGACCAGCGGACTGACTGCCGACTGTACCCAGTTGGAAATCGGTACCCACGAAGACAAGAAGAACGGCATCACCTATGAAAATCTGTTGTATCAGATTCGTCCCGCCTTCGGTGGTAACATCGTTGCAACCATTGTCAACCCCGAGCACCGCCCACAGATGGCGACCGTTCGTGAGGGAGTGATGAAGAAAGAGATTCTGGATGAAAATTATAAGGGTGAAGTGGTGAACCACGACGTTGCCAAGTTTGTTCCTGAAACAGACTATGTAGTCAAAGTCATTGACCGTCACGTAGAAAAAGCCAAACATAACCTGAAAGGCGCACCTATCGTGATTGCCGGAGGCTATGGCATGGGATCTAAAGAAGGTTTTGACAAATTGTTCGAACTGGCCAAAGAACTTCACGCCGAAGTAGGTGCCAGCCGTGCAGCTGTCGATGCAGGTTATGCAGACCATGACCGCCAGATTGGCCAGACGGGTGTAACCGTCCGTCCCAAACTGTATATTGCTTGCGGTATCTCCGGACAAATCCAGCACATCGCAGGTATGCAGGATGCAGGTATCATCATCTCTGTAAACAGTGACCCGAACGCTCCGATCAACACCATTGCCGATTATGTGATTAACGGCACTGTGGAAGAAGTCGTTCGAAATTGATTAAGTATTATAAAAAGAATTCAAAGTAGTCAGTAGTAGTCATAAGTAGTCAAAGTAGAAAAAAATGAAAAGTCAATCCTTTGAACAACTGATTGTTTGGCAAAGGCACATTCGTATGTATTGGCCATTTACAAAATAACCAAGCAATATCCCAAAGAGGAATTATTCTGCTTGGTTAACCAGATGCGCCGTGCAGCAGCCTCTATCACTGCAAATATAGCGGAAGGATATGCTAAAATCAGCTCAAAGGACAAACTGCGTTTCTATAACATTTCACAAGGTTCGTTGGAAGAAACACGCAATTTCATTATCCTGTCGAAAGATTTAGGATACATCACATTGCAAGACAAAGAACAATTAGGCATACAAGCGGCCGAAATCAGCCGCCTGCTAAACGCCTACTGCATAGCCTTGTTGAAAAATGTATCGCCACCCACTACTTAACTACCCTTAGCTACTATTAACCACTCTAACTACTAAAAATTATGGCAAACTTTTATACCGATATACCGGAACTCAAGTATCACTTGAACAATCCGATGATGGAGCGCATCTGCCAACTGAAAGAGCGCGACTATAGAGATAAAGACGAGTTCGACTATGCACCGCAGGTTATGCCGATGCCATGGACTCTTACGATAAAATTCTGGAAATCACAGGTGAGATTACAGGTGAAACCATCGCTCCCAATGCCGAAGGAGTGGACGAAGAAGGTCCTCACTGCGGAAACGGACGTGTGGAATATGCTTTAGGAACCAAACAAAACCTGGATGCGATGGTCAAAGCCGGACTGAACGGCATGACCATGCCCGTCGTTTCGGTGGCGAACTTCCCCATCACCCCTACACCATGTGCGCGGAAATTGTTGCCGCCGCCGATGCAGGTTTCGGAAACATCTGGTCTTTGCAAGACTGTATCGAAACGCTGTATGAATTCGGTAACGAAGACCAGCACAGCCGTTTCATTCCCCGTATTTGTGCAGGTGAAACCATGTCTATGGACTTGACCGAACCCGATGCCGGTTCCGACCTTCAGTCGGTAATGCTGAAAGCTACTTTCGATGAAGCCAACAACTGCTGGCGTCTGAACGGTGTGAAACGTTTCATCACTAACGGTGACGCTAATCTTCACCTGGTATTGGCACGTAGCGAAGAAGGAACCAAAGACGGACGTGGTTTGTCTATGTTCATCTATGACAAAACGAAGGAGGTGTAGATGTACGCCGCATCGAAAATAAATTAGGTATCCACGGCTCTCCTACCTGCGAACTGGTTTACAAGAACGCGAAAGCCGAACTTTGCGGTGACCGTAAGCTCGGTTTGATAAAATACGTTATGGCATTGATGAATGGTGCGCGTCTGGGTATCGGCCTTGTCCAGTAGGTTGTACGCCAAGAACGGCAGTTTGGAAAGCCATCATCGATTTCCCGGCAGTATATGACATGCTGTCTATCATGAAAGCCAAACTGGATGCAGGCCGTGCATTGCTTTACCAGACTTCACGCTATGTGGATATTTACAAAGCATTGGATGATATTGCCCGCGAACGCAAACTGACTCCTGAAGAACGTCAGGAACAAAAAGTCTACGCCAAGCTAGCAGACAGTTTTACTCCGCTTTCCAAGGGTATGAACTCTGAATATGCCAACCAGAATGCATACGATTGTATCAGATTCACGGTGGTTCAGGTTTCATGATGGAATATGCTTGCCAGCGTATCTATCGCGATGCACGCATCACCAGCATTTACGAAGGAACTACCCAGTTGCAGACTGTAGCCGCTATCCGTTATGTAAACCAACGGTTCTTATATCGCAACCTTGCGTAATTATGAAGCTATTCCTTGCAGTGAAGATATGCAACCGCTAATGGACCGCGTGAAAGAAATGGCCAACAAATTTGACGCATGCACCAATGCGGTAAAAGAGGCCCAGAATCAAGAGTTACTTGATTTCGTTGCACGCCGTCTTTATGAAATGGCTGCCGTATGTATCATGTCACATCTTCTTATCAAGATGCGACAAAAGCACCTGAATTGTTCGCCAAGTCGGCC
>SCPO01000511.1_pt1 | contig 20533 bp, 18 predicted proteins | sample 6106821 | NCBI WGS metagenome assembly SCPO01 (sample SAMN10720448, study PRJNA508395) | human gut metagenome | isolation source: Participant 2 stool, 0 month | host: Homo sapiens | collected 2017 | reverse complement strand
GACCGCCTCTTTCCACATCTACGTTGCCAACCGGATAATAAATAGCATCATTATCCCTTACGCAACCACTCAAACAGAACAGCAACACTGCCAAGCCTATTATCTTATTCATTATCATCTTACCTCTTGATTTTGCGGACAAAGATACATCTTTTTTATACCACACTTGATTTATGTCAACCGTTTTTAGTATTTTTGCACACATCAAGACAGAAAAGACATGGATACATTATTAAGAGAGACTGTAAATGCTGTTGTAAATTCCCGCTTTCCGGAAATGAGTATAGAAGGAAGACGACAGATAGAAAGTATACTGATTCGTGAAGAATTTCCCAAAGGAGCAATAGCGCTGAATGAAGGAGAAGTAGCTCATGAAATCGTATTTGTCGGCAAAGGGATGCTTAGGCAGTACTATTACAAGAATGGGAAAGACGTGACCGAACATTTCTCATACGAAGGATGTATCGTGATGTGCATTGAGAGTTTTCTGAAACAAGTACCCACCCGGCTAATCGTGGAAACCCTCGAACCTTCCATTATCTACCTGTTCCCTCGCGACATGATACAAAAATTGGCAAAAGAGAACTGGGAAATCAATATGTTCTACCAAAAGATACTGGAATACTCCTTGATTGTGTCACAGATTAAAGCAGACTCCTGGCGCTTTGAATCCGCCCGCGAACGCTATAACCTCCTGCTCGAAACACATCCGGAAATTATCAAACGTGCACCTCTGGCACACATTGCCTCTTATCTTTTGATGACACCGGAAACACTAAGCCGTGTGCGCTCCGGTGTTCTATGATTTTAGCGGCTTTTCCGGTATTCTTTAGGAGACATACCAGTGTAATGCTTGAAATACTTTCCAAAGAACGACTGGTTGGCAAAATTCAGCCGATCGGCAATCTCTTGTATATTCATACTTGAAGAATTCAGAAGTGCTTTCGCTTCCAGAATCACCAGTTCGTCTATCCACTCCCCCACCGTTTTTCCGCTGACCTCTTTTACTACTCCCGAAAGATGCTTCGGCGTCAGACACAACTGGTCAGCATAGAATTTCACGCTCCGTTCAGACTGGTAAGACTCCACTAAAGACTCATAAAAACGTTCGAAAATATATTCTTTCCGGCTTTTATTTTTCATGGTAGTAGCATTGGCTGGCGCATGATTGGTAAAGATATTACAAAGTTCAAAAAAGAACCCTTGCATCAAGCCCATTACCACTTCTTTACGATATAAAGCCTCCTTATTCTTCAACCGTTTTCTGATAAATGCATGATATTCCTTCACAGTCTCCTGCTCCTGCGGTGTAAGATTGAAACACGGGTAATCTTTCAGATAAAAGAATAAGGAAAGCACATTACTGATCTTAGGCAATGTCTCCAACAAGTTCTTCGACACAGCAAAGAATATCGCTTTAAAGTCGGAACTGAAACACCGCTGTTCGACAATCTGATTAGGCAGCGCGATCACCATTAATCCGGGGAACAGTTGGAACTCACGTAAACTAATATTAAAAGTACCAGTACCTTCCAGGCAAAGACCTACCGTCAACACCTCCAGTTTAGTCGGTCCATTATACAACGATATAACGCTCTCCGTATCGAAGAGCGCTATATCATTATCAACAACATCAATGTTGCCAGAATCTATATGTTTAGAATGAACTACCGAAGAAATACCTACTTTGGGAACATTTTGAATATACATACTCTCTCTTTTTTGCGACAAATATACCAGCATTTAATCAGATATACAAGCCGTTCAAGAGTATTATCAGACATAATGAACACTTTTAGTTACTTATTGAACAGACCGGAATAAATATACAGAATCACGTTGGGCAGCCGGCACTGTCCATTTCTCCGGAACAAACTTCCACTGATTCAGGGCTTTGGGGTTCATCGTACCTTTCTTTTCGATATAATTCATCAAATAGAAACGAAGATCTTTATCTGTAGAGAAAATTATGCGGTCCTTCAAATCCTCCTGCGGAATACCCGATCCTTTCGTCAACAGTTCTCCACCACCATTACCACGATAAGAATTTAAGGCCACTTTATATATCTTATCCATACGGAAAGGAGAACCGTCCGCCATGCTCGTAATCGTAATCTTTTCTCCCTTCGGTTTTGTCACGTCCACCGTATAAATAATGCCGGAAGCCGAGTCGAAATTAAAACTGAAGTTCTGGAAAGAAGCCCTGTCTTCCGCACCTTCCCGAGGTTTCTTCTTGAACCAGAGCAGATGATCTTCCGGTGACTTCATCTGGTTCGTCCACATATAATAAGACATCTCCAGAAAATCCTTAATCTCCTTTCCGGACAACGTCATCACATACAGCATATTCTCATACTTATACAAATTGAACATATCACTGACAAACACATCCCCTTTCTTTATCTCCGCATCAAACGAAAGCGGAGCGGCAAAAGAGATGTCAGCTCCGGTTATATCGAGCTGTAAAGTATGTATCAAATCAATAAAAGCAGAAGGACCGAAGAAAGCAGGATGAGTAGAGATACTCTCGGTAAAAGTGCCGATCTTCTTGGATACAAACTTCTGCACCGTCTCATATTGCGGAGCAAAACGCTTCATGAAATCCTCGCTGATTCCGTAAGCTTCCGTTTCTGTCAACTCCCCTTTGACGTCCTTGCTCTGCACCTTTCCATCTTTCAGTTTCAAGGTCACATCGACATTAGACAATACAATTCCATTGCTGGCCGGATCGATAATCAACACCGAATCTCCGGCTACATTCATCACCTTCTTACATTCGCGGGCATGATCGTGTCCCATCAATACAATATCGAATCCAGGTACATTCTTCGCTACGTTAAGAGAAGCATTCTCATTGTATTTGCCCGACATTTTGAAAGCCTCCTGTCCGGCATGAAACAATCCGATCACCAAATCCGGATTCTCTTTTTCACGGATAATCTTCATCCATTTGCGTGCCGTCTCTTCCATATCATCGAAACGCAAGCCTTTCCACAGATTTTCAGAAAGCCATGCAGGGATGGCAGGAGTAATCATACCCAATACCACAATCTTCACGCCATCACGTTCCAACACCTTATAAGGAGCCAGATGGGGTTTTCCCGTAGACGTATCAATGATGTTGGCACCCAACACAGGGAAGTCACAAGTGGCTATCCAACGGTCGAACACAGCACGTCCCGTTTCCACATCATGGTTCCCCATATTACCGGCATCATATTTCATGAAATTCATCATTTCCGCGCATAGGTGGGGTGATACTGTATCTATATAATTATAGTAATAGGCAGTAGGCTGTCCCTGTAAAATATCACCATTATCCAGCAATATCAGATTCTCTTTATACTGTTCACGCTCTTTCTGCACGAAAGAATAAATACGTGCCAGACTACCCTTCCACTCGTGGCGGGTTATAAAATTGTAAGGATAATAATTACCATGTACGTCACTCGTTTCCACAATCTTCAGCTTCACCACCTTTTCCTGCGCCGCAACAGACAGTACGAGACAGAAAAGCAAGCCATAAATAAATCCTATTCGTTTCATTCTTTTTCTATTTTTAGCGGATGCGAAAATACGAACCGTGCCCCACCGGTATAGTCAGGATCGATCCATATACTTCCTTTCCATTTATGCACAATCAATTTACAGATAGACAATCCCAATCCGGTTCCCTGGGCGTACTCATTCAGCTTTTCAAAACGCTCGAACACAAGTCCCTGTTTTTCTTTCGGGATACCGCATCCGGTATCCGTTACCGAGAAAATAGCCATTTGCTTTTCCTCATTCACAGAAAAGTCCAAGGTAATCTTCCCGCGTTTCGTAAATTTGTCGGCGTTGGACAGCAGATTAATGATTACCTGTTGCATACGCTGCACATCCGTCACCATCCGGAAAGTTTCAAAAGAAGTGGAAAACAAGAACTGATTGTCCGACGACTGCCGTGAAAAACTAACAGAGGCAACCACCTGACTACACAACTGCACCACATCACATTCCTCCCACGTCAAAGTCACCCGGTTCGCCTCCAGACGTGAAAGATCGAGAATATCATTAATCAGACGAAGCAACAAATCCGAATTGGTTTTGATAATCTTATAATAAGACTGCTGTTCATCCTCCGTGCTACCGCCCATTGCCAGTACATCCGAAAAGCCGACAATCGAGTTCAACGGCGTCCGTATCTCATGACTCATATTGGCAAGGAAAGCACTCTTCAGACGATTAGACTCTTCCGCCCTGTCTTTCGCTACACGCAAATCCTTCTCCGATTTCAGAAGCTCGTCTTTCAAACGTTTCGTACGGAAATAATAGAAAAGAGAGATACATAAGCCAAGTACCAGAATCACGAACAAAGCACAAGCAGACCATATCTGATAAGTATATTGCTGATAGAACGAAACCGGTTGGTTGACAAGCTGCACTTTAAAAGGCAACACGCTTGGGTGCAGCCCCCACTCTTTCACCTTCCGGCTATCCAATACCGCTTTAGAGCCAATGATCGAAAGATGCTTCCCCGTATCCTCCGGGTGCTGATCCATCCGTATGGACTCCATAGCCATTTCTCCTCCCACTTTCCGATAATCGGGCAGCACTCCTCCTATCGCCCAATATCCAAGGCTCACCGATGAAGGAGTAAAAGCCGGGATGGTAGGAGTAGCCTCCATCATGGCATACGTCGCATTCCGCATGAAATACCCCTCGTTCATATCCACACGCCACGTTCCCACCAGAATAACCGTATTTTCGGGCAGCTGTCTCAATTCCTCAACGATGGTATAAATAGAATGTCTCCGGCCGTCCATCAAAATCAAATCCAGATCGGGGAACTTCTTCATTTCTTTTCGTACCAACGCTTGCATAGTCACTCCGCCATAAGTATTGTCCGAGATAAAGGCAATGTGTTTCGTTTTCGGATAGAAAGCTTGAATCATGGAGATATTACCTTCTATATTATATTGATTGATAAATCCCGATTCCAGTTCGGGAATATCCAGATGATCTTCAAAGATATCGACAGATTCGGGCATCCAGCAATCAAGGTTTTCCACCGTATCTTTTGGCAATATCACCACATTACTACTGGCCAGACTGCACATCACCGGCACTTTCACCTGCATTTCATCCCTCTGCGACAAATAGGCAGCCCACGCTTCCTGTCCTAATAAAATAATTTGTGCCGGATGCTTTTCTCCCTGATATTTAGCCAGAATCTGCGTCATCATCGCGCTCCATAACGGAGCCTCCGAGAAACTTTTACAGTTCATGTTTTCGATGACAATGTCGCGCTGTCCTCCCAACTTACTATATTCATCCATATAATCGGAAATAGTGACCGAGGTTTGGTGTGCTGCCGGATTATAAGAGCAAATAATCAGAATAGGTTTCTTATCTTTAGAGACAGCCAATACTTCCGTTGACTGCAGAAGCCAAAGGAAACAGATAAAAAGATATCCAAGACGTCCCAGCATAATTATGCAGTTTTGATGTGTTAATTCATTAATTGAGTTGCAAATATAGTAAAACTTGTCGGGTTTAGCAGATTTATATGTATTTTTGTCGCTCATTTACTCTCAAAAAATACAAATTATGGAATTATTTCACAAGATGATTTCCGGTTTTCTGGGTATACCGGAAAGACAAATAAGTAGTACGCTCCATCTTTTGGGTGAAGGTGCTACGATTCCCTTCATCAGTCGTTACCGTAAAGAAGCTACCGGCGGACTGGATGAAGTGCAGATAGAGCAAATAAAAGAGCAACACGATAAGTTGTGCGACATAGCCAAACGGAAAGAAACGATTCTCGGCACCATCAACGAGCAGGGAAAACTGACTGCCGAACTGGAGAAACGTATCAACGACACCTGGAATCCGACGGAACTGGAAGACATTTATCTTCCTTATAAACCCAAGCGGAAGACACGTGCTGAAGTAGCCCGCCAGAAAGGGTTGGAACCGCTTGCCACCATCCTGATGTTGCAAAGGGAAAACAATCTTAGTACCAAGGCTGCCTCCTTCGTGAAAGGAGACGTGAAAGATGTGGAAGATGCCCTGAAAGGCGCCCGTGACATCATTTCAGAGCAAGTGAACGAGGACGAACGTGCCCGCAACACGGTACGTAATCAGTTCAGCCGCCAGGCAGAGATTAGTGCCAAAGTAGTGAAAGGAAAAGAGGAAGAAGCAGCGAAATACCGCGATTATTTCGATTTCTCCGAGCCACTGAAACGTTGCACGTCCCACCGTCTACTCGCCATCCGCCGGGCAGAGTCGGAAGGGGTGCTGAAAGTGTCTATCAATCCCGACGACGAGGCCTGCATCGAACGCCTGGAACGTCAGTTCGTACGTGGCAACAACGAGTGTAGCCAGCAGGTGGACGAAGCCACAGTCGATGCCTACAAGCGTCTGCTCAAGCCCTCCATCGAAACAGAATTTGCCGCTCAATCCAAAGAAAAAGCCGACGAGGAAGCCATCCGGGTATTCACCGAGAACCTCCGTCAACTTCTTCTCGCCCCTCCATTGGGACAAAACGGGTGCTCGCCATCGACCCCGGATTCCGTACCGGCTGCAAAGTCGTCTGCCTCGATGCGCAAGGCAATCTGTTGCATAATGAGAATATCTATCCGCATCCTCCCGTGAACAAAACAGGAGAAGCTGCTTCCAAACTCCGCAAGATGATTGAGGCCTATCAGATAGAAGCCATTTCCATCGGCAACGGAACGGCAAGCCGTGAGACAGAAGATTTCATCAACAGCCAAAGCTTCGACCGTCAGATACCCGTGTTTGTAGTCAGTGAGCAGGGAGCTTCCATTTATTCGGCTTCGAAGATTGCCCGCGACGAGTTTCCCGATTATGACGTAACGGTGCGGGGAGCAGTCTCCATCGGCCGCCGCCTGATGGACCCGTTGGCAGAATTGGTGAAGATAGATCCTAAATCCATCGGTGTAGGTCAATACCAGCACGATGTAGACCAGACAAAACTGAAAAAAGCGCTCGATCAGACAGTAGAGAATTGCGTGAACCTGGTCGGTGTAAACCTGAATACGGCAAGCAGCCATCTATTGACTTATATCTCCGGACTGGGACCGCAACTGGCTCAAAACATCGTCAACTACCGGGCGGAAAACGGAGCTTTCGGTTCACGGAAAGAGTTGATGAAAGTTCCTAGCATGGGTGCCAAGGCTTTCGAACAGTGTGCCGGATTCCTCCGCATCCCCGGAGCCAAGAATCCGCTGGACAACACCGCCGTGCATCCGGAAAGCTACCACATCGTAGAGCAAATGGCCAAAGACCTGAAATGTACCATCGACGAACTGATAGCCGACAAGGAACTCCGCCGGAAGATTAACATCTCCGCCTACATCACCCCTACCGTCGGTCTGCCCACCTTACAGGACATTCTGCAGGAACTCGACAAGCCGGGACGTGACCCGCGTAAGGCTATCAAAGTCTTCGAATTCGACAAGAACGTGCGCACCATCGCAGACTTGCGCGAAGGCATGATTCTTCCGGGCATCGTAGGCAACATCACCAATTTCGGGGCGTTTGTCGATATAGGTATTAAGGAGAACGGACTGGTGCACCTCTCGCAATTAGCGGAACGGTTCATTTCCGATCCGACGGAAGTGGTATCCATCCATCAACACGTCATGGTCAGAGTGATGAATGTAGATTATGACCGGAAACGGATTCAGCTTAGTATGATCGGGGTACAGCAAGACTGATTGCTTCACGTTTTTCTCCCCACCAAACAATCAAAATCGTAAAGATAATCATAAGTACTGTACAAATGAGCGAGCCTTCAAAACCGAAGGCTCCGCCATTCAGTACGTTTTCTTCGGGCATACGCAAAGTCAGCATGCTCGTCGTGAAATTATTTCCGCTCACCTGATAACCTAGAATCGGACCTTGAATCCAATTCCAGAAAAGATGAAGAGAGATAGGGAAACACAGATTCCGGGTATAAAGATAGGAAGCACCCAGCAACATACCGGCAAGTAAGAGATTAAGCATCGGTAGGAAAGCTATTTCTGGATTAAAGATATGCATAAACGCGAATAATGCCGACGAGATGAAGAGCGCCAGGAATTTATTCATATTAGTATGAAGCAGACGTCCGAGGATATAGCCGCGCATCAGAATCTCTTCAAACAACGCCACTAACAGGAAAAACACCCACGACCCCAATAAATCCAACGGCTTAAACTGAAAACCGGTGACTTCTATTTCTCCCAAAACAACAGAGATTCCGAAACCCAGCAAATAGAGCAAGATTGCCATCAGAAGTCCATACCACAGTCCACTGGCATGTCCTTTTAAAGAAAGTCCCAAATCAGAAAACGGACGACGTTCGAGACGAAGCAAGATTACGGCAGCAGTAAGAACAGCCAAAAGCATACTGGCCTCCACGAAAATATACCCTACTACTCCCGGATGACGAGCCTCCACTCCAAGAACCAACGACAAGCCTCCGCTAACCAGTGTCCCATACAATCCAATAAATATGAAAAGTACCACAATAAACAGCGAGATACATGCCCACACAGGAAGTCTTTTGGGTTCTTTCTTCCCATCTATGTTGTCTGCCTCCATTTTTACAATTTGTTAATCCGGCTACAAAATTAGATATAAAACATAAAAAAACATCATGTATTCTCTATTTTTCCTATATTTGTCAGAACAAATCTACAAAATTATGAAAATTAAACTACTATTGATAAGTTTCTTACTGGCCGCTAATGCATTAGGAGCCGCCGCCCAAGTGAGTAAGACGTATTATGTGAGTAAGCCCGGTACGCTGATTTCCATGATGACTGAAGAGGAAGCCAACAGTGTCACCCACCTCACACTGACCGGAAAACTGAATGCAGAGGACTTCCGGCATCTCCGTGACGAATTTGCCAATCTGAAAGTATTGGATATTTCGAACGCAGAAATCAAGATGTACAGCGGAAAAGCCGGTACTTATCCCAATGGAAAATTCTACATTTATATGCCGAACTTCATCCCTGCCTATGCTTTCTCGAATGTAGTAGGCGGAGTGACCAAAGGTAAAGCCACTCTGGAGAAAGTGATTCTTTCGGAGAAAACGAAGAATATAGAGGATGCCGCCTTCAAAGGTTGCGAGAACCTGAAAATTTGCCAGATCCGCAAGAAGACAGCTCCCAACCTGTTGCCGGAAGCGTTGGCAGACAGCGTTACCGCTATCTTCGTCCCCCTGGGCAGCAGCGACTCTTACCGCTACAAAGACAGATGGCAAAACTTTGCGTTTATCGAGGGGGAACCGGTAGAGACTACCCTGCAAGTGGGCGCCATGGGTAAACTGGAAGAAGAGATTCTGAAAGCGGGACTGCAACCCAGAGACATCAACTTCCTGACCGTTGAAGGTAAGCTGGACAACGCCGACTTCAAACTGATCCGCGATTATATGCCGAATCTCGTCTCTGTCGATATTTCCAGAACGAACGCAACAGCTATCCCCGACTTCACTTTCGCACAGAAGAAGTATCTGTTGAATATGAAATTACCTCATAATCTGAAATCTATCGGACAACGGGTATTTAGCAACTGCGGTCGCCTTTGCGGCACGCTGGAGCTGCCGGCCAGTGTGACGGCTATTGAATTCGGTGCTTTTATGGGATGCGATAATCTTCGCTATGTGTTGGCTACCGGAAATAAGATTACGACGCTGGGTGATAATTTGTTCGGGGAGGGAGTTCCGAGTAAGTTGGTTTATAAGAAATAAAAGAAAAAAGAAATTACCCTGATATAAATTGGTGATTAGTCAACTTATATCAGGGTAAATTATTTGAATATTAGGACACTAAGAATCTTTAGAATTCTGCTTTTTCCCCAATTCCTCATGATTTATCTTTTTCATATAACTAGTTGCAGATAATGCAATAGCACTTCCTCCCCATAATCCAAATAACAGAAAGAATAAGTAACCCAAATACGCATTCATTTCCATGCCAAGAAGATGCAAAATAATTAATATAAAAAAATATCCCCAAAAACTATAGAAAAAGCACAGGTGAGAATAATAACATAAATAATATCTGAATTTAGAATCTTTCATTTTATATTCTTTTTTATAATAGGTATTACAATCAGTGCTAATAATAATGGTAAAGTAAAAGCCATGTCCTTCATAAAAGAAGGCTCATACTCATAGAAAAACAACGAGAATAGTATTTTTATAAAACATAGAATATACAGCAAGTTTTGTATATATAAGATATTTACCAATTTTTCCAAAAGACGTCATCTAATTTATTTTTAATAGGTTCAAATATATCATAAGCATTATGTTCTTCGCTAATTTTTGATTGAGTGTCTGTTGCAGCATAACTCTAAACACACTATTTGTTTTTAATTTCTTGTCCTCTTAGCGAATATGAGATTCTTTCTTGCTGGCTTGCTTCATTTTACGTTCTTGTTTCTTCTTATTAATCTCTTCTAAGTATATTTCTCCGCTTTCATGGTTATTTTATATCCAAGAAATAATCCTATTAAAAGCAATAACAGATAATTGTATAATGTAGACTTATATTCAATAGAAAAAGCTATATATACCACAAGAAAACAACAATATAATCGCGTTATTATTTTATCAGATTTCAAATATAATGCCCGAATAAGACCTTTTCCCTTTAATGGCTGTTTGAGTATCTCTATATAAGGGAATAGATAACTCATCATTCCCCCTATCGCTATAATAGATAACGCAATTGCAAGTATTACCCTAATAATAAATATTAAAGCAGGATACTCAAATAAAAAAGAGGAAAAAATACAATAGGGAATCATCATAAAGCTAAACCATAGTAGTGACTTTTTATATATTGCTATAAATAGATATCTCATATAATAATAAGTTCGTCGTTAAAGTTTATTTATTTACCATATTTCATCTTGTAGTTTATATACCCTGATGTGAGTTCACTAAACTTTAGCTATTCACATCAGAGTAATAATGTTGAGGTTTTAAGGAGTAATATTTTTATTTGCTTGATCTACTATATATTGATTAGCTCTTATTGCTATTTTGTTTCCAAGATATAGTCCAAACAGAAGTAATATTAAATAAACTATTGCTTTTTCGTGACTATAGAAGACCAAATATAAAAAAAAATTGCATATATCACATCTATATCCCGGCTAAATTTCAAACAAAAAGATTTAACAATATTATTTGTTTCAGTTTTCTTTTCTTTCAGACCTTTATTCCTTGACAAAAAGTTTAACATCTTGCCTGTCAGCCATGCAATCCATGAAATTAGTAATAATATTATAACAATAAACATATATTCAAATTCTCCTAAATCAGGATGGAATAAGCAATGAATTATCATTAAAATACTATTAAAAATAGTAATTCTCTTAAATATTAATATAAAAATATCTCCCATATATTGCTTTTATTTAAATAGTTTTTTTATCCAATTATAAATATCCCCTACATAATCTGTTGAATATTCTTCTCTACCTTCAACTTGATTTGTATGAGTTTCATAAGCATCTTGAGTGGGATCAGGATTTGTTAATTCCATATATGTTCTATCTATAGCTAACCCTATTATTACTTTTTTCCCAACTTTTATTATTCTCTTTTTATCTTTAGGATCTCTTTTCGGAGCCGGATCACCATTAGGCATCATCCCTAACACGTTAGTATCAATACTTTCCGCCACATTCGCCTGATTCCTGTCCAATCCTTCTTTATTCCTCCTGTCTCTTTTTCTTTGGTGCTCATATTCAGGACTAATCGCATTCTTTGCCTGATAAAATAAAAGAGTTCCAAAGGCATAAGACATTTTAGGAGTATGATTTATAATCTGCCCTAATTCCGCAAATTTCCCCGATGTATGTCTCATTATCTGTTGATCTGAAGGCAATCTATAAGATTGCGTGTTCGTCAAAGGATAATAGAATGGTAGAGGAAGAGGGGATGGAACGGGGATGACTTGCTTGCCATCAGGATCAATATGCTTCACCGGATTATTTAAACAATACCCGTAAGGAGTAATTGAATAATTCTTTTCACTCATCGGATCTGCCACATGCCATCTTCCCAATACCGGATCATACATCCGCGCCCCGTAATCATACCAATCCAGACCACCTTTTCTGTCCAGTTCTTTTCCGTTGTACTTGTAAAGCTGAACCGAAGGGGTGGATGAAGCCAAGATTCCTCCGAACGGATAGTAATGATTCACCTCTTCCGCTTCACGATCTTCATTGTATACGACACGAACATTACCCAAGTAATCTTTCAAGAAGAAATGATAACTATAGGAAACATCGTCCGCGAAAGAAACAAAACCTTCACCATCGAGAAGAATCTTGTCGAGACTTCCGTTTTCATAGATCGCTTTACCACAATAATCAGTGGTGGTGATAGAATCTCCCATCGCATGGATGACCTCCAGTTTCGTTCCGTCGGCACTATAAAGATAGCTGATTGTACGTCCGTCGGTAAACTCTATCGCACTCGGCAAATTTAAGCAATTATACCGGATTCTCGAAATACCTTTGTTTAAATCTTGAATCAAATTGCCATTTAAATCATAAGCATATTCTGCTGATGATCGGATGCCGTCTTTAAAATCAGTGGTACTTCCATACATATTATTCTTTGCGTGGTCTGTCACATTAAGCAAATGATTGCCCTGATATGACAGATTCAAGCTATCAATGGCTCCGAAACTTGCCGGGCCGACAGCTCCATTACGACACAAACCGAGAATATTGCCATTCTTATCAAATGAAGTGACCTGTTCGTCATAACAGTTCAGGTTGCCGGTCAGATTTTCTCCTTCACCATAGCAGGCATCAGTCATCCTGTTCATGCTGTCATAGGCAAAACGATAACCTTTACTGATGCCGTCCGTATCATCTTCCTCACTCCGCCATGCTAGGCTACTTATATTGCCATTATAACAGGGGATGCCAGGACTTGCATTATAAGAAATTTCTTCAGAAAGAAAAAAGCGGCACATCGTTTTTATTACCTGGTCACGGACGTCATACGTATACATTGTATAGGCACCCAATCCTCCCACATCTTTCAAAAACACCCGGCGGGCATTGTCATACGTGTAGTAAAGCAAATGATTGGCTCTATACGCATTATCAACGCGGTGATATACATCCCTAAGTTCTCCATCTGCCAGATATTCATAGGTATATTCTTCCATGTGCCGCTTTCCGTTCCCAATCTGATAGGTATGTAATCTGGCAAATAACTTTCCAGTATATGTATATGAATAAAAGTCTGTGTCATACCCGCCCAAATGATTTTGGGAACGTCCCTGTATTATTCTGCCTTTATAGTCATAATATAAGGCACTTGTCAAATATCGCTCATCATCCAGCACTTTTATTTTAGTCCCGGTCAGTCTCCCTTGTGCGGAGATAAGGGAGGCTTCGTGATTGATATATAAAGAATCATACTGCACTTTACCTTTCTTCTCCAGCCCGAAAGCGAGTTGGGTGTCCGTTGTGAAGTTGTAATCATCATAGTAATTCACTTGTAAAAGAGAAGATAGCGTATAAGGAAAATGCTCTACTTCATACCCGGAATGAAGCACTCCGTCTTTCTCCGAAGTCGTTCGATAAGCCCTTACTATGGAATTATCCAATGAAGGAGGATCATTGAATGAACAAAGTCCTGTTAATGCAAGCCTTCCCTGATTATCATAGAATGTGAACGTCCATTCTTTTTTCTGTGACTGATTTCCATTCTGTGACAATATAACCCTGTCGGCTTTGTCATAAACATAACCTATTGCAGCACAGCCAGGTAGTTTCTTCGAAATACAGCGTCCGAAACTATCATACAAGTATTGATATGCGTACAAATCGAGATTTCCTGCCGATATTTCATCATTAATCATGGGTGGGAGAACATAGCGTATTCTTCCGAAGCGGTCGAATACAAAATAGGTGTCCGCTTGTTGATTCCCTCTACCTAGCCGGGTCAGTAGCGTACGCCCCTGTTTGTCAACAAAGGTGTAAGTCGGTTTCCCGTCTTCATCCGTGGCCTTTGTCACCTGCAATTCTCCCGACCGATAATCTCCTCTGCGAATCAGTGAATCGTTATCATCTATAAAATAGAACGAACAACGCAATGAATCAGCCGGAATATTCGTCAGATATTCCATACGGGCAGGATGATCTCCCCAAGCATCCCCCACTCCATATTGTTCTGTAATACGATTTAGAGGGGACGATTCATAGTTAGTTTGCAAATAACTTCTTTTACCTGCATCATGATAATCCCACAAGACACCACCCTTCAAATCTTCAGGAGACATGTAAGAAAAGCTAGTATTCGTAGAGAGCCATTGTTTCTCTTTCCGTCCTAAACTATCATATTCTATCAGGTGATGGTGAGCCATAATAGCACCGGCACGGTCTGCTCCATAACTTTGTGCAAAATCGAGCTCACGTCCAAGTCCGTCATAGAATGTTATTTCATCATAGTTTTTTCTTCATCCTCTCCAAGTGGTGTTCGTACATAAATGTAATTATGTTCTCCCGGTATGGAAGCCAGGGTGTCTTTTACGGCTGTCATGGAAAGATCATTTGCAGAAACAGGTCCTGAAAGCAGGGCTATGGCAAATATAAATAATGATATATGATTTTTCATATTTCTTGTTCTTTAATAGGAATTTACAGAATACCGATAATCATAAGCCTTTATGGTTCGCCCATAATTATCTTTTTGTCTATTGAGCCGCTGTAAGAGGTCATATTCATAATAACTGACCACTCCGCACGGATCCGTTACAGAGGTAACTCCGGTCATCGGCTGATACGTATAGGATGTTATTTGCGCCTGTGGCAAAGAAGCTCTTAGACGCACCAGTTTCGCACGATCCGGTGTGCCGGCTTGCATGAACGGCACGAGGTCTCCTCCCATAGCTGTTCGGACTTCACTAATGGTAGCTCCCTTTATTTCCGCTGCCAGATGCAAATAGTTGTAGCTCCAAAGGTAAACCGTCTTACCCTCGTTTCTGACAACATATAAAGGATGTCCCAAAGCATCATAATCAATACAATTGTACACTTCTCTCAAAGCGCCCTCACCTACCCTTTCCCAGGCAGAATAGCAAGGAAAAAAATGATCGGATACTCCTTTTATAGGAACATATTCATATTTCACCTGTTTCAGTTGCCGGCTGGTTCCATCATCGGAAATAGAATATTCCTTTTCTTCGACAATCGGAGAAAGTATATGCTTTTGTACCATTTGAGTATATATATCCGAGCTGGACTCACGGATCCTTTTATAGGTTTGTTTTCTTATTCCTCCATTGGCACTTTCTGAAATTACTTTTATCAAGCCGTCCGGATCATATTCATAATCAGTCTGCGTACTTATCGGAAAAGAGGGATTGTCGTATAAAGTATCACTCTCGCTTTTCAGCCTGTAATCATACAAATAGACCTTGTATGAGCAACCGTCGGCATAAGTTATAAATGAGGTCGGGCAAATATAATCAAGAGATGTCCTCATTGATTTTACGTAAAGGTCGGAAGAGCGTTCATAGGTCAGATACTTGCTCGATTTTAAAATACCGCCTGCCGAATACAGTTCTTCACAAAGAAGTTTTCCCCGTTCTACCGATCTGGAAGCACAAGGTTCATAAGGCGTTCGGTTCAGTATGATTGCTTCCGGGGCTTCGTCCATGTGTCCATTATCGAAGTTGGTATATTTAGAACGGATAAAAGATCCGTCCGGTCTTTTTTCAATCACCTCACTGTAGCCGATATGATTTCCGGAAGAATTGATACATGCCGGTAGCACAGACTGGCTGCTGAATCTTCTTATTATACGTTTTACATCTTTATCCGCCCCGGTACCTTCTACCTGATAATCATCAAAATAGTACTTCACCTGTCCTCCCAGACAACCGCTTGAGATTCTTGCTTTTTCTTTATTAACTAAATAATCATCCACATAAAAGTACTCTTTTTCTACTTTTTCACCACTTTCCAATCCTGTATCACTATTTATTATCTTCTTTATTCTTAGTCCTCCCGCTATTTTCGGCTGGAATGTATCCTCGTACCCTTCCCATCGATTCATTTTCACTTGCTTACAATACTCGTGAGGTTCGAAAACGAAACGTGTATATCCTCCCGTGGGATAGTGCAGCCTTTTCAAAACGCCAAATGTCAAAACATCCGCATTAGGTTCGCGAGAATCGTAATGAGTGGCATAATTATCGGTCATCAAACGATTGTTGTAAAATCCCCAGTGATCTACTTTTCCGGACAGATAAGGGGGCAACTGCTCCGGAAAGTCATACTCCATATTAAAATTTCGTCCGTTTGCTCCCCATACAAATTCAGAAACAGATTGTAATATCAGGCGCTGTGAGGCGTTGTCATTGTACGAGAAACGGTAATCCCGAATCCACTTTCCTTTCTTATCTTTTATTTCCAGGTTACTCAACTTATACCATTTCAACTTGTCCAAACAATTCGGATAATTATCATCCAAAGGATTATCTGCAAGAAAATTCAGAAAACGATATTTTGGATTTTTGCGCCATAACATATATTGAGAAGCATAAATATCCTGTGAATATCTCAATTCCGTAGTCACTTCACGCGCAAAAGTTATTTCACATTCGGGAAAAGAAATACGGTTGAGATAAACCGGAGATATAAGACTTCCCTGATAACTGTCTTCAATGGCCGTATGGCTCGAAGATGAGCACTCCGGAGTCAAGATTCCGCCACCAAATGTAAAAGACCCCAAATCATCATACAGTGAAATAAACATTTGATTGATAAAATCACCACGCTCGTATGTGTAAGTTATTTCCTGACCGTTAGTCAGGATGATTTTTGTCAGATACCAGGCTGTAGCTGTCCAAAAATCCGTAGCTTGCTGAAAAAATCCGATAGAATATTCAATGGCATTCCGTTCTTTACCAAAGATATATTGAGTGCCATCTTCAGTAGTCAAAGTAAAACCATCAAAAGAAGGCGAATATCCGGAATATTGAAATGCCGTATTCGCTTTTTCAAACGGAACATCCATCCAATTACCACTAAAATCCACTTTTACAGGCCTGTCACATTGCACGATCCATGTTTTGTCACTATTCAACATAAATTTTCCATGGTAATCCAAAAAATTGAAATCGAACTCGTCCGGCTCAAAATCTGCTCCACCATGACTTTGAGCTGTTTCTTTGAGATAGTCTTGCGTATTCCATTGAGGCGTATTTAATGTTTCGGAATGAAAATAATATCCCATATTCATCAAATAGGTATGATTTTTCACATTACAATCATCAGGCTTGCCCTTCACCGTTCTGGATACAACTCCTCCGGTATTTAAATTCCACCCCATTCCTACCCATCCCGGATGTTGGTCAGGACGTATCCCGGCGGCATGATAATGGAGAGAAAACGGCAATTTAAAATCTCCGACAGGAACTTCATATATAGGAACGGATATATCCGGCATACCTGTAAATTTTGAAACCGGAATCTCACCATAAAGTCCCAAGGCCGCTACATTAGGACTAGGTAACGATTGTGAGGAAGCAGGAATCTGCGCATACATAATATTGTTGCCTAGTAACCCCACTAAAAAAATAAAGATATATAATCTTTTCATATACAACTCATTATTAATTATTTCATTCTAAATAAAAAAACACAGGCCACACATCAACTATTATCAAATTAACAACCTGCAAAAGGAGCTAACCAAACAACTATTTCGTGCGACCTGTGATCACTTTTACAGATTCATCGCATTACCGCCCACAACGCCCAGCACTGCCGAAGCCACCGCAATGACGACTTTCAGAATCATATCCCAAAGGGATCTCTTGACTGCCATAACTTTACACACCTCCTTTCCATACGCTCTTTGAAGAATTAATTACTTTTAATCACTAATTACATTTAATGATTAGTTACTTTCAATGATCTATCACTTCCTGAAAACTCTCTTACCTTATTTTCCTGTTATCCTACTGAAAATTAGTCCTCTACGTGACTGGAAGCTCCAAACTCCGCTTTCACCTCAAAGCACGGACACGCTTTGATCCATTCTTCCGGCTCAATCTCCCCGTTTCCGTTGCGGTCGGGACTTAAATCGCGATGACCGCACACCCGGCTACCAGGATAAGTCTCAAGTAATTGATGAACCAGCAGCTTGAGTGCCGCCCGTTGTTCCGGTGTCCGCGTGTCTGCCGGAGAGCCGTGACCATCCAAACCGCCTTCGTAGCAGATACCTACACTGTTCAAGTTGAATCCTTTCACGTGCGCACCGATACGTTCAATCGGTCGGGTGAGGTGCACTGTTCCGTCTTTGCGAATGTAGTAGTGATAACCTGTTCCGTTAAACCCACGCCGCCGATGTTGAGTTTCCAGATCATCCGGGGTGAGCGAACGGTCGGCACGAGTGGCGGAACAGTGGATCACGATCAAATCAATCTTTCTCATCATAGTGCCACTGTTTTTCTTATCAGTTGTAAGCATTATCTACACTCTATGAATTAAGCTGCCGGGTCCGGAGCTTCACCGCTACCGCCTCCACTGCCTCCACCGACATCTTCTCCACCACCTTCATCACCGGGATCTTCACCATCGGTTTCTTCTTGGGTGCGTCGAGATCCAGAAACTCGATTTTCTCACCGGCACGGGTAGACGTCAGATTAGGACGAACACTGCTCGAAGGACGGAAATTGATATTGACCGTTTTGATGTTCTTCATCGTACACTCATCTTTCGTGTCCACTCCCCGCGTGGTAGCGGAAAGGCTGAATACACCAAAATCATGGATATTGACGGATTTACCGTCGAACAGCGCCGTACGCATCGCTTCTACGAGATTAGTCAGCACACTCTGAATGTCACCCAGCGACAGGGAACTTTTCTCTTTCATCGTGTAAGCAAGTTTATCCAGGTCTACACTCTGTCCCTGCGTCACAAGTTGCGGATGATACTTCACCACCCCATCAACCTTTCTCGGGTCTTTACGACCCATTCTTTTAAATGGTATTGCCATGATAAATTAAAAATTGAGAATTAATAATTGAAAAATAAATATTACAAACCGCGGTTACCGCAATCAATATCGGAAGAGAGGAACGAGCTCTGTTTCTTTTTCTTTCGATACCTCAAAGATAGCGTATTATAAGGGGATGAAATGACGTACTTTGTCTTACTTTGACCTAGTTTGTCTTACTTTCATTCAGAATGTATTTACTTTTATTCAGAGTGATTTTATTTGACTTATATACTTGGACAAGCGGGAGATTTTCCGTATATTTGGAATACGATAAAATTAATTTTCCGAAGATATGAAAGCAGAAAAAGAAGAGATAGCGGAGGAGCCGTTTGTCATACGTCCGTATTTGAAATCGGAGCTGGCACATTTATACAATCCTTATGTACCGTTGGTGTATGCCATGCGGAAAATGAGGGAGTGGATCAGAAATAACAAGGAATTATATGACGCAATGTATAGCGGCGGCGAAGGAAAGAACGACCACGCTTACAGCGCAAGACAGGTACGACTCATCGTGAGGTATCTCGATGAGCCATGAATCTCTTTAGGGCAAGTGCTGATTAGCTATAACGAAAATAAAATTAGCTATAATGAAATCGAGATTAGCTATAATGAAATCAGAATTAGCTATAATGAAGCTTATATAATAATGTACACGTGCGCGGGAGCGAGAGAATATTCTTTTTATATAGAAAAAAGCGTGTAATTGAGGTGGAGGGGTTCCACCTCAATTACACGCTTTTTCCATCAAATAAAATCTATAAAGAGAATAAACAGCATAAGTAAATGACAGGAACAAAATAAAACGTACCTTTGCGTCTTTTTAAACCAACATTTTTTAACAGTAATCAAATAACACTTAAAATCATGAGAAAAAAGACATTTTTTCCGAAGGCTTCGTTTATCAGAACAAGCAGGCTGTAACACTCGAAAAGGAAGAGTTTCCCCAAGTATCCCAGTTTATCACGCAAATGCTTGGCACTGTCAACAATGGTTGTGTCAACAGAATAGAGGTAAGTCCGCGCGACCGCAAGAAGTTTCTCCTTCCCTTTGTCCATCTCTGTTATGACCATGACTCCCCTTTTAAGATTAAAGGTCCCAAATACTTTGCAGAATTGTTGTATCTGGCTGTTGATTTCAAGAAATCAAACGATTCGGACGAATCATTAAGCGTGGAAGAGATTGATTGTGAGATACAAAGACTGAAAAGAACGCTTTTTGACGATTAGCATTAAAGAACCGACTGTTAAAAAACTGCTTTTGAGTAAAAAGCAGTTTTTATCTAAGAAAAGCCGTCCTTTGCAGCGTGTTAATATTGACACAACTTAAAATCATATCAACAATTAAAATGGAAAATATCTCAATAACGACATACAGGGGATTATCACTCGTATCAGGAAGTATCAGTATCCGGCAAATGTTCGAATTTATCCGGGGAGATGTCTATCGCGACAGAATCCGAGACTCCGGGAAGCAATGGATGCAGGA
>SCPO01000501.1_pt1 | contig 20613 bp, 34 predicted proteins | sample 6106821 | NCBI WGS metagenome assembly SCPO01 (sample SAMN10720448, study PRJNA508395) | human gut metagenome | isolation source: Participant 2 stool, 0 month | host: Homo sapiens | collected 2017 | reverse complement strand
AATTTTATCTACCGTCTGGAAGCTGCCAGATCCGAACACTTTCAAGATTGCAAATTTCGTAAATGATGCCATGGGCAGACATGTCCTCCTTTAATTAAATAGGAGTCCATTATACCGTAAAATGGTCCAAACTGCAAATTCACTTCTTTTCCCCATGTTTTTTCGCATATTTTCGGCCTATAAAGTAAAAGATAAAAGAATCGCCGCCGCAGGAACCCAAAACGGAACCGATATTATGATCCCTACAAAAAGAAACAAACCTGCTGCCCTGTGGGCATTTTCCACAAATCCAGTGCGGATCCTCTGCCATATGGTCTGAGGCTCTGTGGGACTGTAATTTGTTACTTCTGACAGATCCAAACGCAGAATACTGTATTCCACCTGATTATCATACAAGCGCAGCTGGGATTCCATGGATTCCAGATCATAGCGGATCTCAGACAGCCGTTTTTCCAAGGCGATCACTGCATCCAGAGTATCAGCTTTTTCCAAAAGAGCCCAGATCCTGTCCTGCTCCATTTCCAACGTCTTTTTCCTGCTCTCAATATCACTGTACTGAAGGGTAACGTCCTCTGTGTTTTCCGAACGATTCACTATACTTCCTTTTCCTTCCAGGTCTGTAATGAATTCATCCAGACGGCCCGTCGGGATCCTGACTGTAAGGCTGGCAGTACGCAAAATGGGATTTCCTTCGGAATCTGCCTGTTTTCCCATCACATCTGACCGCTCCGTATATCCCCCAAAAGTCTCTGTCTTTTCCCCGACCGCCTGAAGAAACGCGTCAAATTCTCCTGTCTCCATCTGAAGTTCTACCGTGCGGATCAGCTTTCGTGTCTGAGACCGGGATGTTAACGTTTCTCCCGTTTCCCGTTCTGTTTCTTCCAAAGCAGGAGCTTCCGGCATATGTCCTCCTGCAGCTGCCGGAGGACTGACAGCCATCGTTTCAGCTATCTCCATTTTATCCGCAGCTGCACCGGAAGCAGCGCCTCCGCAGGCTGTAAACCCAAACAGGACAAGCACCACCGCCAATAATCCCACAAATCTTTTTTTCATGCTCTTCTCCTCCTTTCCTTTCTGATCCCAACATATCATATTTTTTCTTTCCTCTCAATGTCCCTGAGAAAATCGTAAGAGGAACGACAGCTTTTGTTATATTTTTTTAATATTCCTCTTGTAACATACCCCACCAGGGTATATAATATCACTATACCCCACCAGGGTATATTCTCATCCCAATCCCGTATCAGACAGGAGGACTTATATGGAAGCAAAAAATCCAGCAGCATGCAGCTGCCATAAGACAAAGAGCGTTCCGAAAAGAATATAAAGATCTTATACATCGCTTAAAACGGATCGAAGGACAGGTGCGCGGCATCAAAAGCATGGTTGAAAAAATGCCTACTGCCCGGATATACTGATACAGACAGCCGCCGTTACCGCTGCTCTCAACAGCTTCAGCCGCACCCTTCTTTCCAGCCATATCCACACCTGCGTTGTAAATGATATCAGGGAAGGAAACGATCAGGTAATCGACGAACTGATGAACACCCTGCAGAAACTGATGAAATAAAGGAGGCATTGATGCTTATGAAACAATATTCCGTAACCGGCATGAGCTGCGCGGCCTGCAGCGCCCGGGTGGAAAAAGCCGTGAATCACGTCCCCGGCGTTACTTCCTGTTCCGTGAGCCTTTTGACAAATTCCATGGGCGTAGAAGGAAACGCAGATCCAAAGGCTGTCATAGCCGCGGTAGAGCAGGCAGGATACGGCGCATCTGAAAGGGCATATCGGATCATGCTTCTGCCCGGACATCTGAAAACGAAGATATGCTGGCTGACCATGAAACTCCCATACTGAAAAAAAGGCTGCTCTGTTCCGCAGGCTTTCTCATTGTCCTCATGTATTTTTCCATGGGCCATATGATGTGGGGCTGGCCGGTGCCCCCATTTTTTGCAGATAATCACGTTGCAGTAGGGATTTTGCAGCTTCTTCTTACAGGAATTGTAATGGTAATCAACCAGAAATTTTTTATCAACGGCTTTAAAAGCCTGTTTCACGGCTCTCCCAACATGGATACCCTGGTAGCCTTAGGCTCCACAGCCGCTTTTGTTTACAGCACCTATGCCCTTTTTGCCATGACCGGAGCACAGCTTCAGGGCGATATGGACGGCGTCATGAGCTATATGCATGAATTTTATTTTGAGTCCGCTGCTATGATCGTCACCCTGATCACCGTAGGCAAGATGCTGGAGGCACGCTCCAAGGGGCGCACCACCGACGCCCTAAAAGGCCTTATGAAACTGGCTCCCAAGACGGCCACGCTTATAAAAACGGAGCTGAGACAAAAGTCTCCATCGACCAGGTACAAATCGGGGATATTTTCGTTGTACGTCCCGGAGAAAATATACCCGTAGATGGTATTGTATTAGAAGGAAACAGCGCAGTAAACGAATCTGCTCTTACAGGAGAAAGCATCCCTGTTGACAAATCACAGGGTGACCGGGTATCTGCCGCTACCTCCAACCAGTCTGGCTTTTACGCTGCCAGGCCACACGGGTAGGAGAAGATACCACCCTCTCCCAGATCATACAGATGGTAAGCGATGCTGCTGCCACCAAAGCTCCATTGCCAAGGCAGCAGACCGGGTATCCGGCATTTTGTTCCGGCAGTTATCACTGTTTCCATTATTACCACGATCGTATGGCTCCTTGCAGGCCAAGGTCTGGGTTTTGCACTGGCAAGAGGAATCTCTGTACTTGTCATCAGCTGCCCCTGTGCACTGGGACTTGCAACCCCCGTAGCCATTATGGTCGGAAACGGAATGGGCGCCAAAAACGGAATTCTCTTTAAAACGGCTGTTTCTCTGGAAGAAACAGGAAAGATGCAGATCATTGCCCTGGATAAGACAGGCACCATCACAGAGGGACAGCCAAAGGTAACGGATATCGTTCCCGCAGACGGCTATACAGACGGCTCTCTTCTTTCCCTGGCTCACGCCCTGGAGGCCAAAAGCGAACATCCTCTGGCAAAAGCCGTGTTAAAGCGGGCCGAAGAAACCAGATGGAGCCTGAGGCTGTAACAGACTTTAAGGCACTTCCCGGAAACGGGCTTTCTGCTGTCCGCACCAGAGATCACCATGTACTTACCGGAGGAAGCCTTTCCTTTATCAGCAGCCGTACGCCCATTTCACAAAATATGAAAAAGCAGGCCGAAGCGCTGGCTGAGGAGGGCAAAACACCGCTTCTCTTTACGGAAAATGATCGTCCTGCAGGTATCATTGCCGTGGCAGACACCATCAAGGAGGACAGCCCACAGGCAATCAAGGAGCTTAAAAACATGGGAATCCATGTGGTAATGCTCACAGGAGACAATGAGCGGACAGCCAGAGCCATTGGCCGCCAGGCCGGAGTGGACGAGGTAATCGCAGGCGTTCTCCCCGAAGGGAAGGAAAGTGTGATCCGCACCTTAAAGAAAAAGGGCAAAACCTGCATGGTAGGCGACGGGATCAACGATGCTCCCGCTCTCACAAGGGCTGATATGGGAATTGCCATAGGAGCCGGAACCGATATAGCCATCGACGCGGCTGATGTGGTTCTGATGAAAAGCCGCCTCTTAGACGTTCCTGCGGCCATCCGCCTCAGCCGGGCGACCCTGAGAAATATCCATGAAAATCTGTTCTGGGCCTTTTTCTACAATGTGATCGGGATCCCCCTGGCAGCCGGCGCACTGTACCCGCTCTTTCATTTAAAGCTGAATCCTATGTTCCGGAGCCGCTGCCATGAGCCTTTCCAGCTTCTGCGTGGTTTCCAACGCCTTAAGGCTCAATCTTTTTCCGGTAAGAAGCGCCAGAAAGGATAAACCGCTAAAGCATCCTGTAACCGCAGATGCGGTTGCTGCTGATACAACTATTAACAACGAAAAGGAGAATACTTCTATGACAAAGACAATGAAAATCGAAGGAATGATGTGCGGCCACTGCGAGGCAACTGTAAAGAAGGCACTGGAGGCTCTTCCTCAGGTAGCCGAGGCGGCTGTCAGCCACGAAAACGGAACTGCCGTCGTGACCTTAAACGAGGCTGTTGCAGATGAGGTGCTTAAAAAGGCCGTAGAGGATAAGGACTATACGGTAGTGGAAATACAGTAAACAAACACGCCGCACAACATGCTGATACTAAAGGAGCCGCCCACCCATCCGGTGGAACGGCTCCTTTACGTCTGAAAAAATTACATCTCGCCCAGACCGCTCTCGATTGCCTGGCTTAAGGTATCCATAGCTGCCTGCTCGTCCTCTCCGTCACAGATCAGAGTAATCTCTGTACCGCACTTAATGCCTGCTGCCATTACGTTTAATACGCTCTTTGCAACGATCTTCTTCTCACCACACTCGATGGTGATATCGCTCTTAAACTTCATAGCAGTCTGAGACAGAACGCCTGCTGGTCTTAAGTGTAAGCCGGATGGATTTACTACGGTTAAAGTCTTGCTGATCATAATTATACTCTCCTTATGGTGTATTCTGCATTCGGAAGGGAACCGCCGCTCCCTTGTCCTCTATATGAATTTTATTACATCTGCCTATCTATGTCAAGTTTGAGTTTCCCAAGTTTTATTTTCCTTTTCCTGAGAAAATACACAGCCACAGTAGTTCTGGCGGTAAAGGCCGTACTGGGCAGAAAGCTCGGTAGAACGCTTATAGCCGTTCTTCTTTTTAAAGTCCGACTGCAGGTAGGGAACGCCATATTCCTCTCCCAGGCGGATCCCGATTTCATTAAGCTTTTGGGCGTTCTTTAAGAGAGTGTAGTGGTAAAATAGTCAAAACCGCCCTGTTTTGCCACAGCTGCTCCTTCCCGGAGACGCAGCTCATAGCAGCGAAAGCAGCGTTCTCCTCCCTCCAGGTCCTTTTCATGTCCCCTTGCCATGGCATAAAAAACGGATGGATCGTATGTTCCTTCCAAAAAATGAATAGGATTTTCTGTCTTCATCTCACAGATCAGCCGTTCCTGCTCCCTGGCCCGTTCCCTGTATTCTGTTTCCGGGTAAATATTGGGATTGTAATAAAAAACAGTGATCTCAAAATACTGTGACAGATACTCCAATACATAGCTGCTGCAGGGAGCGCAGCAGCTGTGGAGTAAAAGAGTCGGAACGGCTCCGTTTTTTCCAATTTCTTCCAATGTGTGTTCTAAATTCTCTGATAATTCTGCTTCTGCTGCTGTGCAGCCATAACAATTTCCTCCTTTACAGCAGGGACAAACGCATCAATATCCCGCCACGCACAAAGGGCTGCTTTTGTGAGCAGCCCTTTATTTTATTTCATTTACAGGAAATCCCTGATGCGCTTGCTTCTTACCGGATTGCGCAGCTTGCGCAGAGCCTTGGCCTCGATCTGTCGGATACGCTCTCTGGTAACATTAAACTCTTTTCCCACTTCCTCAAGGGTTCTGGGATGGCCGTCTTCCAGACCAAAACGCAGGACAATGACCTGGCGCTCTCTCTCTTTTAAATCGCCTAAGAGGGCATCGATATGTTCTCTTAACATCACAGACTCTACATTTCCCTCAGGGGTCACTACGTTGCTGTCCGCTACGAAATCGCCCAGATTGGAGTCATCCTCTTCGCCGATGGGCGTCTCTAAGGAAGCCGGTTCGCGGGCGATCTGCATGATCTCCATCACCTTGTCCTCAGACATATCGAGAGCTTCTGCCAGCTCGGTGACAGAAGGCTCATAGCCCAGCTCCAAAGTCAGCTTACGCTGCATCTTGGACATCTTATTAATCGTCTCAACCATATGCACCGGGACACGGATGGTTCTCGCCTGATCAGCCAGAGCTCTTGTCACTGACTGACGGATCCACCAGGTCGCATATGTACTTAACTTATAACCCTTTGTATAATCAAATTTCTCAACGCCTTTGATCAGCCCCAGATTGCCTTCCTGCACCAGATCAAGGAAGCTCATGCCTCTTCCCGTGTAGCGCTTTGCAATGCTGACCACAAGACGCAGGTTTGCCTCGATCAGTCTCTCCTTTGCAGATTCATCTCCGTCTGCCTTGCGCTGTGCGAGCTCCAGCTCTTCATCTGCCGTAAGAAGGGGTACGGTACCAATCTCCTTTAAGTACATACGAACCGGGTCTTCGGTTCCGATGCCCTCCAGAAGATCCACTGCATCCAGGTCGATTTCTTCTTCCTCTGCATCCTTCATGAAGCTGTCATCGTCCAGATCAAGATCCAGGCCAATGTCATCCAGAGCGGGATCTGCATTCAACATCGCTTCGTCCAGTACGGGAACTACGTCAATATTACGGTTCTCCAGGTAACTGTAAATCTGATCCATCTGCTCGGGAGACAGGTTGTCCCCTGTGAAAAAGTCATTGATCTCGCCTGCATCCAGCGTATTGTGCTTGGATTTGGCATGCTCCACCAGCTTTTCCAGTTTTTAAAAATCGTCCTTTTCCAATGATAAACGTCCTTTCATTTAAAGGTAAATGTGGAAACTCTCACAACTTATCATTATATACCATTTGTTTCGGGATTTCAACATCTATCGACAAGAATCCTTATTTTCTCCCTTAAACAGCCGATCTGAGCCTGGGTTCTGGCTCCGCCATACTCTCCGTCAGAACCCAGTCCACCGGAGCTGCCGACTGAAAACAGATGGAAGCTGTCTTAAAACGGTATACATATTCATTCGGTTCTTCCTTTAAAAACAGATGGGAAATGATATTGCTCAGATCTCCGGGAGTTTTTGGCATACGAATCAAAAGCACCTCAAAGGCACCATCATTTAAGGCAACAGTCTGGTTTACCAGATTTTTAAAGCCGCCCACGCTCCTTGTATTCGTTACCATGCCGAACACGAAATCCTCCTCTAATTCCCCCTCTTCCCACTGCACTAACATATGGTATGGCTTAATAGAAGAAATACTTTTTAAGGCCTCCAGCATATAGGCCGGATGGCCCAGCAGATTCTTTCGATCCTGGGAGGTAGCATAGGCCACCTCTGTAAAAGCGCCGAAACCGGCAATATATACAAAATTCCGATCCCCGCAGAAGCTTCCCACATCCACTGCAAAAGGCGCCCCGTTTACAACATTAAGAGCAGCCCGCTCCATATCCTTCGGGATCTGAAGGCTGACTGCAAAATCATTGGTAGAACCCGCAGGAATATACCCCAATGGCGGCTGATCCTTAAGAGCCAGCATCCCGCAGATGGTTTCATTTAAGGTTCCGTCTCCTCCGCTGCACAGGATAAGGTCCATGCCCTCTCCCAGCTCTTTTACGATACGGGAGGCATCTCCCTGGCTCTGGGTTACATGAACATGGATATCATACCCATCCTTTGTAAAATATCCAGGATCCGCAAAAGGCTTCCCCGATCTGTTCCTTTCCGGGCGCGGATTAAATACAAAGAGCATTTGCTTCACTGTACATCCTCCTTTTTAAACAGGATCTCTCTGTAAGCGGAAAATGCATTGGGAAGGGGATACTGTTTTTCTATCTCCTCTCTGGATGCCATAAAAACACCGTCCGGCAGTTCCCTCCAGGGTTCTTTAAGGACAGCATGGTATCCGCTCATACGCCACTCAATATGAGAAAACACATGACGGGCATCTGGAAGAGGTTTCAAACATACCAGATCATCCTCAGACACTGCCAGATACGCCTCCGCCTCTTTTTGGCGACAGCTTTCCCTCTGCATTGGGAAGCTCATAAAGGGAGGCCAAAAGCCCTTTGGAGGCCTTTTGCGGATAGCGGCCTTCTCCTGATATTCAATAATAAATACCGTCCTTTCTTCCACCTTCCGCTCCTTGGGCGGGGACTTCCACGGGATTTTCTTCCAAAGGCCATTTTGGGCCGTAAGGCATACGGATTCCATTGGGCATTCCCTGCATTTGGGTTCTCCGTCGGGGATGCACACCAGCGCTCCGGTCTCAATCAATGCCTGATTATAGCTTCCCGCGCAGTCCTTCGGCATCACTTCCTTTAAAAGAGCCTCCATGGATGTTTTACAGAGGCTTTTCGGATGTCCGAGGAATCTGCCAGAATACGGGAAACGACCCGAAGCACATTTCCATCCACAGCCGGAACGGGGATACCGTAGGCAATCGAAGCAATGGCTCCCGCCGTATAACTGCCGATTCCGGGAAGGCTCAAAAGCGCTTCATAGGAAGCAGGAAGCGCTCCGTTAAAGCGCTCCATCACCTGAATGGCAGCTGCCTTTAGATTTCTGGCCCGGCTGTAATAGCCCAGCCCTTCCCACAGTTTCATCAGGCGGTCATCCTCTGCCTGCGCCAGATCACGAATTTCGGGAAACGCCTCCATAAACCGCTCAAAATACGGCTTTACCGCCTCTACCCGGGTCTGCTGCAGCATAATTTCCGATATCCATACCCTGTAGGGCTTTGGATCTTCTCTCCAGGGCAGCTTTCTGGCTCTGGAGGCGTACCAGGCAAGGAGCGGCTTTTCTACCGCCCGAAGCCGCTCCCTCTGCTCAAGAGACCGATCCTTCTCTTCCAGAATCTGGAGCCTGTCATAAAAATGCAGCCTTCCGTCACACATAGCCGTATATCCCCCGCACAGATACCTCTCCTGAAATAACTGCTGATACAGAATCATCTTCTCTCTTCACCAAAAGACAGCCTTCTTTATCTATTCCAAGAGCCATACCCTCATAGGAACCGTGAGGGTCTAACACGCGAACCTGTCGTTTCCGGTTTGCAAGCATTTCATTGTACTCATCCATAAGCCCTGTCATATCACCATATTCCATAAAACGGCTGTAATACTGCTCAAAGCTCTTAAGCACCGCTCCGATCAAAGGCGCCCGTTTAAGCTCATGGCCCAGAGACAGCTTTAAAGAGGTAGCAGTGTCTGAAATTTCAGGTGGAAAGCTTTCTGTATTTACATTGATACCGATCCCCACTACTACATAGCGGATGGAATCCTCCTCTGTGCTCATCTCCGTTAAGATGCCGCAAATCTTTTTCCCATCGATCACAGCATCATTTGGCCACTTGATCTGAGGGGACAGACCAATCTGCCGGATCCCAGCCACCACTGCCATCCCGGCCACCAGCGTCAGCATAGAGGCTTTGACGGAGACAACTCAGGGCGAAGTATAAAACTCATCCAGACTCCCACACCGTGAGGAGAGGCCCAGGCCCGTCCTCTTCTTCCTTTTCCTGCGCTCTGGCTGTCTGCTGCAACAAAGAGTTCCATGGGGTGCACCCTCCTCCGCCAGTTTTCTGGCCTGACGGTTAGTGGAATCTGTCTCATAAAAGCAGTTCACCTGAGACCCCAGCCACACGGTGGAAAGAACTGTTTTAAGTTCCGGGGCTGTGATCACATCCGGAGAAGCCACGAGACGGTATCCTCTGTTTCTCACCGCCTCAATGGCATAGCCCTCCTCCTCCAGCTGGCGTATCGCTTTCCATACAGCTGTTCTGGAAACCCCCAGGCCCTCGCACAGCTGCTGGCCCGACAGAAAATCTGGTGTTTCCTTCAGCATTTTAAAATTTCTGTTTTCATTCTTCTCTCCCATCATCTATCCGTGAAACCATAGACTTACGGCGCTTAACACGCCAAGAAGCCCAAGACCTGCTCCAAGAAGCAGCTGGAAGATTCCCAGCCTGAACCGCTTCTTATCTCTGGCACAGGTCTTAAGCTCAAATATGCCTTTGATCCCATTTAACAGCGCCGCCAGCAAAAATACCAGGGGAAACAGCATCCTGTTCCCTTCGGGGCTTATAAAGGACAGCACGGCGAATATGACAATGGCGATCCCAAGGATCAAGTGCGCCATGTCGAGAAATACCCCGGCACGGCGCTCATTTCTTCCTCTCTGGCCCTGCATATCTGCATTCTCCATTTCTCCGGATGCAGACCTTACAGAGCCCAGAACCTACTCCCCAAGGGTTGCAAGCATTACGGCCTTAATGGTGTGCATCCGGTTCTCAGCCTCGTCAAATACAACTGACTGACTGGACTCAAATACTTCGTCTGTTACTTCCAGTTCTGACACATGGAAGCGCTCGCCCATCTCCTTTCCGATCTTTGTCTTAAGATCGTGGAAGGAAGGCAGGCAGTGAAGGAAAATGGCCTGGGGACCTGCCCCGTCCATTACTTCCTTTGTTACCTTATAGGGGCTTAATTCCCGGATTCTCTCTTCCCATACCTCGTCTGGTTCTCCCATGGATACCCAAACGTCTGTATCGATCACATCTGCGCCCTTTACAGCCTCTGCCACATCCTCTGTCAGGGTGATCGTACCGCCGCTTTCTGCCGCAAAGGCCTCACATTCTTTACCAGTGCCGGATCCGGGAAATACTTTTTCGGCGCACAGGCAGTAAAATGCATTCCCATCTTGGCACAGGCGATCATAAGGGAATTACCCATATTATAGCGCGCATCGCCCATATACACAGCTTAACTCCTTAAGCCGGCCCAAATGTTCTCTGATAGTGAGCAGATCCGCCAGCATCTGGGTAGGGTGATCCTCATTTGTAAGTCCGTTCCATACAGGAACTCCTGCATAATGAGCCAGTTCCTCTACAATCTCCTGTCAAAGCCTCTGTACTCAATACCGTCGTACATCCGGCCCAGAACTCTGGCTGTATCTGCAATACTCTCCTTTTTCCGATCTGAGAGCCGGATGGATCCAGATAAGTGGAACCATTCCCAGATCATGGGCTGCCACCTCAAAGGCACAGCGGGTTCTGGTACTGGTCTTTTCAAAGATCAGCGCCACATTTTTCCTTTAAGGTATCCGTAAGAATCCTTTTTCTTCTTGTCCTTTAATTCTGCCGCCAGATCCAGCAGATACAGGATTTCCTCCTGTGTATAATCTTTCAATGTCAAAATTTCTTCCCTTTAAATTCATAGCATCCTCCGTGATCTTTTCCAGACTTATTTGGCCAGAAATTTATATTTATGCATCTTTTATGCATAATATACCACCATGAGAATGCGATGTCAAGAATTTTTATCTCCAGCTGCGCCTTCTTAAAACCGTTAAAAGCTGATCCGGCGTATAGATCCGAAACCGGCTGACCCGATATTTCTTTGCAGCTTCTTCCAGAAGGGAAAAATAAAGCTGCCTGTAATCCCATTTTTCCTTTAATCCCAGCTTTGCGGCAAGACGCGGAAACAGCTCCTCCATATAAATCCGCAGGGAACCGCCCTCTTTATTTTCTGTATGTTCCGCCCCCATCCCGCACCAGTCCATAAGCTCCAAAACTTCAGCCATCAGACGGTTAAAATAATACTCCTCGCTTTCAGGAGCATCCGAGATAATAGATCCTTCCCTCCAGCCCATAGAGCATACGCATGGCATCAAAATATCCAAGGAGCATATTCCTTCTGGCCTTTTTCCGGTCAAATTCCAGAATGCCTCCCAGTTCCTGCCTTGGCGCTACATGATAAAGGCGAACGCCGTCAGGCACCTGAAGACGGCGTTCCGTATCTACCCCATAGCCGTAGATCCGAAGGACGATAATATCCTCATACCCCCGGTCGATCAGCACATCTACAGGCACATTGGTGGGGTAATACTTTTTCCGGTTTAAAGCCGATCAGATACGCACTTGCCATAAGCATGTCGCAGATCTGTCCCGGAGGTACTTCCTTTATATCAACCACAAGAGGCTGATGTTCCGTCAGGGAATAGGTAACTGTATATAAATCCCTGTCAGGGTGCGTATTTTCTCCTCATCAATCGCCCCGCGGATCAGCTCCCGCAAGGTGTGATATCAAAGCCGCCTTCTTTTAACAGGCGTTTTACTCCGTTTAGAAGATCCGAAAGTCTTACGGCTGTACCGTTTTTTAAGTTCCACTCCCTCAAAGCTTCCATTCTTTTGTCATCTACATCCATAACCTGGGAATAGCGGATATTTTCCCAGATTTTCTCCGCCGTTTCGAAGTCATCCATACAGATCAGGGCGCCGTTTAAAGCTCCACAGAGGTTCCTGCTGCCCTGTATCTGTATGCCCGCTTTTAAAGCCTTCCAGGCTCCGATCTGATACGCTCCTCTGGCTCCTCCGCCCTCCAGTACAATACCGTACCTGCGGCCTTTATCCAACTGCAGCTTCACCTTCTCCTCCTTGCGGCCGCTCGATGATCCACAGTGAAAAACAGACACAAGAAGAAACACAAAAAGCTGCTCCTCTGCCGTCCGCCCCATAAGAGCCCCTATCCAGGCTCCTAAAGCCCCTGCACAAAACCAGAGCGAAATAAGGCTGCGGAAAAGAGCTCCACAGCCATAAAGAATAAATATGCAAAAAACCAGCCTGCAATCCCTGTCATGGATTTTCTCCTTTCAGGGGCCTCCCACGCTCAGGCCACGCCGCAGACTGTCTCTGTCAGATATTTCTGCGCTGTCTGGCTGCCTCAAACATCAGCACAGAGGCTGCTACCGCCGCATTTAAGGACTCAACCTTTCCTGCCATGGGAATCTGGATACAGCAGTCTGCCGCCTCTGCCGCTGCCTCTGTAAGACCGTTTGCCTCATTTCAATGAGAAAGCCCACATTTCCAGTATAATCCTGGCGGTCATAATTATTCATTCCCTTCAAATGTGCCGCAAAAAGACACGCCCTCTGCCAAGCCTTTTGCAGACAGCTGTAAAATCCTCCGTATAAAGGAAGGGCATTCGCAGCACGGAACCCATGGTAGAGCGGATCACCTTGGGGCTGTAGATATCTACGGTGTCACGGCTCATGATCACACCGGTTACTCCTGCCCCCTCTCCGGCCCGAAGGATCGTCCCCAGATTGCCGGGATCCTGAATATTCTCAAGGAGCATGAGAAGAAGGGAGTTCCGGAAGATGCTGGCTTTGCTCCTCCAGGGTGTATTTCTTCTGCCTTGCCACCGCCAGCACACCCTGAGGCGTCTTTGTATCCGCCATGGCCTTCATAACTTCTTCAGTGACAATTTCGTAGGAATAGGAGTGAAGCCACTCCCTGTTTTCCTTCTGGCTCTCAAAGGACGGCGTAACATAAGAGCCTCTACGTCTTTGGTGTAAATTCCCGGCATCCGCAGTCCTTCTGCCACATAGACGCCCTCTTCCCGCCTGGCTTTGCCTTTGCCTGAAGATTTACAACCCGCTTTACCTGCTTATTTGAAGTGCTGTTGATCACTCTGGCTCCTTTCCCGTTTCCGGTTCCGGACAGTTCCAACTCCTTAAGTTCATCCAGCCACAGACGGCTTACGGCATCGCTTGGCATACGCAGATCTCCTCTGGGAGATACGGCCACAGAGCCCACCTTCGGTCCATCCGGCAGACAGGAGCGCTTAAACTGCTGGCTGAAAAATCTTCGGTAAAAGGTGGTAAGCCATTTTAAAATAGTCTCCCTATCATACTGTCCTTCAAACGCGCAAAGAGCCAGACGGTAAATTTTACCCGGACGAAAGCCGAAACGCAGTACATAGTACATAAAAATCGTGAAGCTCATAAGGGCCTACCAGGTCCTCGGTCTTTTGGGATATTTTCCCATCCTCAGGCGGAAGAAGCTCCGGGCTCACAGGCGTATCAAGTACATCCAGGAGCACATCTGAAAGCTCTTTTCCCCGCAGGTATCTGCATAATAGCGGACCAGATGGCGGACCAGTGTCTTGGGAACAGAAGCATTGACCCCGTACATGGACATGTGGTCTCCGTTATAAGTGGCCCAGCCCAAAGCAAGCTCGGACATATCTCCGGTTCCGATCACAAGCCCTCCTACCTGATTGGAAATATCCATCAGGATCTGGTACGCTCTCTGGCCTGTCCGTTTTCGTAGGTTACATCATGGCAGTTTACGTCCTGTCCAATATCCTCAAAATGGCTTGTAACGGACTTGCGGATATTGATTTCCTTAAGGGATGCCCCTACCTTCTTTGCCATCACGCAGGCGTTGGTATAGGTACGGTCCGTAGTGCCGAAGCAGGGCATGGTAATGCAGTGGATCTGTTCTCTGGGAAGATTTAAAAGGTCAAAGGCCCGAACCGTCACCAAAAGAGCCAGCGTGGAATCCAGACCGCCGGAAAGGCCGATGACCGCATTTTTACAGCCCGTATGCTCCAGACGCTTCTTTAAGCCCATAGCCTGAATGGACAGAATCTCCTCACAGCGGCGTTCTCTCTGGACAGGATCCGCAGGCACAAAGGGAGCCGCATCCACATAGCGCAGAATAGAGCCCTCCGCTTCTTTCACTCCCCACTCCAGCTCAAACGGCACAGTCACATAGCCGCCTTTTTCCTGATACGGATCTGCTGCCGGAAGGTTGTCATCCTGCGGCGCTACGCTGTGATCCGTTCCAGATCCATATCCGCACAGATACATTCATTGGAAAAGCGCCGCGATTCCATCAGGCAGGTTCCATTTTCCGCCAGGATATTCTGTCCGCCGAATACCAGATCCTGGGTGGATTCCCCTTCTCCTGCATTGGCATAGATATATCCGCAGACCAGACGGGCCGACTGGCCACAGATCAGGCTCCTGCGGTAAGCATCCTTCCTGTGGTTTCATCGCTGGCAGAGCAGTTTGCGATCACCGTGGCTCCTGCCATAGCATGAGAAATGCTCGGAGGGCAGGGAACCCACACGTCCTCGCAGATTTCCGCTGCCAGCACAAGTCCCGGAATATCCTCACAGGAAAACAGAAGGTTCATGCCAAAAGGAACCCTTTCCCCGTCAATCTTTATCCAGCGTACCGTTTCCTGTCCGGGACAGAAATGACGCAGCTCATAAAATTCCGAATAGTTGGGCAGATTCTTTTTGGGAACCAGTCCCAGGATCCTTCCTCCGCTTATGGCAGCTGCCGCATTGTAAAGCTTTCCCTCATGCTCCAGGGAAGACCCACAAACGCGATCATATGCAGCTTCTTTGATGCTTCTACGATATGTTTCAGTTCCCTTTTTACTGATTCCAAAAGGGAAGCCTGCAAAAAAAGATCCGAACAGGTGTAGCCTGTAAGACACAGTTCCGGAAATACCATCACCTTTACTCCCGGCTCTCTCCCTGTTCCATCAGCTCTATGATCTGTTTTGCATTATACTGCGGATCTGCCACCCTGATTTTAGGAGTAGCAGCTGCAGTCCTTAAAAATCCGTCTTTCATCTTGACCTCCAGCTCTTATGCATAGAAATTTTCTGACCGTAGTATAGCATAGATCCGCATAAAATCCCAGAGTGAATTTTCTCTGTTCTTCCCTTGACTATTCATAAAATCTGCTGTATACTTAGGCTGTTCAGAACGCCTGTTCTGTATGTTTTATAAAGCCCTGCACCACTACTACCACACTTGCCAGGGCTTTATTTTTTACCAAAAGGAGGTTTTCCATGATCACTGAATTTTCACGCACGGAAATGCTGATCGGCCCCAAGGCCCTGAATGCCTTAAAAGGATCCTGTGTGGTTGTTTTCGGAGCAGGAGGCGTAGGCTCTCATGCCATTGAAGCCCTGGCCAGGTCTGGTATCGGCCATCTGATCCTTATAGACAGCGATACGGTTTCCCTGACAAATATAAACCGCCAGAGCATTGCTTATCACAGCACTGTGGGCCAGTATAAAACCAGAGTAATGGCAGACCGGATACGGGATATCTGCCCTGATACAAGGACAGATACCTTTGAAGAATTTGTGCTCCCTGATACAATGGAGACGCTTTTTTGCCGGATCAATGCCCTTTTAGAAGAAGAACATATTAAAAAAAGCCAGATTTCTTCCTCCGGCTCTTCTTCCATTACCTATATTTTAGATGCCATTGACACCGTTTCCGCCAAGATTGCACTTGCTGCTTATGCAGACGAGCACTCCATCCCACTGATCTCATCCATGGGGACGGGAACAAGCTTCACCCCGAACTGTTTCGTATCTCTGATTTAAAATACACTTCGGTCTGCCCCTGTGCCGTGTGATGCGCAAGGAGCTGAAGACAAGAGGCATTCAAAGCCTGAAAGTCTGCTGGTCCCCGGAAAAGCCTCTGACGCCCGCGCCTGCTGAGGAAGATACAGGCAGCCGCCGCTCCACCCCCGGAAGCATATCCTTTGTGCCTCCCGCAGCAGGCCTTATGATCGCCGGAGAAATTGTAAGAAATATCTGCGGCCTCTAACAAAACCTACTTTGCAGCCTCCTGCCACCGGGCCAGATCCTCAATGGTATACTGGTCTACCACACCTCGGATCGCATCATCCAGCTCCTGCCACAGCCGCAGGGTGACGCAGTCATCCCTTCGCTGGCAGGGTTGTCCTCACCGGCCAGACAGTCTACCGGAGCCAGATTTCCTTCTGTGATCCGCAGGATCATCCCTACGGTATACTCGCTGGCCGGCCGGGTCAAATAATAGCCTCCCTGATTTCCACGGACACTTCTCACACAGCCGGCCCGGGACAGGATCGATATGATCTGCTCCAGATACTTTCCTGAAATATCCTGACGCCTTGCAATATCTTTTATTTTCACCGGCTCCCCACTCCCATGAAGAGCCAGATCGATCATCGTTCTTAACGCATATCGCCCTTTTGTGGATACAAGCATATAAAAACAGTCCTTTTCTTTTTATTTGGGTTTGGGCATCTGGCAGTATGCCCAAACCCATATTTGATTCATGCCCTTATCATACTATTCCTGTAGGAAAAATGTCAATAGTATTTTCCGGAAATACAAGAAGAGCTGCCCTTCCCCCACAGAAGGCAGCTCTCAGTCACGATCAAAAACCGTCACACTATAAGTTGTGTTGGCATCCCCATACCAAACAAAAACCCGTAAGGCATCCTCTGTACTTCTTACGAGGGATACTATACCACCTGTGTCAATTTCTGTCAACTATTTTTGTGCAATTTAACATATGCTTTTCCATAATACGGAAATTCTATATCTATTTCAACAATTTTATTTTTCTGTTCCCCAAAACAGTATTGACATATTTTTCAGAAATCAGGTCATACTATTGCCTGTCTTACTGCTATATGCAAAGACAGAAAGGATCCTTATTATGAAATTTTCTCAGGATTTACAGGAAACAATGAAATATCTGAACAACGAGCTTCATACTGATCGAAACTTTGATGTGGTGTACCGCGTCCTCACTATCGGAGGAAAAAATGCCTGTCTCTATTTTATCGACGGCTTTACAAAGGATGATACGCTTTTAAAGCTCCTCCAGGCGCTTTCCTCCATCCAGGCAGACCGGATGCCAAAGGATGCACACAGCTTTTTCCAAGCAGTACCTTCCCTATGGAGAGATAGGCCTGATCCATGAAAGCAGCGAAATGGTCCTCCAGCTTCTCTCTGGCGTATCCTGTCTCTTTATCGACGGCTATGACGCCTGTCTTACCATCGACTGCCGCACCTATCCGGCAAGAGGGGTCAGTGAACCGGAAAAGGATAAGGTAATGCGGGGTTCCAGAGACGGATTTGTGGAAACCCTTGTATTTAATACGGCGCTGATCCGCCGAAGGATCCGCGATCCAAAGCTTTCCATTGAAATCATGACAGCCGGTGAAAGCTCCCATACGGATATCGCCATCTGCTATATGGAAAACCGGGTGGATCAAAGCTGCTTTCCACCATAAAAGAATCCGGGATCTGGAGGTCGATGCTCTGACCATGAACCAGGAAAGTCTGGCAGAATGCCTCTTTCCCTATAAGTGGTTCAATCCATTTCCCAAATTCAAATTTTCCGAGCGGCCCGATTCCTCTGCAGCCTCTCTTTTAGAGGGGAATATCGTAATTCTGGTGGATACCTCTCCCTCCGCCATGATTCTTCCATCCTCTGTCTTCGATATCATCGAGGAGGCGGACGACTACTATTTTCCTCCCATTACCGGAACGTACCTCAGGCTTACCCGGATGACCATTTCCGCGTTATCTCTTTTTCTTACGCCTACCTGGCTGATGTTTATGCAGAATACGGAGCTGATTCCCGACTGGCTGGCCTTTATACGTCTGTCCGATCCCTACAACGTGCCTTTAATCTGGCAGCTCCTGATCCTGGAATTTGCCATTGACGGCCTGCGGCTGGCAGCTGTCAATACCCCCAGCATGCTGACCACCCCGCTCAGTGTGATCGCCGGTATCGTGCTGGGCGAATACGCCGTAAAATCGGGGTGGTTTAACAGTGAAACCATGCTGTATATGGCCTTTGTAACCGTTGCCAATTATTCCCAGGCCAGCTTTGAATTAGGATACGCCATGAAGTTCATGCGTGTGATCATCCTGATCCTCACAGCCCTGTTTAACCTCTGGGGATATGCGGCAGGCATTGTATTTACCATCTGCGCCATCGTATTTAACAGAACCATCGCGGGAAAGAGCTATATTTATCCTCTGATCCCCTTCCACTGGAGTGAGCTGCGCAAACGTTTCTTCCGCGGACGCCTGCCCCACAGGGAAAAATAAACGTTTTTATACGAAATCTTCCCGCATGGGATTAAAGATATCTAAAGGATGCCTCTCTCTTTGCAGACACAGCCGTGCTCCACGCCGTTTAACTTTAACATGGTATCTCCGGCTTTTACCGTCTTTATCTCGCCGTCAATATTAAACTCAAACACACCGCTTACAACATAGGTGATCTGAGTATGGGGGTGGTGGTGAAGTTTTCCCTCTGCCCCTGTCTCAAAGGTGTTTTCCACACACATAAGATCCTTGCTATAAGCCAGCACTCTGCGCACTACGCCTTCTCCGGCAGGCTCTGCCTTTGCATTTTCATGAAATACCCATCTTTCATCCAACATCTGTAAGTCCTCCTGATTCTTTATGATTATTTATGCTTCTTTAAAGCCTGCGGCCATTAAGAAACGGCCAAAAGCTTCTCTGCCCTCTTCAGTGCATTTGTATACGCCCGCATCCTCCAGAACTCTGGCAAATACAAGACCCACCTCCTCCTTGAGGATCTCCTCTGCATTATCAGCCGTGATCCGGATTCCCCGGCTCTCATACTTGGGAAGAAATTCCTCTACCCAGTCTGCATGCTTGCTTATGGCATCGTTAGAACGGATATCCTTTCCCTCTGCCATGTATTCTCCCAGCTCTGCCAACTCGCTCTTTAATCGGGAAGGCAGCACTGCCAGACCCATAACCTCGATCAGGCCGATATTTTCCTTTTTATATGGTGGTGCAGCTCCTGATGGGGATGATATACGCCCAGAGGAAATTCCTCTGTGGTAATGTTATTGCGCAGCACCAGATCCAGCTCATACATATTCCCGTTTTTGCGGGCAATGGGCGTAATGGTATTGTGAGGCTCTCCCTCTGCTTCTGCGAATACAAAGGCCGCCTCATCGGTATAGCTGCGCCACATCTTCAGCACATGGTCACCCAACTCAATGAGCCTGTCGCTGTCCATACACCGCAGACGCAGCACAGACATGGGCCAGAATACGATTCCCGCCTCTACATCCTCATAGCCTTCCATGGTGAAATGCCGCTCAATGGGCGCCTTTGCCATGGCAAAAGTATAGTGACCGCCCTGAAAATGGTCATGGCTTAAAATAGAGCCGCCCACAATGGGAAGATCCGCGTTGGAACCCAGAAAGTAATGGGGGAACTGGCGGATAAAATCAAACAGCTTCTTAAAGGTGGCTTTTCAATCTTCATGGGAACGTGCTCGCCATTAAACACGATGCAGTGTTCATTGTAATACACATAGGGAGAATACTGGAAGCCCCACTGGCTGTCATTGACCCGGATCGGGATCACACGGTGGTTATTGCGGGCCGGATGGTCAGCCGTCCTGCATATCCCACATTTTCCATGCACAGCTGGCATTTGGGATAACCGCTCTGTTTTGCCTTTCTTGCTGCTGCAATGGCCTTTGGATCCTTTTCAGGCTTTGACAGATTGATCGTAATATCAAGAATGCCGTAGCGTGTTTGTGCCGTCCATTTCATATCCTTTGCGATGCGGTATCTGCGGATATAATCGGAATCCTGACTCAGCTTATAATAGTAATCCGTAGCAGCCTGGGGAGATTTTTCATAGTGTTTCCAGAACTCTGCCGTCACCTCGCTGGGTCTTGCATCAGACGGTTCATGTTTTGTATCAAAAAGATCTTTGTATACAACGCTGTTCCCTCCTAAAAGCCCCTTTTCTGCCGCATAATCCAAAAGAGTCTTTAAAATTTCCTCCAGCTCCGGTTCTTCTCCCTCTGCCTTCGGCTCTTCATATTCATTTATCCTCAGCACATCCAGGATCTGGTTTCTGGCATAAACCGCATCCTCCTCCTTCAGAAGTCCCGTTTTCATCCCATAGCTTACCAGATCTTTGACTGCTTTACTGATCATGTCTGTAACCTCCCTGTGATTTTTTATTGAAAAGACGGCTTTTTTAACCAGAAAACCGTCCTGACTTTATACCTCTATTATAAAAGGAGCGCTTCGGTATGACAATGTCATTTTTTCTGTCATATTACAATTTTTATGGATTTTCGGTTTTAATGAGTCAATTTTTGCTTATTTAATGCAATGCCGATCAGATTACAGATTTTTATCACATTCCCGATCCGTTTTAACACCAGACCGCCTAAAGCCCTATGGCTGCCCCGGCAGCGGTTCCTGCAAACAGCAGCACGGGAAGATAAGAAAACACGCCAAAGGTTTTGACCACATAAGCCGCCATCAAAAACTGGCCTATATTG
>SCPO01000054.1_pt1 | contig 20805 bp, 22 predicted proteins | sample 6106821 | NCBI WGS metagenome assembly SCPO01 (sample SAMN10720448, study PRJNA508395) | human gut metagenome | isolation source: Participant 2 stool, 0 month | host: Homo sapiens | collected 2017 | reverse complement strand
TACAACCGCAGAGATAACGTATTAAACATCAATGTATCTGGAGAGATGGGTGCATTGATCGGTAAGCATGGACAGACACTGGATGCCCTGCAGTATCTTATAAGTCTTTATGTGAATAAAGAAAGCGATTCTTTGTAAAGATTAAGCGATACAGAAAATTATAGAGAAAGAAGACAGCAGACTTTAGAGAAATTAGCTGGAAGCATTGCTTATAAAGTAAAGAAGAATAAGAAACCTATTTACTTAGAACCAATGAATCCAAATGAGCGTAGAATCATCCATTCTGCATTGCAGAGAGATCCAGAAGTGATCACAAAGAGCGAAGGTAAGGATCCTTATCGTAAAGTTGTTGTTATGCTTAAAAAATAAGATATAGGGCTGCCTTAATTTAGGCAGCCCTTTTTTGAGGTATATTATATGAAATCAAATACGATTGCAGCAATTGCCACTCCAATGACTAACAGTGGGATTGGAATTATCAGGATCAGTGGAGATGAGGCACTTGATATTATTGAAAAAGTATTTAAACCGAAGAAAAAAGATAAGAAGATCAAAGATGTAAAGACATATACGGCACATTATGGACATGTCTATGATGAAAGCACATTGCTAGATGAATGTATTGTATTAGTTATGAAAGGACCTCATTCTTATACAGCAGAAGATGTTGTTGAGATTAACTGCCACGGTGGTGTGGTTGTTATGAAGAAGGTTCTGGAAGCAGTATTTAAGGCAGGAGCAACGCCAGCTGAGCCGGGAGAATTTACAAAGAGAGCATTTTTGAATGGAAGGATCGATCTTTCTGAGGCTGAAGCAGTTATGGATCTAATTCAGTCAAAGAATGAATTTGCAATGAGTACATCTTTAAAGCAGTTAGAGGGTGCGTTAGGAAAGAAGATCACAGAGATTCGAAAACAGATTATTCACAGTGTGGCGTTTATTGAATCTGCATTAGATGATCCGGAACATTACAGTGTGGACGGATTTTCAGATGAATTGAAAGATCAAGTCGAAGTGATCATAAATCAGTTAAATGAGTTTTTGGAGAATGCTGATAATGGAAGAATTCTGAAAGAGGGAATTCAGACAGTTATCGTTGGGAAACCGAATGCTGGAAAATCATCTGTGTTAAATGTATTACTTGGAGAAGAACGAGCAATCGTCACAGATATTGCAGGAACAACAAGAGATACGTTAGAAGAATCTATTCAGATTAAAGGGATTCCGTTGAATATCATTGACACAGCAGGAATCAGAGATACGAATGATCTCATTGAGAAGATCGGTGTGGATAAAGCAAAAGATTTGTTGACAAAAGCGGATCTTGTATTATATGTTGTGGATACTTCAGATCCATTAACAAAAGATGATGAAGAGATTATGGAGCTGATTGAAGATAAGCAGACGATCGTATTATTAAACAAAGCAGATCTTGATCAGGTGGTGAAGGTATCAGATCTTAAAGAAAAAGGATTTGAGCAGATTGTGCAGATTTCAGCCAAAGAGCAGACTGGAATTGAAGAATTGTATCAGCTGATCCAGGATATTTTCTTTGAAGGACATGTATCCTTTAATGATGAGATTTATTTGACGAACATGAGACATAAAACAGAAGTAAGTGAAGCTTTAAAGAGTCTTGCTATGGTGTTGCAGAGTATTGAAGATGGAATGCCAGAAGACTTCTTCTCCATTGATCTTTGGATGCATATGAGCATTTAGGATTTATCACAGGAGAATCTGTGGGAGAAGATCTGGTAAATGAGATTTTTGCAGAATTTTGTATGGGTAAATAAAGATGAATAATTTAGAAGAAAAATATGATATTATTGTTGTAGGTGCAGGTCATGCCGGATGCGAAGCTGCACTTGCAGCAGCTAGAATGGGATTTGAAACGATTTGTTTTACAGTAAGCATGGATAGTGTTGCATTGATGCCATGTAATCCCAATATTGGAGGAAGTTCCAAAGGACATCTGGTAAAAGAAATTGATGCATTGGGCGGTGAGATGGGTAAAAATATTGATAAGACTTATCTACAGTCTAAGATGTTGAATAAATCGAAAGGGCCGGCAGTGCATTCTTTAAGAGCACAGGCAGATAAGAAGATGTATTCTATTTCCATGACACAGGTGATGGGAAATACACCAAATCTTACACTTCGTCAGGGCGAAGTTACAGAGATTCTTGTTGAAGATGGGAAAATCAAAGGTGTTAAGACATATTCAGGAGCTGTTTACTATGCAAAAGCTGTTGTCTTAACGACAGGAACATATTTAAAGGCGCGCTGTATTTATGGAGAAGTCAGCAATCATACAGGACCAAATGGACTTCAGGCAGCAAATTACCTGACAGATTCCTTGAAGAGTCATGGAATCTCCATGAGACGATTTAAGACAGGGACACCAGCCAGAATTGATAAGAATACGATTGATTTTTCTAAGATGGCAGAACAGTTTGGAGACGAGAGAATTGTTCCATTCAGTTTTACAAATAAGGAAGAAGATATTAAGAGAGATCAGATTTCCTGTTGGTTAACTTATACGACGGAAGAAACACATGAGATCATTAAAGAAAATATTCACAGATCACCGTTATTTTCTGGTGCAATTGAAGGAACAGGACCTAGATACTGCCCATCGATCGAAGATAAGATCGTGAAATTCCCAGATAAGAATAGACATCAGGTATTTATTGAGCCAGAGGGCGAGTACACGAATGAGATGTATGTTGGTGGTATGTCAAGCTCGTTGCCGGAAGATGTACAGTATAAGATGTATCACAGTGTGCCAGGATTAGAGAATGCTAAGATTGTGAGAAATGCTTATGCAATTGAATATGATTGTATTGATGCGACACAGCTAAAAGCTTCATTGGAATTTAAAGAGATTGATGGGCTATTTTCTGGTGGGCAGTTTAATGGAAGTTCAGGATATGAAGAGGCAGCAGCACAAGGTCTGATGGCAGGTATCAATGCTGCACGCAAACTGCAAGAAAAAGATCCAATTATTTTAGATCGTTCACAGGCTTATATTGGAGTTTTGATCGACGATCTGGTAACAAAAGAAACACAGGAACCATATCGTATGATGACATCAAGAGCAGAATATCGATTGTTGCTTCGTCAGGATAATGCCGATCTTCGTATGACCAAGATCGGATATGAAGCAGGACTGATCAGTCAGGAAAGATATGATAAATTATTAGTAAAAGAACAGCAGATCGAAGATGAGATGAAACGACTAGAGGATATTAATGTGGGTGCGTCTAAAAATGTGCAGTCATTACTTGAAGAGCTTGGAAGTACAACATTAAAATCATCTGCTAAAATGACAGAACTGATCCGTCGACCGGAGCTTACTTATATGGATTTGGCACCGATCGATCCAGAGAGACCAGAGTATGATCTGGATGTTCAGGAACAGGTAAATATTAATATTAAATATGAAGGATATATCAAACGCCAGCTGTCACAGGTAAAACAGTTTAAGAAGATGGAAAAGAAGAGAATTCCGGAAGATATTGATTACGAAGATGTTGGAAGCTTACGAGTTGAAGCGAAACAAAAGTTATCAAAGATCCGCCCATCTTCCATCGGACAGGCATCTAGAATTTCAGGAGTATCACCAGCGGATATTTCTGTATTACTGATTTATCTGGAACAGATGCACCACAGGAGATAATAGATGGAGAGATTAAGAGAAAAAGCAGCTGCATTTGGAATTAAATTGAGCGATCATCAGTTAGATCAGTTTGAAACATACTATGAGATGCTTGTTGAGAAGAATAAAGTGATGAATCTGACAGCAATCACAGAGAAGAATGAAGTGATCGATAAACACTTTGCTGATAGTCTTGCATTGATCAAGAGTGGAGTTTCTTTAACTGGTCAAAAAATTCTTGATATTGGAACAGGTGCGGGATTTCCAGGAATTCCATTAAAGATCGCATTTCCAGAGTTAGAGATCGTGTTACTGGATTCTTTAAATAAGCGTATTAAATTCTTAAATGAAGTGATAGAAGCACTTGGACTTGAAAAGATTACAGCAATTCATGGAAGAGCGGAAGATTTTGCAAAACAAAAGGAATATAGAGAACAATTTGATTATGTTGTTTCAAGGGCTGTTGCCAATCTGACAGTTTTATCAGAATATTGTCTTCCTTATGTAAAAGAGGATGGATATTTTCTGCCATATAAATCAGGAGATATTAAAGAGGAAGCAGCAAATTCAAAGAAAGCAGTGAAAATTTTAGGCGGCAGCATTGAGGATATTATTTCTTTTGAGATTCCGGATACGGATATGGCGAGAACGATCTTAAAGATTCATAAGACAAAAGCAACACCAAAACGTTTTCCGAGAAAAGCAGGATTGCCGACAAAAGAACCGATTTGCTAGAAGTTTATACTTTCATTTCTTTTCCTTATCGTTTAGGATAAAAAGAAAGTGGGAAAATTATGGAAAAAAACAAAGATAAAAGTCACCTGATCGATCAGTTATATGACTATTTGGAAGAACAGATTCAGGAATTGAAAACTGATCGAAATCAACTGAATCATAAGATGCAGGATATGATTCAGGAGAAGAATGAAAAAGAAGGTGCGATCAATAATCAGCAGAAGATCTATCAGATCCGAAAGGTATTTTCTCCGCTTCCACTGGAGATTGAGGAGGAGAAGCAGCCTGTTTCTGAGGATATGATTCAGATTGAGAAAGAGATTCATGAATTTCAGATGATCCTGCGTGAAAAAGAAGAAAAGATAACAAAATTACATGATTACCAGAAGGGACTGGAAGAGACTTGCCTTTTGCAGAAGAATTTGTGGAAAGGGAAGATCAGAAAATATTGTTTGTTCCAGCATTTGAACAATTGATGGGATATGTTAAGAAACTTTATCCAACACAACGTATCAATTATCAGGATTCATCAGAGAGTTCAAAAGTATGCATGACATTTTCATTTTTAAAAGGTTTTCAGGCAGTGTTGGAGAGTCTTTTAAATGAGATAGGTGTTTTTGTTCTTAATTTTGAAATGAATATTGATGAGTATAAAATATTAATTAATATTGAAGCAAAACCAAAAGTGATAAAAAATGCAAAAGATTTCTATGAGAAGCGTTCTGTTTTAGAAAATAAACTAACAAAAGAATTTTCTATTGAACGATGGAAAACAAATGCAGTGGTGATCCAGACTATGATAGAGATGTAGAAAGGGAAGATTATGAGAAATAAAGTTATTGATCTACTAGATCAAACAATTGAAGAATTAGATAAAGAAAAAATTGATGGGATTCTTGAAATACCACCAAAAGATGATATGGGAGATTTTGCATTTCCATGTTTTCAGTTAGCAAAAGTATTTCGTAAAGCTCCGAATATGATCGCAACAGAGATTGCAGAAAAGATTCCTGCAAGTGAAGATGTATCAAAAGTAGAAGCAATGGGACCATATGTAAACTTTTTCTTGAATAAAGAGAATTATGTAAAAGAAGTACTGGCAAAGGTAAACGGTACTTATGGTGCACAGGAAATGGAAAAGGAAAAACAGTATGTATCGATTATTCTTCTCCAAACATTGCAAAGAACTTCCACGTTGGACATTTAAGAACAACGATTATTGGAAACTCTTTATATCATATTTTTGATAAGCTTGGATATAAGGTAGAAAGAATTAATCACTTAGGTGATTGGGGAACACAGTTTGGTAAACTGATCGTTGCATATAAAAAATGGGGAAGCAAAGAAGCAGTTGAAGAAAAAGGTATTCCAGAACTGTTAAGAATCTATGTAAAATTTCATGAAGAAGCAGAGAAAGATGATACATTAAATGATCAGGCACGTGAATGGTTTGCAAAGATGGAACAAGGGGATGAAGAAGCACTATCTATCTGGGAATGGTTTAAAGATATCAGTATGGTAGAATATAAGAGAATCTATAAGATGCTGAATATGGATTTTGATCATTATACAGGAGAAAGTTTCTATCGTGATAAGACAGCAGCAGTTGTAGAAGAATTAAAAGAAAAGAATCTGCTAAAAGAAAGTGAAGGAGCAATGATCGTTGATCTTGATGAATATGATATGGCTCCTTGTCTGGTTATGAAGAAAGACGGAAGCAGTATTTATGCAACTCGTGATCTTGCTGCTATTTTTTATCGTAAGAAAGAATATAACTTTGATAAATGTATTTATGTTACAGGATTAGAGCAGAAATTACATTTTGCTCAAGTATTTAAAGTTGTCGAGTTAATGGGATATGAATGGGCTAAAGAAAACTTAATTCATGTACCTTATGGATTAGTAAGTTTAGAAGGTGGAAAACTTTCTACAAGAAGTGGTAACATCGTATATGCAGAAGATATCTTAAAAGAATCAGTATCTAAGATCAGAGAAATTATTGCAGAGAAGAATCCAGATCTGAAGGATAAAGAGGATGTTGCACAGAAAGTTGGAATCGGAGCAATTATCTTTAATGACCTATATAATCAGAGAATTAAAGATGTAACATTTACATGGGAGAAGATACACAGCTTTGATGGGGAAACAGGTCCTTATGTTCAGTACACATATGCACGTGCGGCAAGTGTATTAAGAAAAACAGGAATCACAGAAGTTGGAGAGATCGATCCATCTTTAGTAACTGATGAAACATCTGTTGCATTATTAAAAGAGATTGAAAGATTCCCTGTAGTGATCAAGGTGGCAGCAGATAGATTAGAACCATCTGTAATCTCAAGATATGTAATGGGAGTAGCTCAAAGTTTTAACCGTTTCTATCATGAAAACCAGTGTAATGTGGAAGATCAGAAGTTAAAAGAAGCGAGAGTTAAGATTGTGATCTTAGCAAAACAAGTAATTAAAGATGGTTTGGATCTGTTAGGAATTCAGTGTCCTGAACAAATGTAATAAAATCAAATTTGAGTAAATAAATAGCAGATGATAAGATTTTAAAAAATATGTGGAATTATGGAGTGTTCTTATTTGTGAAGACACTCCATTTTTCTTCTTGAAAAATAGTAGTATGCATTGATTATTTAATAAATGTTTCACGTGAAACATTCAATATAAAAACGAAAAGAATCTTAATAGTTATAAAAGTGAAATTGCACAAAAATTAATAAATGTTTCACGTGAAACATGTAGCAATGAAAAATAATTAGTGTTATAATATTGTTCAAAAGGAGAAAAAAATGGGAAGAATTATTGCAATTGCCAACCAGAAAGGTGGAGTTGGAAAGACAACGACAGCGGTAAATCTTTCGGCAGCATTAGCTGCAAGAGGAAAAAAGACTTTACTCGTTGATATGGACCCACAGGGGAATACCACCAGTGGTTTGGGATTAGAAAAAAACGAGCTGGATAAGACAACTTATGAGGTGATCACAGGAGAAGAGAAGATACAGAATTGTATCGTTAAAGACTTGTTTGATAATTTATCCTTACTTCCAGCAAATCGAAATCTGGCCGGAGCCGAGATTGAATTGATGACCGTTGATAAGATGCAGTTCATCATGAAACATAATCTTGAGAAAGTAAAGAGACAATATGATTTCATAATTATTGACTGTCCGCCAGCATTGGGAATGCTAACGGTTAATGCGATGACAGCAGCGAATACAGTGATCGTTCCAATTCAATGTGAATTTTATGCATTAGATGGATTAACTCAGTTGATTTATACGATTGAATTGATTCAGAAGAGTTTGAATCCAAATCTTACAATAGAGGGTGTTGTATTTACAATGTATGATGCCAGAACAAATCTGTCATTGCAGGTTGTTGAGAATGTAAAATCATATTTGAATCAGAATATTTACAAAACGATCATCCCAAGAAATGTACGTCTGGCAGAAGCACCAAGTCATGGACTTCCAATCAATTTGTATGACCCTCGTTCTTCAGGAGCAGAAAGTTACGACCTTCTGGCAGAAGAAGTTATCGAAAATGGAGGTGAAAATTAATGTCAGCAAAAAAAATGGGACTTGGAAGAGGTTTAAATACGCTGATTCCAAAAGCACCAATCGTTGACGAAGAAGACGTTGAGCAGGTAAAGAAAAAAGTTTCGAGATCGTCGAAAACAAAGAAAAAAGAAGAAACGAAAAAGGAACTTACTTTGCCAATCGATAAGATTGAGCCGAATCCAGATCAACCAAGAAATCAGTTTGATGAGGATACGTTGCAGGAACTTGCAGATTCTATTAAACAGTATGGAATGTTACAGCCAATCCTCGTTACTCCAAAGGATGATTTCTATGAGATCATTGCAGGGGAGAGAAGATGGAGAGCTGCAAAACAGGCAGGATTGAATGAAGTTCCAGTTATGATCAGAAAATACAATGAAAATGAAATTGTAGAAATTGCACTGATTGAAAACATTCAGAGAGATAACTTAAATCCAATCGAAGAAGCAATGGCTTATAAGCGATTGATGGAAGAGTTTGAATTAAAACAGGATGAAGTTGCGACGAAAGTAAGTAAGAGTCGTGCATCAATTACCAACTCATTAAGACTTTTAAAACTAGATCCAAGAGTACAGAAGATGCTAGAGGAAGAGATGATCAGCACAGGACATGCAAGAGCTTTATTAGCAATCTCAAATAAGGATAAACAATATGAAATTGCTCAGAAAGTTTTTGATGAAAAATTAAGTGTTAGAGACATTGAAAAGCTGGTAAAAGATCTGAAGAAAATCAAAAAAAATAAAAAAGAAGAAAAAGATGTTCATGATTTCCTTTACACTGAATTAGAAGAATCTATGAAACAGATTTTAGGAAGTAAAGTCAGTATCAAAAATAAGAAGAATAATAAAGGAAAAATAGAAATTGAGTATTATACACGCGATGAGTTAGAACGTATCGTGGATATGATCAGATCAATTTAGGAGGAACATAAGATGACAGATTTTTTTAACAGTGTAGGCATGGAATATGTAGTGATTGGTCTTGCAGCAGCATTACTTTTAGCACTGATTCTTGTGATTGTTGCTTTAGTAAAAGTTGGGAAATTAAAAAAACGATATGAAAAGTTTTTATCTGGGAAAGATGGAAAATCGTTAGAGGAAAGTATCGTTAAAAGATTTGATAAATTAAATGAGATCATTGTGGAACAAGACTTTCTTGAACAGGAAATACAGAGAATTGACGAAGAGCATAAGAGTAGTTTTTCTAAGATGGAAGTCTATAAATATAATGCATTTTCTGATATGGGTGGAGAAACAAGCTTTGTAATCGCATTACTTGACCATAATAATAATGGAACACTTTTAAATGGAATGAGCAGTCAGAATGCAACTTATGTCTATGCAAAAGAAATTAGAAATGGTGCTTCAAAAGTAGCATTATCAAATGAGGAAAAATTGACATTAGAAAAATGTATCAATAAATAATTGGAGGACAAAATGTTAGATATTAAATTTTTAAGAGAAAATCCAGATGTAGTAAAACAGAACATCAAAACAAATTGGGATCGTAAATTACCGTTAGTTGATGAGGTCATTGAACTGGATAAAGAAAACCGTGAGATCAAACAGGAAGTTCAGGCACTTCGTGCGGATCGTAATAAATTATCCAAACAGATCGGTGCACTGATGGGACAGGGTAAAAAAGAAGAAGCAGAAGAAGTAAAAAAACAGGTTACAGCATCTGCTGATCGTATTGAAGAATTAAGTGAAAGAGAAAAAGTTGTTGAAGAAAAGATCAAAGAGATCATGATGACAATTCCAAATATCATTGATCCATCTGTACCAATCGGAAAAGATGATAGTGAAAACGTAGAAGTTGAGAGATTCGGTGAGCCGGTTGTTCCGGATTTTGAAGTTCCATATCATACAGATATTATGGAAAGCTTTGACGGAATCGATCTTGACAGTGCAAGAAGAGTAGCAGGTAATGGTTTCTATTATCTGATGGGAGATATCGCAAGATTACATTCTGCAGTCATTGCTTATGCAAGAGACTTCATGATCGATCGTGGATTTACTTACTGTGTACCACCTTTCATGATCAGAAGCAATGTTGTAACAGGTGTTATGAGTTTCGCTGAGATGGATGCTATGATGTACAAGATTGAAGGAGAAGACCTATATCTGATCGGAACAAGTGAGCATTCTATGATCGGTAAATTTATTGATACAACAACAGAAGAAGCAGAATTACCAAAAACACTAACAAGCTATTCTCCATGTTTCAGAAAAGAAAAAGGAGCACATGGTATTGAAGAACGTGGTGTTTACAGAATTCATCAGTTTGAAAAACAGGAAATGATCGTTGTATGTAAACCAGAAGAAAGCAAGGATTGGTATGAAAAATTATGGAAGAACACAGTTGATTTATTCCGTTCTATGGATATCCCAGTTCGTACATTAGAGTGCTGCTCTGGTGATTTAGCAGATCTGAAAGTAAAATCTGTTGACGTAGAAGCTTGGTCTCCAAGACAGAAGAAATACTTTGAAGTAGGAAGCTGTTCTAACCTTGGTGATGCACAGGCAAGAAGACTGCGCATCCGTATCAAAGGTGAAAATGGAAATTACTTTGCGCATACATTAAATAATACAGTAGTAGCACCACCTAGAATGCTGATTGCATTCTTAGAGAACAACTTAAGAGAAGATGGAAGCGTTGCAATTCCAGAAGTTTTAAGACCATATATGGGTGGAAAAGAATCTCTGCAGCCTAAAAAATAAGAAATAGAAATTCAAAAAGAGCGTCTCAAAATGTGAGGCGCTTTTTCTTTTATAAAGGTTTATGATATTATATACGATAAGGAAAGGTTTAAGGAAAGGTGATAAGGAAGCAAATGAAAGCAAAGATTATTATCGTGGAAGATCATGAACCAATTCGTAATGAATTAAAGATTTTGTTAAGTAAATATGGATATGAGATCATAGTGTTAGATCATTTTGATACAGTTGTTGAAGATTGCTTGAGAGAAGATGTAGATCTGATTTTATTAGATATTAATCTTCCGTTTTATGATGGTTATTATGTGTGCAGAGCGATCAGAGAAAAATCAGAAGTACCGATCATTGTTGTTACAAGTAGGGATAGCGAGATGGATGAGCTAATGAGTATAAATCTTGGAGCGGATGATTTTATCACGAAACCATACAATACACAGATTTTGTTGGCAAGAATTTCTGCAATGTTAAAACGAACACACAAAGAAAAAGTAAATGATTTTTTACAATATCAAGGCTTGAAACTACAACTCAATAGCAGTACTGTTATTTATAAAGATCAGATAATCGAACTTAGTAAAAATGAGATGAGAATATTGTATACATTACTGCAACATAAAGAGAGTATTGTAAGCAGGGATCAATTAATGGAATCCTTATGGCAGTCAAATGAATTTATTGATGATAATACATTAACGGTGAATGTCAATCGTGTAAGGAAAAAAATAGAAGCAGCAGGACTGAAAGATTTTATAAAAACAAAAAGAGGGCAGGGTTATATGATATGAAAACCAAAGAATTTTTTAGAATGGAGTATGCCCAGATTCTGATATATATTGTATTTTTGGGATTATTGGAAGTGTTGCTTTTTATTTTTGAAGTGAATTATTTTCTTATGATATATTTGCTGCTGATCGGATTGATTCTGGAAGGAGTTTATTTATGCCAGCGGTATATGAAAAAATATCGGTATTATAAAAAAGTGAAAGCAAAACTGGATATACTGGAACAAAAATGCATGATAACAGAAATGTTAGAATTGCCAGATTTTGCAGAAGGAGAGTTTCTATATGAAATATTGCAGACGTGCAACAAGTCCATGAATGATGAGATATTGAAATATAAGATAGAGGCAGCAGGATACCGAGAATATATTGAGATGTGGATTCATGAAGTAAAAACACCATTGGCAGCAACAAGACTGATCCTTGAAAATCATCCAAGTGAGATAACACGGGCAATGGATGAAGAAATGCAGCAGATCAATTATTATTTGGAGCAGGCATTGTATTATGCGAGGAGTAATAGTGTAGAGAAAGACTATCTAGTGAAAGAGTTAAGTTTAAAAGAAGTGGTGGAAAATGCGGTAAAAGCAAATGCAAAAAGTCTGATCGGAAATAAGATAAAAATTAAAATAGAGAATCTGGATCAGAAGATCTTCAGCGATGAAAAATGGGTTTTATTTATATTAAATCAAGTTATCAGCAATGCAATAAAATATAAAAAAGAAGAAGCAGAAATATCATTTTGTGCAAGATGTGAAAAGAATGAAATACTTCTGGAAATCAGAGACAATGGAATTGGAATCTCACCAAAAGATTTGCCAAGGATCACGGACAAAGGGTATACTGGAACTACAGGAAGAAACTATCAAAAATCAACAGGGATGGGGTTATATTTGTGTAAGAAACTTTGCAGCAAATTACAACTAAGTTTTTACATCGAATCTAAAGAAGAAGAATACACGAAAGTAACAATCGGCTTCCCAAGAAATTCTATGATTTTTTTAAATGAAGAATGATCAGACAGGAGGTTTACAATGTTTGCAGATTATCATGTACATTCACATTTTAGTGAAGACACAGATTTCCCAATGGAACTTGAAATTCAGAAAGCGATCAAATTAGGGATGGATGAATTATGTTTTACAGAACATTCAGATTATGATGTGCCAACTGTCGTTAATTGTGATTATGATGCTTATTTTGAAGAAATGGAAAAAATGAAAGATAAGTATAAAGGGCAGATCACATTAAAGACAGGAATTGAATTTGGAATTCAGACGCATACGACGAAAGCGTATGAAGAAACATTCAGACAGTATCCGTTTGATTTTGTAATCTTTTCTTGTCATCAAGTTGAAAACAAAGAATATTGGAGACAAGAGCCACAGGAAGAAAAGACACAGTTAGAATACAATCGAAGGTATTATCAGGAGATTTTGGATGTTGTTAAAGTATACAAAGATTACAGCATTCTTGGTCATCTTGATGTGATCAAAAGATATGATAAGCAAGGAGAAATCGAATTTGAAAAGATTCAGGATCTGATCGAGCAGATTTTTGAAGTTGTGATCGCAGACGGAAAAGGAATTGAACTTAATACTTCAAGCCGTGCATATAAACTGAAAAGTCTAATGCCATCAAAAGAAATTCTGAAACTGTATCATGATATGGGAGGTAAGATCATTACGATTGGATCAGATGCACATAATGCAGACCGGATCGGTGACTGCGTAATGGAGTCACAGAAGATTTTAAAAGATATTGGTTTTGATGGAATTTATACTTTTGAAAAGATGAAACCAGAATTTCATAGATTTTAAGATAAATTAAAGAGGTGCCTATTGTTTTAACAAATAGACACCTCTTTACATATTATGCTATATTTAGATTTCAAGATTATTTATCAAGTAAGATTAGTGCCATAAATACAAGATCTTCGTCTCCGATATTCTCAATGGCATGTCCGGCTCCATCACATGTGAATGTAGTATCTCTGGATGTACTTCATATTTTGTACCATTGTCATTATAAAGTCCTTTTCCCTGAAGGATATGGTAAGCTTCGCCTTCACCTTCATGAGTGTGATATGCAAGAGCAGAACCAGGTGGTACGATGACTTTTCCGAACAGACGACTGCTATCTTTCATTTCTTTTTCTGTTAAGAATTCCATTTTCTTTAATGGGTTATCAGAACCATTTGCATCAGGAATTGTGCCAATTTTTACATCTTCATTTTTTAAAAACATGTTGAGTCCCTCCTTTATATAGTCATGTTAAGTTTAGTATAGTAGCTTTTTGATAAAATAGCAATATGACAAAATTGTAAGTTTTGTGTAAGGAAGTTCGATGGATACGAAGATGATTTACTGGTATATTATAGACAAGACAATAAGAGAAACCAAAAAGATAAGGAGATGGAAAAATGAGTTCTGTATTGAAAGTAGATAATATAGAAAAATATTATGGGAGTAAAGCGAATCTTACAAAAGCGATCGATCGTATCAGTTTTGAAGTGGAAGAGTATATTGGAATTATGGGGGCTTCCGGAAGTGGGAAGACGACATTATTAAATTGTATTTCAACGATCGATCAGGTGACTGCGGGAAATATTATGATCAATGGAATGGATATCACAAAATTGAAAGGAAAACATCTTTCAAGATTCAGACGAGAGGAATTAGGATTTATCTTCCAAGACTTTAATCTGTTAGATACATTGACAGCATTTGAAAACATTGCGTTGGCGCTTACGATCATGAAAATTCCTGCAAGAGAAATTGAAGACAGAGTCAGATCAATCGCAGAAAAGTTGATGATCACAGAAGTATTGAACAAATATTCATATCAAATGTCAGGAGGACAGAAGCAGAGAGTGGCAAGTGCCCGAGCGATGATTACAAATCCATCTCTGATCTTAGCGGATGAGCCAACAGGAGCTTTGGACAGCAAGGCGGCCAGAATGCTGCTTGACAAATGTGGAATTAATGTTCAGCACGATGTTACACATTACTGCATTAACGTATTTTTGTTTATCAAGGATGGAAAGATTTTTAATGAATTGGTTCGAGGAAATGATTCGAGAAAACGATTTTTTGACCGTATCATTGAGGTTGTGACATTGCTTGGAGGTGACAGTACAAATGTATTCTAAGATCGCATTAAGTAATGTCAAAAAGAGTATTCGTGATTATACGATTTATTTTCTGACATTAACATTTGGAATTTGTTTGTTTTATATGTTTAATTCTGTTCAGGCACAACAGGCTGGCTGAATGCAAGCCAGAAATCAATGATGCATCTAATGTCTGTGATCATTAATGGAATTTCTGTGTTTGTTGCAATTATTCTTGGATTTCTGATTGTTTATGCAAATCAGTTTCTAATGAAGCGGCGGCATAAGGAAATGGGAATCTATCTGTTGTTAGGAATGGAAAAACGACAGGTATCAAAGATTCTTCTGATAGAGACTTTATTGATCGGTGTTTTGGCATTGATTGCAGGATTGGTTTCAGGTGTGTTTTTATCACAAGGACTTGCGATGTTGACAGCAAAGATGTTTGCGGTTCAGATGAAAGAGTTTCGGTTTGTTTTCTCACAAACTGCATTTATTCAGACTATTTTGTATTTTGCAATTATTTTTATCATTGTGATGATATTTAATGGAATTACGATATCAAAATATAAACTGATCAATCTGTTGAATTCAGCAAAAAAAAATCAGAAAGCAAGATTAAAAAATCCTATATTGTCGGTTATTCTATTTTTGATATCCATTGGAATTCTTGGAGTAGCATATCATTTAATCCAAAAAAACCAGATGCTTGCTGTGGACAATGACTTTAAGATCAGCGTAATTCTTGGAGTAGCAGGAACATTTCTCTTTTTCTTTTCATTATCAGGATTCTTATTAGAACTGGCGAAAAGAAGTAAGAAATTTTATTATAATGGATTAAATATGTTTGTGTTAAGACAGATCAATTCAAAGATCACAACAACCTTTGTTTCTATGTCGATGCTTTGTCTGATGTTGTTTTTAGCAATTAGTGCGTTTGCGACCGGAAGTGGATTGGCGTCTTCAGTGAAAACAGATTTAGAAGATATGACAAAGTTTGATTACACTTTTTATGGAGTATCAGAAAAAGGATATCAGGAAGAACAGCAACAGAAATTTATGAAAAGATTAGATGCGCTTGGATTAACAATAGAAAAAGATGCAAAAGAAATTTTACCGATCACGATATATCAAAATGGTACATTTCGCAAGTGCAGATATAAAATGGAGCCATTATTAAAGGGAAGAGAAAAGTATTCAGATTATACAAAGATTATGTGAAGAAACTTTATGAGATTCCGCTAACTTTTGCAAAACTATCTGAATATAATAAAATCCGAAAAGCAATCGGAGAAAAAGAATTAACCCTGAAATCAGATGAATATATATTAAATTGTGATTATGGCAATCTGATACCGATAATGGAAAAGGCAGCTAGTGATAAGCAAAAACTTACATTGGATGGAAAAACATATAAAATGAAATCTGGATTACAAAAAGATACATATATGGTAACATCAGCTAAAACAGATATGGGAACAGTCATTTTAAATGATAAAATCATCCAGTCATTAAAGATTGATTATTCTACATTATATTTAAACATTAATTGGAAAGGAAATGCACAGAAAGCATCAAAACATTATAATGAACATTTAAAGCAGATGATCGCAAATAGTAAGATGAAAAACTCTCCATACTCAGCAACATTTTCAAAGGAAGAAGTATATGAACAAAGTACTGGTTTAAGTACGATCATGACATACATTGCAATATATATTGGTCTTGTATTTTTAATTACATGTGCAGCAGTACTTGCATTACAGCAATTGAGTGAAAATGCAGATAATATTGAAAAATACCAATTATTAAGTAAAATTGGAACTTCGCAAAAAATGATCAATCATGCGATCAAAGCACAGATCATCTTGTATTTTTGTCTGCCTTTAAGTTTGGCGTTGATTCATTCTTATGTAGGAATCAAAACAGCAAAAATCCTGATATCAACGTTAGGACAGATTAATATAACAAAAGCAGCAGCGCAGTCATTGATCATTGTGATTGTTATTTATATTGGATATATGATTGCAACTTATCTAGGAAGCAAGAGTATGCTGAAAGAAAAATAGAAAGAAATGACAGAAGATCAAAATCTGTCATTTCTTTTTTTGAGCTATTAATAATGTTACCGGTTAATGTCTGTTTGGAAGCATTTAATTTTACAGTACCTCCTTATGTTCATTAGTATAAAAATCAAATGTGTTCAAATTATTTTGAAAACCTGAACAAACTATGAAGAATATACATGATTGAAAATGAAAGAAAATGATTGACTATGATTGAAATTGTGATATACTTAAATAAAAGCGAAAAGAGGTGATATTGTGTTAGCGCAAGAGCGATTTGAACGCATTTTAGAGATTTTAAAGAGAAACAGTCAGTCACCGTGGTAGAACTGACAGAAAAACTGAACACCTCAGAGTCCACGATACGAAGGGATTTAACGGAATTAAACCGACAAGGTCTTTTGATCAAGGTTCATGGAGGAGCTACTGCGATCAAATCTGTGTTATCAAGAGAAGAAGAAGTTATAACCAAGTCAAAGAAACACCAGGAAGAGAAGCGAAAGATTGCAAAATATGCAGCATCTTTGATCAATAAAGAAGATATCGTGTATCTTGATGCAGGAACAACGACAGAAATGATGTTAGATTATCTCAGAGAATATGACGTTATTTATGTGACAAATGGGATCACACATGCGAGAAAACTGATGAACGCAGGATTTAAGGTCCATTTGATCGGAGGCGAGATTAAAGCGGTAACAGAAGCATTGGTTGGAGAAGAAGCATTAGAACAGCTTGATAAATATAACTTTACTAAGGGCTTTTTCGGAACAAATGGGATTGATCTGAAGCGGGGATTTACAACGCCAGATCAGAAAGAGGCAGCAGTTAAGAAGAAAGCGATGGAACAGTGCCAGAAAACATATATTCTTTCGGATGCAAGCAAATTCAATGTGATCTCAACTATTAAATTTGCAGATTTAAAGAAGGCAGAGATCATTACAGATCATTTAGAAAACAAAGAGTTCAAAAGAATCACAAACATTGAGGAGGTATTTTCATGATTTATACAGTAACATTTAATCCAGCAATCGATTATGTAATTAAAGTAGATAACCTGACATTAGGACAGGTTAACAGGACAACAAGAGAATACATTTTCTGTGGAGGAAAAGGTATTAATGTATCTCATCTGCTTGCTAATCTTGGAGTAGATAGTGTAGGACTTGGATTTATAGCTGGATTTACAGGAGATGTTATTGAATCAGGAGCGAAAGAACTTGGATTTAAGCCAGATTTTATCAGAGTACGTGAAGGAATGACACGTATCAATGTTAAGGTAAAATCCAACGAAGAAAGCGAGATCAATGGATTAGGACCAGTTATTCATGATGATGAATTAGAGCAGATGTTTAAGAAATTAGATGAATTAGAAGATGGAGATATTTTAGTTCTTGCAGGAAGTATTCCAGCAACACTTCCATCAGATGTATATGAAAGAATCATGGGACGTTTGCAGGGAAAACATCCGAATTGTAGATGCAACAAAAGACTTGTTGTTAAACGTATTAAAATATCATCCATTCCTGATTAAACCAAACAATCATGAATTAGGAGAAATGTTTGATGTTGTGCTAAAGACAAATGATGAGATTGTTGAGTATGCAAAGAAACTTCAGGAAAAAGGCGCAAGAAATGTGTTAGTTTCCATGGCAGGAGATGGAGCAATCCTAATCACAGAAGAAGGAGAAGTTCATATAACACCTTGTCCAAAAGGAGAAGTTAAGAACTCTGTAGGAGCTGGAGATTCCATGGTAGCAGGATTTATCACAGGATATTTAAGAAGTAATGGAGATTATAATGAAGCACTGAAGATGGGGACAGCAGCAGGAAGTGCGACTGCATTTTCAGAAGATGTTGCAACTGGCGAGAAGATTATGGAATTATATAAAACATTATAATGAAATAGCATACAATGAAAGAAAATTATGATAAAATGAACCTAAGAAATTAGGTTCATTTTTTGTGCGTAATTTTATAAAAACTGGAGGACATCATGACGAAAAAAGAAGCAAGACAACAAGTAAAAGAATGGATGAAAAAATTAGACAAAAATTATATAGAAAAAGCAGATCAGTCGATTTTTGAACAGGTAAAAGAGTTAAAAGAATTTCAAGAGGCAAAAACTATTTTTTGTTATGCAAGTATGAAAAATGAAGTTGATACATGGCAGCTGATAGCATTGGCACTGAAACAGGGGAAGAATGTCGGAGTTCCATTGTGTATTGGGAAAGGAATCATGGAAGTGAGACAGATTCATGCTTTAGATGATTTTGAGGAAGGGGCATATGGAATCATGGAACCATCCAGAAGGTGTCCAATCTTATCGAAAGAGAAGATTGATATGGCGGTAATACCTTGTAAGTGCAGATAGAAGGCCGTAGACTTGGACATGGAGCAGGATTCTATGACCGTTTTTTAGATGGAGTAACATTTCCAAAGATTCTGGTATGTTATAAAGAGTTAATGATGGATCAGGTACCGACAGAGGAGCATGATATTTTGATGGATCAGGTTATTTGTGACGAATAATGAAGTAATAGAATGATCAGGTAGGAGAGATGATAGACATGAAAAAGATTTTAAAGAAAACAGCAACATTAATGATGACAGCAGTGATCGGAGTATCTATGAGTTGTCCCAAGATGATAGTTTATGCGGGACAGAGAATGCAAATGCAAGAGAGATATACGACTCCAAAAGAATGGAATTATACAGAAATCACAGCATATCAGTTTGGATCTACAGATAAATTTGAAGATTATCTTCAGACAGGTGGTACACATCTATACAATGATAAATTTCAGGAAAAGGATCATATGGTCAAAATTACGGTTGCAGATTCAGGGTATTTTACAATTGCAACACAAACAGATGGAAATAGATCGCAGAAGGTAAATCTCTATGATTCAACGAAGGAGAAAGTTTTAGCTCAAACGACATCTGATGGAGATCTGGAATATGGAAGGCTTGCAAAAGCAGGTGAGGTCTTCTATCTTCAAATGCCAGAAAAATCGATAAAATATTTGTGACAACAGGTGTGATCAAAGATGGATTTGGATCTATGAAAGCATCAGATACTTATTATGAATCAGGAACTGGAAGTACCACATATCATCCATTTTCAATTAAGAAGAGATCTGCGGTGGAATTTAACATTTCAGCGATCGATCGAAACAGTGGGATCACTTATGCACACATCGAAAAGAAAGAAAACGGACAATGGAAAAGAATCGATGATACGGTAAAGATCAAGCCAGCATCTTATGATGATGATTTTGTTCATGGATTGACTAAAGGTGAATATCGCCTGGCGATCAAAGCACCGACAATACAGTTAAATGCAGTCTCATATACAAGCAGTTCTAAAAGTAAAAAGGTAGCATATAAGAAATCAAAAGCAAAGAAGATCAAACTGGATGGACAAACATCGAATATATATACAACAGGAGAGAAAACTTCAAGATGGTATAAAATAAGTATTACATCTACAAAGAAGAAAAGAATTCTGAATCTTGGAAAGAACACGGTTTCTGGAGGATACAAGTTTACAATTTATAAAAAGGGAAAGAAAAAGCAATTAAAACAATTAAGGTAACAGGAAATGCAAATGCGAAGACAGCGAAAATGCCAAAGAAAAAAGGAACATATTATATCAGAATCTCAAAGCTTACAAAGAAAACAAATGGAACGTATGAAATAGGGTATTATTAATCCAAATCAAAATATAAGGAGGAATTTCTATGGCAAGAAGGGAAATCAAGAAAATGGGAGCAGTTCTGATAGCAGCAGGTTTAAGCATTGCAATGTGTAGCCCATCAGTATCTGCAAATGTAAGGACAAATATTAATACAGACAAGATAACACAGAAAAAGACAGCCAGATATGTTGAACCAGAAGAATGGAACAAAGAGGAATTGACTGCATATCAGTTTGATTCAGAAGTAGATATGATGAAATATCTGGTGAGCGGTGGAATGCATTTATATAATAAGAATTATAAAGGCAGTGACCGCTGGGTAAAGATTAAAGTTGCAGATCCAGGGCTGTTTATGGTTGGTGTCGTAAGTAACGATGAGACAAAAATACCAGTATATGATGCGGCAAAGAAAAGAATTATAGTAAATAATTTAAATGATGGCGGGGACAAAGAATATGTAGGTATCGTGAAA
>SCPO01000356.1_pt1 | contig 21009 bp, 30 predicted proteins | sample 6106821 | NCBI WGS metagenome assembly SCPO01 (sample SAMN10720448, study PRJNA508395) | human gut metagenome | isolation source: Participant 2 stool, 0 month | host: Homo sapiens | collected 2017 | reverse complement strand
TGCTGCTGCCATTGTGACAATGGCAACAAACCCTCTGACGAAAAACGTTATTCCAAGTGTTGGAAGCCGTGCGCTTGAAAAGGGCAGGGAAAGAGATTACTTTAGATGAATTTAAAAGATTTATTGTTTATAAAAAGAACCGAAAATAATATAACATATGAAAACTCTCTTTTTGCATTTTATATAAGGAAGGAAATGCATATGACCTTCCTGTGTTGAGGTGGGAAAGAGAGTTTTATATTTTAAAGGGAGATGTTGGGGACTGTGATACAGGTTTAAATTTTGTAAAAAAAATGTAAAAACTGAAAAATATACAAAATTCACATTTCGTATAAGAGTAAAAGTGGAATAGTAGGAAAAATAAATTATTCACATAAATTGAGGGCGAAAACTTGACAATTTTTCATGGGGGTATAATTTTGTGAGTATAAAATAGAACAGAGGAAAGAATTCAGCGATCAAAGCTTTAAATGCCTACATAGTCAGATATGTGGGCATTTGTTATGTTAAAAAATATAATACCTACCTGAGAGGTATATATAAAAAGAAGATTTATATATTGTAAAGTATGATGGCGGCATTCTTTCACATGGAGGTCGTTTTTATTTTGTATATAACATGAGGAAGGCGGACTATGCAACCGACAACAGATTATGCGATCAGAACTGTTTTATATCTGGGGCAATGTAAAAATTTGCTTCCGCTACAGAGATATCGAATGAAATGGGAATTCCAAGAGGATATCTTGAGAAAGTGCTTTCAAAACTGAAAAGGCAGAATATATTTCCGCAGATCTGGGGTAAGAGGCGGATATCGACTTAATAAGACTTTAAAAGATATTACATTGGGAGATGTGATACGCCTTATGGAAAGCACGACAAAAATAAACCGATGTCTGGAGGATGATGCTTATTGTAGTCGAAAGGCGGTAGATTTTGTGCGGTGCAGAATTATTACAAAAGTTCAGGAAAAATTAGAGACCAATTTTTCAGTATTTCATTGAAAGAAATTTTGGAACAAAGAGGGGCGTGAAAAAAGACAGTGAAGAATAGAGACATAAAAAATTATTTAAGTGGAAAATATGGAAAAAGGAACTGCATGTCTGTTGGTATTTTCTGTATTGCTGCAGACGGTGACTGTTTCGGCGCAGGAATAGAAAAGGTGCCGATCGATATGCAGCTCATACAGCAGCTGCAGGAAGCAAAATGCCGATGCAGTCAGACGTGTCAGAAGAAGGACAGATCGTTCAGTCGTCGGGTGAGCAGTCAGAGCTGACAGAGAATGGACAGACAGATCAGCCGTCAGGCAATCAGTCAGGTTCGCTGGAAAACGGGCAGACAGGTCAGCCGTCAGGCAATCAGTCAGGTTCGATGGAAAACGGACAGACAGTTCAGCAGCCAGGCGATCAGTCAGGTTCGGCAGAAACGGACAGGCAGGTCAGCCGTCAGGCGATCAGTCAGGTTCGGCAGAAACGGACGAACAGATCCGTCATCGGATCAGCAGTCAAAAGCGCAGATTTATATGAAAACGGCATTATTAAGATTTACAACATCGAACAGCTTCAGGCGATCGGTACAGGAAGTTCTGTACGGATGAACGATACAGAGAAAGAACTGTTCGGCACAGGCGAAGAAGTTGTTGACGGCGGAAATGCGGTTACATATGCGTCAGATGCGGATTACATGCTGATGAATGAAATCCCGCTGACTGAAAAACGATGTGGACTTTGCCGGAGGATTTACCGGAACATTTGCAGAAGCTCCGAAGAGGATGCTCCGTTGTATGATAAAAGCGATACGGTTTATGTTTACAATAACTATCAGCTTCTCTTGATCGCTTCGGAAAATTCGGCGGAAGAACCGATCATGTCTTATGATATGATCCCTGAAAAAGTGGGAATAGGTCAGCTTCTGTATAAAGACGGAACTTTGGCAGATGAGGCGCGGAAGCGGCGCAGGAATATCTGACTTACAGCAAAGAACATAATTATGTGTTAAGTCCGTCCTTTACAGAACAGATGCCGGAACTAAAGGCGGAAAGATTAAGAAAGAAGCAACGGTTCAGGCAGATGCGGACAGCTTGGAGGGCGTGAGTATCTTGGTCAGGTTTATACCAAAGTTGAAGGAGAGCCATATATACTTATCGGAAACGAATGGCAGCTTAGAGCAATCGGACAAGATGCAAGCCTAAAGAAAAGGCAATCAGTATATGCAAGTAACCCCAATGCTGTATGTGAAATCCATAGTAGACCTGCCTTGGCCGTGGGATGATAAAATAACATATACCCCATATTATCCCGGTGATGCCGACTTCAATCTAAAACAAGGTGAGGCTTTGGGAGAAAGTGGAATTGAACAAAAAGATTTCATCTATTTTCAGAAGCAAATACAAACAAAACAGAAGGTTTGATGAATATCGAATATGATAAAGAAGGATTAGTTGGATTCTTGCTTCACCACTGGGAGAGCTGCTTGGTGACATTTTACATGCACTGTTAGGACCTTGTTTGATATACCGATATTAGGGGATCTTTTAGCAGGTCTTATCGGTGAGCGGACAGATGATATTGTTATCGTGGATAAGGAATTTAATCAAAACAACGTTCAAAGTTATCCTTCTCTATCAGAAGCAAGCAATGAATTAAAATCGCTAAAATATTCTCCGGATGCCAATTATATTATTTTTCGAGATATTGATTTATTGCAGGGAGAATATTCCGACGGAAAAGAGGATGACTGGACACCGCTTCACTTTTCGGGAAAAATGGAAGGACGCCTGAATATGCAGGAGGGCAGCGTGCCTACCATTAGTAATATTCAAGTGAATCAGACAGGGGAACTGGATATCCAAAAGACAGCGGAATTGGATTTTTCGGAACGATCTCTAATGAAATGAAAAAAAGTGGGAATGGTGGTTTCGAGTCTGCGGGGAAGGCGGGAGTAAAAGCCTCCATTTAGATCAAGTTACAGTTAATAATCAATCTGTGACAGTAAATAATGATCCAAAATCATTAGTAGAAGGATTGTTGGAAGTGCTGGGTGGATTGTTGGGTGGAATTCTGGATCTGATAAGTGGAATCCTTGAAGGACTGGTTCCGGTAATCGGAAACTTAAAACTGGGAGATGTCATTAAAGACTTATTGACATTAAAGCAAAGCAGTCGGATATGTTTGCGACCGGAAGCTTTGCAGGACGTATTGTAGGGGATGTTTCTGTTGAAAACTGTACGGTAACCAACGCTTCTGTAACGAATGTAAAAGGAATGACAGGAGGATTTGTCGGATATACATCAGGAGAAAACCTATATTCTCGGAAATGTGACAGCAGGAGTCGTAGAGCTATTATCAACCTTGCTGAATATTCTTCCGGGCGTGGGACTGGGAGATTTGATTACGATTCTTTTGAAAAATGATGTTCCTCTTGGACAGTTATTGCCGAATGGCTATTATAAGCCACTGATCCAAAACAGCAGTGTTTCTCTTTCAGAGGATCGATCGGAACGACAGGAACGGGGAAAAAACTGTCAATTACAACGGCGGATTTGTGGGAAGCCAGACAGGAACAGATATAAATAACTGTTCTGTAACCGGTTTGAATCAGGTAGTGGCAGATATCAGCCGGAGGCTTTGCCGGAATCGAAAAAGATGCACAGGTTAAAGGATTATTAAGTGATCTGGGAGCGGAAATCAAAACGTTTGATATTCGTTCTACACAGAGAAATTGTCATGTAGACGCAAGCGACCTTTCAGTTACGGCGACAGATAGTTATGCCGGAGGTTTTAATGGCGTAATGGCAAATAGTAGCAGCATCGAATCAAATGTTTCGGGAGTGAAACTGGTTAAAGCCAATCAATATGCCGGAGGTTTTGCGGGAAGAGCTACGTTGGGCTATGGAATGGCCGTAGGTTCAAACGATGAACAAAATGATACTTTATTGCAATCTGTATCAAAACTACTGGAACAGTTACTTGCTTCGGGAAATGAAGAAGAACTAGGTGTGCTTCTTTCCTTAAGCGGTGCACAGCCTTCTGAAATAAAAGGAAGTTCTGTCAGTGGAACAAACTTTAGTGTTCAGGCAGCGGCAGATTATGCCGGCGGTCTGATCGGACAGGGAGACGGCGTACAGATCACATCCTCTGGAACTGAGAAAAATACGATACAAGGGGTAAGTTTTGTAAAAGCAAATAATTATGCAGGCGGAATTTCAGGAGCAGTTACTGTAGCTGATGCGGTCGGCGTATTGAACGATACACTGGGAATCGGAAGTTATCTTTCGTTTACTGTATCGAATGTAGATCTAGGTGGTAATGATCTTCAAATCGAAGCATCGAATAAGTATGCTTCCGGCGGAGCAGGTTTAATGCTTGGAGAACAGCAGAGCAGATTAAAATTGAAGGTATTCAATCTGTGACTGCCGGAAATTATGCCGCCGGTTTGCCGGACGGGCAGGAACAGGCAGTCTTGCAAAGAAGGCGGTCTGGATCTTCTGGCCTGGGATTGATTAAAGTTGACAGCTTACTTAGTCTGGTTGATGGTGTTGCCACAAAAGTTTCCAATGTATCTGTGAGCGGAACAGAGAACGGCGCAGTCATCAAAGCCAGTGGACAGGTTGAGATAACGGAAGGCGAATCTATTCTTGCCGGAGGCTTTATTTCCGAAGCAGAAGGGGTACAAATTGCAGATTCACATGTGACAAATCTGAAGGCAGTTTATGCAGAAGCTGCAAAAGATAAAGAAGGTTATGCCGGAGGCTTTGTGGGAAGAAGCCACACAGGCGGGCTGGCAGGTCTGGCACAGGAAGACAAAGACGGAGCATTGAAACTTCCCGGAATTGTAAATGTCAGCGGGCTGTTGGATTTAGTTCCGTATTTGATACCTCAATATACAAATACTACCGTTACATTTTGCTCAGCTAATGAAGAACCTCAGGTCAAGGCTGATTATGCCGGCGGATTTTTGGAGAAATGCAAAGCGGTAAGGTCGATAACAGTACAAGGACAGAGGCTTATGCAGTTTATGGTCTGGAAAAGTCAAGGGTGAATCTCACGCCGGAGGCTTTGCCGGAAAAGTTGACGCAGGGGCAACGGCTTCTTCAAATGGACTGAATCTTCTTGGTGGTATTTTAAACCTTGATATCGGTCAGCTGCTCGATGTACTTCAAGTTTACATCCCGATCATTCAATCGGCGGGCGTGAAGTCGACAGAAAAAGGATTTACTGTAGTAGCGACGGATACAGACAGCTATGCGGGTTATCTTGGATATGGCGGCGGTGTGCAGATTAAAGATTCGGATGTGACATCCTTAAAGCATACAAAGGTGACGCCGCCGGGCGATAGTCTGGAATCTGCAAATGGAGACAGCTATTTCGGAACGGATTCACAATATGCAGTCAAAGGTGGAAAATATGCCGGAGGCTATGCAGGATGTGGATATTGATTCGGCAGCAGCAGTCGGAGGCGGATTAAAGCTTCTTGGGAACATCGAGCTGACGAATCTTTGAAGGCGCTGGATGTAGTGGCGTCTACCATTGAAAACTCCGATGTCAACGGATGTGTCGGCGGTTATTCCGTACTGGCAGATGGCAGAGATGATAAGAATCAGAAGTTAGGAAAAGCAGGAGGCTTTATCGGAGAAATGTCCGGTACGATCATTAAAAATAGTGATGCGAATTTATTCAACTATATTATCGGACGCGAGGCAGCCGGAGGTTATGCCGGTATCATAACCGGGAAATGTTGCTTCCGTAATCGAAGATGCCGGTATTTTAGATGGACTGTTAAATGTAACAGATAGTCTTGCCAGTCTGGTGCAGTCTTTCATTCCGATTATAGAAGACAGTCAGACGAGCAGCGTGCCTTGCGGCGGCGCGGTTCGTGCCGACGGCATCACTGACACCCAGTGTGAGAGGTCTTGCCGGAGGCTATGTAGGTTATAACCATGGTGGAAGAATTAAAGGATATGCGGCAGAAGGCGGCGGGAAGGAATGTGCCACGATTCGTATTCGTTCAGTCTACGGCGGCGAGTTTGCCGGAGGATTTACCGGATTGATGGAAACGGCGGATCTGGCAGGAACAGGAAACTTACAGCTTCTGTTTGGCTTACTGAAAACAAGTAATGTGTTAAGTCTTCTCGGAGCTGTTTATCCGACAGAAACGAACACAGCCGTTTACGACCGCTTAGAAAAGTGGATATGGACACATGGAACAAGTGGGCGGAGGCTGTCGGCAACAACGGTGTTTACGGAGATCAGTTCACAAGTACACCTGTTGACGAAGAACAGTTACAGGCATTAATCACACAATATGCCTATGGTTACAATGTTAAGGCGGGCAGAACGAGCGTCGGCAGACAGGATATGGAAGCAGGCGTAGCCGGAGGCTACGTCGGACGCATGAAAGCAGGAGTGGTTACCAATGCTCATGCATGGGATGCGAAATCTGTGATGGCATACAAAGCGCCGGAGGATTTGCCGGAGAAATGAAAACCGGCGGCGTTGCAGAAGTCGGAAAAGTAGAGTTGATTGGTTTGGATATTGCAAATTCTATCAGCGCCGTGCAGACTTTCGTTCCGGTTATAAGAAATTCGGATATTACAGGTTTCCAGTCAGGAATGACGGTGAAGGCAACAGGAATCCTTAAGGATTCAACCTTGAAAATAGAAAAGTCGGTTATGCCGGAGGGTATGTCGGTCATATGGTTGGCGGACAGATCTGGGGCAACTGGTCTGAAAAAGCGAATACGTACAGTGCAACAGATGCCGTACCTGATCCGAATAATAAGCGATGCTTCGTAGCTAATTTGAGAAAAGTGGAAGGTACGAAAGCAATCGGCGGATTTGCAGGACAGATCGATCCGGCAAGCGCAGCGAATTTAGACACGGCAAGCAGTGAAGGATTACTTGGCGGATTGCTTCAGTATCTGATAAGGAACTCCGGGAGATCTTGCACGGTTATTAGATGCAACTATTTCTACAGTGCGAGGCGCAGATGTCAAAGCGTGGGATGACTGGGGAATCATTATCAACGCGCTTATACAAACGGTACAGGCAATACAGCCTATGCAAAGGCGGCGGGCGGTTTCGCAGGAGAGATCAACGGAGCTGTTATCGGAGAAATGAATGAGTCAGAAAGCGGCGTTCATGTGTCGAATGTCAGAAGTGTGACCGGTGGAGAATATGCCGGAGGATTTGTCGGCCTTGCAGATGTATCTGCAATATTACAAGTTAGCAATGGGAATACAAGTATATTGAGCGCCCTATTGACTCTTGGAGGAACAAGCGTATTAGATACGTTTAGAAGTTATGTTTATCATTCCGATGTGTCCGGTTCTGCAGACAGGACTGGAAGTACAGGCAAGAGACAGTAAAAATCAGAATATGTCAACGATCCTGTTTATTCGGGTTCAGCCGGATTCAGGAGGCGCATTGCTTAACGGTTCTGTCAAAGATTCCAAAGTGACAAATCTTCGCAAGGTCAACGGTATGAACTACACCGGAGATTTATCGGACATCTCGGGAAAGAGCGGTACGGTCGATTTGGACAATTTAGGTGCGTTGGATTTATTAAGCGCAGGTGCAGGTGTAATGGACATTTTCGGATCTCATGTAGACCGATGCAGTGTCGAAAAGGTGTCAACGAAGGCTTTACTGTACACAGTAATAATACGATAGACCAGAAAAATAAATCAGAGATTGCCGGAGGCTTTACCGGATATGCAGATCTTGGAAGATTGTCAGAAAATAAAGTCACCGGGTAAACGGGTGACAAGCGGTCAGATCGCCGGAGGTTCGCAGGAAAGACAACCTTTGCCTATCTTGCAGATGTAAAACTGGATTCCGAGTTGGTTAAAGTTAGTGACGGTTGTGAATCAGATTTTGAAGGCGCTGGTTAGATGAACTTCAAAAAGGTCAGGTAATTAAAATTGATTTAGGCATTATTGAAATTGATGCTTTATATGATGGGAAACTGGTATCTCTGAATCTGCTTGGACTGGATATTGGTTGGCTTAGCAGAGGATAAGAGTCTTACGACCATCTATATCGGAGACAATAAGATTGAGATCAACTGCTCTGAGGGCGGCACGATCGATGAAGAAAGCCTGAAAAATGAAATCAATATTTCACTCATAAAGCAAACCGTACAAAGATTGATAAATGTACAGTGACAGGTATTGCAGACGGCTATGACGTCTATGGAGGCGGGCCGGAAACAATGCCAACGGCACAGGTCAATACGGTATTGCCGGAGGTTTCGTCGGATGGAATAACGAAGGCTTACTTGAGAACAACAACATGTTCTTTGCAGACGTTATCCGAGGTGCAAAGGATCTGACCGGACCGTTTACCGGAAAGTCAAGTCTGAACTCCAACTGGGAATTTAACGATGTGAAAGGCATTGAAGGCAATGAAAACTATTACCGGATCTATCGTAATGGTGATACCGCATATGAGAAGCTGTTTGGTAAATCGGGCGGAACTTCAGCACAACTACGAAACATCTGATCATGGAAGAATGTATATACAATCCGGCATATGACGAAAGACAAAGTTGTGAAGTTTACCGATCTGAAAGACGCTATGATGAGCGGCAGCGCAGGGCAAATACCTGTCAATGTTTATCAGGAGGACGGCGCGATGGCTGTTCTGATGAACAATACGGCAAGCAGCCCGACAGAACCGTGGCAATGAGGAAGCGCCGGATGTTCAAGACCCGTGTAAGGATCTTATTGAACTTCGTCTGAAAAGGTTTGGAAAAGGGACGAGAAAAAGATCGTCCGAATGAGGTCATCTTTAACATTACAAGAAGCTATGAAAAAGATGGAAAACCGGTTGTAGATACAAACTTCAATAAAGAAGTTATTTTGACAAAAAGATGCACAAACATCGGACATATGGGAAAAGGTTCTTACGGGAGCTGAATATACAGCATATCATGTTGGCACGGATGGAAAGAAATATTATTACACATATCATGTCAGCGAGATGAAAGTGGACGGATATACAACAGAAATAACTTACAAAGGCGATCGTCAATACAGTATTACGGTGACAAATACGAAAAACTGGTTTGACAGCCTTCTTCCGGAAACAGGATAATGGGAAAAGCTTTGCTCACGTTAGGTGTTCTGCTTCTTTGCTTAGTGACAGCTACGGAATACAGGAAGAGAAAAAGCACAAGAAGTCAGAGTAGCTATAAATAATAAAGAACAAAAGAAAAGGAGACACAAAGAATGAGAAAAGTAAAAACTCAATCAAAAGATGATGGCATTGTGTTTAGCAGCCATCATGACACTGGCAATGGCAACAACTGCTTTGCCGCAGACAGAATAAAAACAGGAAATTTGACAGTAAACGTCAATGAAGGAAACACGTTAAAGGGTCAGACAATTAAAGTCTATAAGCTCTTTGATTTGAGTGTAAGCGATACATTATGCTTATACAGTCAATGCGGACTATAAAAATGCAATCGCAACAGCTTTAGGATTATCGAAGGAAGCAACAAGTGAACAATTATATAACAAACTTGCTGAGTATAAGGAAAATCCTTCAGGAATTCAGAAATTCGCCGATGACTTTACAGCAGCTGCATTGAAAGCAGGAACGGCAGAAACTGGAACTTCCAAAAATTAGGCGAGGTTACAGAATATAAGTTTGAAAACTTAGACTATGGTTACTACCTGGTATATCAGACAGGAACAAAGAGATTCAGTCATCTCGTATCTGTAGATGACGTTGACGTAACTGTGAACCTGAAAGGTCATATCCAAGTATTGACAAAACAGCAAATGCTACAACTGTTGAAATCGGACAGGTTGTAACTTATACGATTAAAGGAACAATTCCGGATACAACAGGATATGATAAGTATACATATAAAATCCACGATACATTGACAGAAGGTCTTGATTTTGTAAAAGATGCAGTTGGTACAGCACAGGAAGGCACATCCTATAACGTATCTGTAAAGATTGGTGAAGGCCAGGCTGAGACAAAGGCAGCTACATTAAGCGGAGAAAATAACCGCATAATGACTTTGATTTATCTGAGTGGATTAGAAACAATCAGAATAGTAAGGGTCAGGAATTTACAGTAACTTACTATGCAAAAGTTAATGCTGATGCCGTAGTACAGACAAACAGCGCTCACTTAGAGTATGGTAACGATCCGGATAACATAACTACAACAACACCGGACGTAGTAACAACACCAACTTATCCGGTACAGATTCACAAAATTAATCAAAGATCAGCAGAATAGCTACCTTGCGGGTGCAATATTCCGTCTTTATAGAAGCGAAGAGGATGCAAACAATAATCAGAATGCAATCGCAGTTACAGGTTCTAACGGTACTTTTACACAGTAGACCCGGAACAGGTCGGCGATAATAAGATGTACGATATGGAATCTATCGGTGACGGACAACAGTAGGCACAGGAATGAACTTAAAGTTAAACGGTCTTGCGGAAGGAAGCTACTGGTTAGTGGAGACATTACCCGGACGGTTACAACAAGTTGACAGCCCGGTTAAAATTACAATTACAAAATCTGATACTACGAATGTGAATGACTGGACAATCAAGCAAAATGATGGGGTGGTGGATGATAAAATCATCGACATTGAGAATACTACAGGAACACTTCTTCCGGAAACAGGTGGAATGGGTACTGTAATTTTCACAGTGATTGCAGTTGTGATGATTCTCGGTATTGCGGTAAGCTTCGTGATCAGCAGAAGAAAACGTGCTTAATCATTTATAATTCAGACATATGGATGAGAGGGCTGCCTTCGGGCAGTCTTCCCATTCGTTATAACAGCAGGGAGAATGAAATAAAGATGCGCAGAAAAAGACAGAGAAAAACAATTTTATATTGGGGATATTTTCGCGTGATAGATTGATTATTGCATTCTCCGTACTGTTATATCCGACAGTCAACAACTATCTTTATGAAAAGAACGGCTCAAAAGTGATTTCGGCTTATGATGAAAACGCAGTGCGGTTAAGCGAAAGTGACAAGCGTGAAATGCTCGAGGCAGCAAGACAGTATAACGAAGAGCTTTTGGGAAATATTGAGTTATTAGATCCTTTTCATCTATAAAGAAAGAGGTAGACGAGAGATATCAAAGCCTGTTAAATGTAAACGGGTCGGGAATGATCGGATATATCCGTATTCCTAAGATTAATGCAGAACTTCCGATTTATCACGGAACAGAAGAAAAGGTGCTTCAGTCGGGGTAGGCCATTTTGAGGGGACGTCTTTACCGATAGGCGGGGAAAGTACCCATGCAGTTTTAACCGGGCATCGGGGACTTCCTTCTAAGTTGTTGTTTACGGATCTGGATAATTTGGAAAAAGGAGATATCTTCTATATTAAAGTTCTCGGTGAAACATTTGCCTATCAAGTGGATCAGATACTTACTGTGCTGCCGGAAAATACAAAGGAGCTTACGATCGTACCGGGAAAAGATTATGTTACATTAGTTACTTGTACACCCTATGCGGTGAATACACACAGGCTTCTTGTAAGGGGTATAGGATTCTTTATGAAGAGGCAGTGGAAAAAGTTCCGGATGAAAAAATCGCAATAGGATTACCGTTCCAGATGAAAGTTTTATTTATAGGACTTTTCATTTTGTTTCTTATTTTGTTCTTTGCGGTGTTGCTGCGTATGTGAAAAGAGAAAGAAAAAGAGAGAAAACACGGAGGAAGATCATGTTTCAAATGAAAATAGATGGAAAAATATTCTTGTAGGTTGTTTGACTGTATTCGGAATACTGATTCCAAGTTTATCCTGCAGGGCGGAAAATGTAGGCTCTATCCAGATTGAATATCATGGAAGGACACAGGAAAATGAAGAGGTTGTATTTGCGAATGCGGATTTTTCTGTTTTTGTCGGAAAGATGGAGGATGGACAGTGGACGCTTGCAGGAGATTTCGGTAATGCGGGAGTTTCTCTGGAAGGAATCGAATCTTCTGAAAAACGAACAGGCAAAGCAGTTATACAACTATGCGGTTCGGCAAAGTATACAGGAAACGCTTTGAAAACGGACGAGAATGGAATCGCAATGATCGGCGGATTAGAACAGGGATTGTATTTGATTGCCCAGACAAAGGTGCACCGATGAGAAGCAGGGCAGTTATCAGGCATCGCCGTATCTGATCAGTATTCCGGAAGAAATAGACGGCAGCTATATATGGGATGTTGTAACGAAACCAAAAGCGAGTGGATCACTGAAGCGCCGCAGCATCCTGAAATGCCGGATAAAAATACGGAAACGGAGAAGACGGAAGGAGCGAAAACAGGAGATACAAGCTCGGCGGCTTTGTCATTGCTTTTACTGATATTCAGTTCGGGAGCGTTTATAATTCTATGTAGAAAAAGAAGAATATACAGGAAGGACTGACATAATATCCGGCATTTGAATGTTAATTGTTTAATATAAGCTGACTGTGTTATAATAGGATATAAAAAAGGAAAGGCTGTTTCTTTGAGAGGAGCAGAAAGGGTGAATAACATGGGAAGTAAATATGCAGGAACAGAGACGAAAAAACTTAAGAAACGCTTTCTCGGGAGAGTCGGAGGGCGCAATAAATACACGTATTTTGCGTCTGTGGCGAAAAAAGAAGGGTATGAACAGATTGCCGCGTTGTTTCGGGATACGGCGGATAACGAGAAAGAACATGCAAAATGTGGTTTAAAGAATTGAACGGGATCGGAGATACGGCAGATAACTTGAAAGCGGCGGCAGAAGGCGAGAACTATGAATGGACAGAAATGTATGCCGGTTTTGCGGAAACTGCCGAGAGAAGGATTTCGGAACTTGCTCAAAATTCCGTCTTGTGGCGGAGATCGAAAAGCACCACGAAGAGAGATACAGAGCGCTGCTGAAAAATGTAGAGACGGCATCAGTATTTGAAAAAGTGAAGTGAAAGTGTGGGAATGCAGAAACTGCGGACATATTGTAGTAGGAACTGCGGCCGGAGATCTGTCCGACCTGTGCGCATCCGAGAAGTTATTTTGAAATACATGCAGAGAACTATTAAAATGCTGAAACCCATCCATGAAAATTGACATCCCTTCTGGAAGCGGATGAAAATACTTCGGAAAATCTAAAACTTGTAAAACAAAAGAATATCGTTATAATAAATTATTAGAGAAAAATAATCTGAAGGGTTATATCGATGTGGAGGTTATAATGAGGAATATAGAAACCGTATATGTTCGGCAGTGCTGGCAGCAGTCTGTGTGATCGGCACAGCATTGATTCCGTCAAGAGCCGTACACGCAGAAGATGAAGTTGACCCGATCGCGGTGCAGAAACAGGCGGCATATGATGCCGTTCCTGAGACAAACGGTTTGGAAAACTGGCCGCGGACCGCATGTATATGCAAATTCGGCGATTGTTATGGAGATGAACAGCGGGGCGATTTTATACGGGAAAAAATAAACGATAAGCATTATCCGGCAAGCATTACAAAACTGTTGACAGCGCTTGTGGCGTTGGAAAATGCGATCCGGATGACGAAGTTTATTTTTCCGAAGACAGCGTTTCGTTTCTGGAATACGGAGATGCGAGTATCGGGATGAGACCGGGAGAAATACTCAGTATGAACGATGCGCTGTACGGTATGCTGCTTGCATCTGCCAATGAGGTGTCTTATGCAATCGCAGAAAGTGTCGGCAAAAGATGGGCGGAGGTTTTGAGACGTTTATCCAGAAATGAATGAACGTTGCGAGGAACTTGGATGTACGGGATCTCATTGACGAATGCAAATGGTCTGCATGATGAAAACCATTATACGACGGCGCATGACATGGCGTTGATCGGATCGGCAGTCTATCAGTTTGACAAGTTTCGGGAAGTAACTCAGACTTTAAATTATACGATTCCGCCTACAAACCTTGTGAATGAATCCAGAACGTTCCAACAGAATCACAAGATGCTTTGGGTAGGGGCACATTATTCTTATGATTATTGTACGGGCGGCAAGACCGGATATACGGATCAGGCAAAAACGACTCTTGTGACTATGGCAGATAATGCAGATATGCAGCTTGTTGCGGTTGTCTTGGAAGATCAGGAGATGTGTATGTAGATACAAGGGCGATGTTTGATTATGTATATGCGAATTTTTCCAAAGTGTTTTGAATGAACACGACAAGCCCGATGGCGTCAGGAAGTTTAAAACGGAAGATGCATATGTTGTTCTGCCGAAAGGAATTGACGTTTCATCTCTGGAGCATGAGATTACGATTACTGACAGGCAAAATGCCGCCGGAAAGCTGACCTATTTATACAAAGGTCAAAATGTCGGAACTGTAGAAGTGAAACTGACGGCGGATTATATTAAGGAAGAAACAGGGTATAATATTGAGCCGGAAATGAAATCCGTCGGGAAGAAAAGTACGGATAAAGAAGAAAAACAGAGATGCCTATATATGTAAAGCTGTTAATAGCGGTAGTTCTTTGGTAATCATTTTGTTGGCAGTTCTTTTCAGTCTGCTGAAATATCGGCAAGTGAAACGAAGGAGAGCAAGACAGCTTGCAAGAAAACGCAAAAGGCATTAGAGCGCCGGCGGTCAAATACAGAGCAGACGGAGAAAATGCTTTCCGACGACAGAGCAGTGCCGGCAGGAGAAAAATACCCAAATAAGAAACCGTCAGGTAGACGACAGAAGAAGCGGAAGTTATCGCAGGCGAGACAGAGAAGGGCGGTACAGATAAATAAATTTACAGTATTCGCTATGTCACGGCGGAATCATTACGCTTATGAAAAGGTTATATTATAAAGAAAGAGGATGAATAAAATGAAAGTAGCAGTAACTTATGAAAACGGAGAGGTTTTTCAGCATTTCGACATTCGGGCTTTTAAGCTTTATGAAGTTGAAGGCGGCGAAGGAAATCATCGGAAGTTGTTCCCACGAACGGAAGCGGTCATGGAGCTTTGGCAGGATTTTACGGGAAAGAGGCGTAGAGGTTCTTATCTGCGGATAATCGGCGCAGGAGCGCAGAACGCACTTGCAGAGGCTGGTATCAAACTGTATGGAGGAAGTTTCAGGTTCTGCGGATAGTGCGGTTCAGGCGCTGATTGAAGGAAACCTTTCATATAATCCTGACGTAATGTGCGACCATCACGGAGAAGATCATCATGGCGATCATGAAAACTGTGGAGGACACGGAGAAGGTCACGATTCCTGCGGCGGACATTGCGGACATTAGATACATTAAGATCAATAAGGACATTACAAGAGGGAGTTTTCACTGAGATATTAGAGGGAAGCTCCCTTGTTGTATAAAGAACAGAAGAAATATGTGATATAGTTACAAATTGAGAGGTAATATATTGTGCAATACATACAAAAATCGAGGTGAAAAATGAGTACAAATAAATAAAACAAACAAAAGATCAACATTAAAGATAAAAAGTGTAAATACTGAAAAAAGTGAAAGAGTTATGATATATAAGATAGGATGCTCTTTCTATGTCCTGAAGGAGCTAATATTAAAATTTAAAGAAAGGAAAAGAGGATAATGAAAAGAAGTGGAACAAAGTAACTGCAGCTTTACTTATGCTCGTGATGGTAGTGACGACAGTGCTCGGCGCTGCTCCGGCATTATCTGTCAAGGCAGAGCCGGTCACGATGGGACATCTGAAATCCGGAAGCGGTAATGCAAACGGACATTTCGGAAGCGCTACACCTGAAGCATTTGTTTTGTCAGAGAAAGCTGATAATACAAATCAGGCATATAGTTTGAAACTTCGCATTAACAGCGACGTAGACAAAACAAGGCTTCGTATTGTCACAAAATATAAAGATGACAATAACTGGGCTTTTCTGATGTATGATGTCGGAAGCTGGAAGTGGCAGTACAAAAAGGACGGAAACGAGGCTTGGCAGAATGATACGCTTGCTCTTCCGAGACTTGAAAAGGTCAGTTGGCAGAAATTAAGTTAAGCTATAAAGATAATGGCCTTGAAATTGACGTCAATGGAACAAAGGCAACTGTAACGGAGGCGAACTTTGTCGCTCTTAAAGACGTTCAGGGTAAAGTCGGAGTCGGAGGCGCGACATTCGGAGATGCATACACAGACGTTTATTTTAATGATGTTGTTGTAGGAGAGACAAAAGAGGATCTCAATACATGGAAATTGTATAAAGATAATCTTGCAGGTCAGGAATGGGATCCGGCGGCACAGTACGAAGAAACAGTTCCGGCAGGACGTAAATGGATCACGATCCGGACAGGCTCTCAGAACGGCGGAGGACATAGCTATGCGGGAGCAACATAATCGGCGCTTCTGCTTGACAAAGATCGCACGATCAAGCCGGCAGACGTATTTAGTCTGTCATTTACACCGATCAACAGCGGAAACTTCGGTTTCTTCTATTCATATGTAAATGATAATGATTTCCTGTATATCGGATATGATTCATCTTCCAAGTGGTACTGGCAGAACGGCTCAGGCTCATACGGAAGTTTGAACGGAGATTTCGAGACTCGGAAAACGGAAAGAGATGACGTTCTCTGTTACGATGAGCAGGGAAGCTCTGACAGTTACAGTCAACGGAATCAGCGGAACAACGAACAATCAGAACGCAGGAAACTGGCTGGAAACAAACGCAGGAAAAGGTCATCCGGGCGTGATGGTGAAAACGGCAAACCAGTCTTTGAAATTTGCAGATGCGAAAGTAATGAGACTGCATGTATGGAAGATACATGGAATTTGCAAAAGACAGAGACGGACAGTCACAGTCTTCAGAATATATCAATCTCGCAACTGTTTCCGGAACTGTAACGGCAAAAGACGGAGGAGCGGCATTAAAAGGCGCAACGGTTCGTTTTGGTTCAAAATCAGCAAAAACAGATGATAACGGAGCTTATCAGATCGAAGATGTTGAAGTGGGAACTTATACAGCTGCGGCAAGTTGTCCGGGATACGAAGCAATAACACAAGAGGTTGAAGTTCAGGATGCGGCGGAAGGAGAAATGTATTTAACTTTACACTTTCCGAGAAAACGCCGATCGACCTTAAGAATTATAAATCCATCGAGTCTGATTACATGAAAGTGTATGTAGGACCGAACTTCCCGGTTGTTGCAAGATATGAAGTAAAAGGAAAAGATGACGTTTACTTCCGTGGAAACGAATCAGATCTTGCAAGGTGAATACAGTTGTGATCAACGGCAAGGAGATCCACTCCTGAAGTGAAGGCTAAGATTGAAGGGGCGAAAGCTTCTTATGAAATGACCCTCAAATATGAAGGTGAAGATGAAGAAACAAAATTAATATCAATATGAACATGACGGTCGAGATCAGTGTAAAAGACAATGATCTTACATGGGAGATCACAAAGATCGACCGCAAAGAAGGAACGGATAAGATTGCTTCTATCGACATTCCGCAGTTGAATCTTCTGTCTGTAGATCAGGTAGAAGAAAACGCTTCATTTGCAGGCGCTGTTAAGAGCACGGATACAAAGAAGAGCGGAGATAAGTTTATTACATTTGACGATGGATTCGTAGCGCAGAAATCTGTAGGATATGTATACGGATTCCTGACAAACAAGAATTTAAGCGCAGGTCTGTTCAGCAACTCAGAGGCAGAAGACGATCTGAGAGTCATCATGAACAGCGGAGCTGACACAATGAGCCTACAAGCGCTCAGTGGTATTACGAGGCGGGAGATAAAGGCGGACACAGGCAGCTACATATGACTACCCGCTTAGTGAACTTCCATATGCAAAAGTTTGTATCGCAGAGGATATGAACGAAGACAAGACGATCGACTGGCAGGATGCCGCAGTTGCTTATCGTGACATCATCAATGTTCCGTATGGATCAGAGGATGTGAAAGACCTTGTAAACTACAGAATCGTTATGAACTTCGGAAGCGCTGTAACAAACCCGTATTCGGTGACAGCGGACAATATCAAGAAAGTTGCTTTGGCAACAGACGGACTTCCGCAGGCTGTTATGCTGAAAGGTTACGGAAATGAAGGTCACGACTCTGCGAACTCCGAGTATGCGGATATCTCCGAAAGAGAAGGCGGCGTGGATGATTTCAGAGATCTTCTTGACGTTGCGCATGAGTATGATACAGAAATCGGTATCCATGTCAATGCACAGGAAGCTTATCCGGAAGCGAGATCTTTCAACGATGATATGATCATGGGACCGCAGCAGGGCGGATGGGGATGGCTTGACCAGTCCCGCGTGATCAATAAGATCTGGGATTTAGGAACACAGGCAAGATATAAGAGATTTGCACAGTTATTTGACAGAATTAACAATACGAACCTTTTAAGTCTCGACTGGGATAAAGGCGAATATGTAAAAGATTCACAGGGAACACTTGCATCGGCGGATGAGATTGCGGCAGCAGTGAAAAGCAGCGCCGACAATATGGACTTCATCTATCTTGACGTATGGTATCAGAATGCGTGGGAGACAAGAAGAATCGCAGAAGAGATTAACTCTCTCGGATGGAGATTCTCCACAGAGTTCCCGTACGAAGGCGAGTATGATTCCACGTGGTCACACTGGGCAACAGAATAATTTACGGCGGATCAGCTACAAAAGGTTTGAACAGTGACATCATCCGTTTCCTCAGAAACGACATGAGAGACGTACAGGTTCTTAACTGGTAGGACATGGCGGAGCGGCTGACATCCCGCTTCTCGGCGGATATAAACTGGAAGGATTTGAAGGATGGGGCGGAGATCAGGATTTCAATAATTATCTGTACCTGACATTTGCCGAAAACCTTCCGACAAAATTCCTTCAGCACTATCAGGTAATCGATTGGGAGAACTACGCAGAAGGCGAGTCACCGGTCGGAAACCAGGAAAAACAGATCACACTGAAAAATGGTGATGATAAAGTAGTTGTAACAAGAAATGAAGCACAAAGATCTGATGAGATCATCGAACGCGAGATCACATTGAATGATAAAACAGTTTTAAGTTCGACAAACGATCATTTCTATTATCTGCTTCCGTGGACAGATAGCGACACGAAAAGAGACGAAACTGTATCACTACAATCTGGAAGGCGGAACATCTACATGGAATGTGCCGGACGGATTTACAGGAAATCTTACAATGTATGAGCTGTCAGATCAGGGACGTGGAGAAGCGATCGGTTCCGGTTTCAAACGGACAGATCACGCTTGAAGCAAAAGCAAAACAGCTTACGTAATCGTGACTGACGGAAAAGAAATGCCGACAGCCGATACAGTTAACTTCGGTGAGACGACATCAGTGAAAGATCCGGATTCAACTCTATGCAGACGGCGACAAAGTGGATGCAGACGTTTGCGGAGCAGACAACGATGCCGTAAAAGTTACAAAAGCATGGACAGGCGATCAGCGTCTGACAATCGAAAGCCCGGCAGAAGACGTTGCAGTCAGCAACAAAACTGACAGGGCTCAAAGCAGGCAAAGATTATGTTGCAGAAGTTTATGTTGATAACAGAAGCGACAGTAAAGCGACGGTAGAAGTAAATGCAGGAACGATCAAAGAGTCTGCATATACGACGAAATCAATCGCTCAGAACTATGTGGCAAGTGATCAGAAACATGCAGGCGGCAATGAAGCTTCCTATATGCAGAGTTTACGTTCCGTTTACAGCGGAAAAGAAACTGCAACATTGACGATCAGCCGTGCGGCAGGTGATGGAGCAACATACTTTGACGATATCAGAATTATCGACAAGAAGATTGAAAACTATAAAGAAGACGGTTCTTTCGAGCAGGATTTTGAATCCGTAACATCAGGATATTATCCGTTTGTTTTAGGACCGGCACAAAGAGGCGGCGACGGACAGCTTCATCTGTCTCAGGATAACGGAAAATATACATCTGTCGGCTGGGGCGGTTATGTGATCAATGATGTAATTGAGGGCGAATGGTCGCTGAAACAGCACTGCGACAGTGGAAGCGGTTCGGGAAGAACAGGTCTTTTGTATCATACGATTCCGCAGAACTTCCGATTTGAAGCAGGAAAGACATATAAAGTAGAATTCGATTATGAGGCAGGATCATCTGCATATGCGGTTGTGCTTGGAGATGGAGAGAGTTTTAACAACGCAACAGATAATGATTACCTTGCGGCAACGGCAGGAACAGGTAAAGCAAGTCATCATGAGTTTACGGTTACCGGAAGCGAGAGCGACAGACATGGTTCGGTATTTATGCAAACGGTGCAAAACAGCTGGAGCGAGCATGGACAGCAAGACCTCATCTTTGATAACCTGAAGATCACTCCGGTGAAATCAGGCGAAGCTGATACAACAAAATTGAAGCAGAATTAAACAATGCAGACAAAGTTGTATTAGACGCATTTGAAGATGGAAAAGAAAAAGCTGCATTTGAAGCTGCATACGCGGCTGCGCAGAAAGTTCTTGAAAATCCGACAGAGGCAGCAGTAGATAAAGCAGAGAAAGACTTAGAGGATGCAAGAAAAGCGCTTCTTGCAACTTCGCGAAGCCGGAAGAAGATAAAGAAGTCCGACAAAACCGTCTGATCTGAAAGAAACAGAGACAACCACGACAACTGTGAAAGTTGAGTGGAAAGCATCTACAGATAACGTGAAGCAATATGGATATAACGTATATGCAGACGGAAACTTGCTGAAACAGTAAAGGTGATGTTCTTACAGCAGAGCTGAAAGATCTGAAAGCGGGTACAGAGTATACGATCGAAGTAGAAGCATTTGATGCAGCAGGAAATAAATCAGAGAAAGCATCTGTGAAAGCGACGACGAAAGAAGAGCAGAAACCAGATCCGAAGCCGGAAGAAGATAAAGAAGCTCCGACAAAACCCTCTGATCTGAAAGTAACAGATAAAACTGATACAACAGTGAAGATTGAATGGAAAGCATCTAAAGACAACGTAGGAGTGACAGGATACGAAATCTTGTAAACGGCAAGTCAATCGGAACAGTAAAAGACGATGTTCTTACAGCAGAGATCGCAAAACTTACTCCGAAGACAGAGTACACGATCGAAGT